>Ga0116146_1000807_pt1 | contig 36310 bp, 37 predicted proteins | sample AD_JPNHG2_MetaG_FD_89748 | JGI IMG/M metagenome (GOLD analysis project Ga0116146, IMG submission 89748) | Active sludge microbial communities of municipal wastewater-treating anaerobic digesters from Japan - AD_JPNHG2_MetaG | ecosystem: Engineered > Bioreactor > Anaerobic > Digestate | place... | reverse complement strand
TGGCATTGATATTATGATGATTGGCGGTCTCCCGGCAATTTAGCTATAACTTGGATTGTGTCTCGGGATTCCAGTTTACCCACACAAAACAGCGAGGAGCCATCAAGGAAATTTGGCGTCTGAAGAGCGGAAAAATGGTTGAATCGTTGGCCGAGCCGTATATCTGATAGGAGACCTGAAGTAATTAGGAATCCTCGAGTGGATCACGGGTAAAAAGTATTTAACGATGGACGAGGAGTAATGATATTAGGATACAGGGCCGCTACGAAATTACAGCAAATTCGGCACACTGCCTGTTGAAAGCCGAGAGGGATAATTCTTTTAAGGAAAACGGCACTATCGCTGAATATACTGCATCGCAATCGGTGTTGCAGCCAGGAGCGCCTCAATGCCAGTCTCAGCCGCCAGGGTTGTTATCATAAGCATATTCCTGATTGGTGGAATGCTTCTCGCCGGAGTGATAATGCAGCCGGAAGCATCCCTGCAAGCCTGGGATGTGCGCGAGTCCGACTTTCCAGCCAACTCCAGCCAGGAGGATAGGCTCGCCTTTCTTATCCGGTATGCCATTCTGGCTCCATCGAGCCATAACAGCCAGCCCTGGAAGTTCAATGTCTCAGAGGATCGCATCCTCATCTATGCCGATGAAAAAAGAGGGCTCTCTGTAGCCGATCCTGATCAGAGGGAGATGCACATCAGCCTCGGCTGCGCACTGGAAAATCTGGTGATAGCGGCCGAGCACTTCGGCTACAGCAGCAATATAACTTACTTTCCAGGGGAGAAGGATCTGGTGGCTGAGGTGGAGCTGCAATCAGCAGCCATTCCTGAATCGGATGCTAATTCCATTTTATTTTCTGCTATAAAATCACGCCAGACCAATCGCAATCCCTACCAGGCTCGCAGCATTACCGATGCCGATATGCATGAGCTATATTCGACAGCCGGGCATAAGAGCTCCCGGCACCGGGAGTCTCTTTTCAATGCCACACTCCCCGCAGCGGCTGTATTCCTCTCAAACGACTCTGCAATCATAGAAAGCTTCCGGAGGCTCGTGGTTCAGGCGGACGACATCCATTACTCCGATGCCGACTACAAGGCGGAGCTCGGTCGCTGGCTGGGCCAGGGAAGCCTCGGGCCGACTGGCCTGCAGGCCAAAGCGGCTCAACTTGAATTGGTCTTCCTGGACATGGGACCGCAAGAGACTGCGAAGGATGCTGAGCTGATAAACAGCACGCCTTATATCGGCTTTGTCTGCACGGAAAGGATAGGCGAGAACGCCAACTCGAGCGCTTATGCCACCAGGATTTCAGCAGTCATCGCCGGCAGAACCTTTGAGCGCTTCTGGCTGGCAGCCACTGCCCGGGGGTTGAGCCTGCAGCCCATGAGCCAAGCTCTGGAGGTGCAGGAGACAAAAGAGAAGCTGTTCGGGCTTCTTCCCTCCGGCTCAGGGAATATGTCCGAGGTACAGCAGACCTTCCGGCTGGGCTATGCCGCCAATGAGGGCAAGCATACGCCGAGAAGGCCTCTAGAGGGCACAATCGAGTCGTAGAGTCTCTTTATCAGTTGTAGTGGGCTATCACCCTGGATACCTTCCCGTTTTCATCGAAGAACATGACCTCGATGGCCATCTTTCCCTGGACGGACCTGTAATAGAGGGCAATGGACTCGATGCTCTGGGTGAGCTCCACAAGCTCGAAATGCAGGTCCGGAGCCCTCTCCAGGGCTGCCTGCCAGTACTGGCGAGCCAGATCTTTGCCCCGGAGCGTCCCGCTATCGACTCCCATGGCGACCTTTATCATGGGTGTGGTTACCTCGACATCCTCTGAATAATGGCTCAATATGCGGTCCAGGTCGTGGGAATTCCACGATTCAATCCATTCTTCAGCAAATTTTTTAGCATCCGGAAGCAAATCTGTTTCCCTCTTTCTCAATGATCAGAATTCATGATTATTTACAATCATATGCTATCCCTCCATTCAGTATTTCCTTCTTCCGGAAGAGCGGCACGGGCTCTGACGCCTGGGCTGTCGAGCGCCGCACAGCCACAGACGATATTATGCGAGAACTATGGCCGTCCAGATTGCATCCCGCTTCATCCTCTCTACTCTGGAAAACCCTTAAATACCAGGCCACAAACGAGCTACATATTCCGCACGGGGTTATGCCCTGGGCGCATGAACCGGCATGGTTCGAACGCGCGCACATCGCGCGTGAGTCGGCCCGCAGGGGGCCATGCGGAGGATTGAAATGGCATTTGAGAAGACGAATCCAAGGTTAGTTCGCCTCATCGGCGACCTTAAGGCGGCATCTCGCGAAAGCGGCGCACCGCTCTGGCGCGATATAGCCAGGAGGCTTGAGAAGCCCGCCAGAAGCTACGCTGCTGTAAACCTCAGCAAGATCAACAGACACACCGAGCCCAATGATACTGTTCTGGTGGCCGGCAAGGTTCTTGCCGCCGGAGATATCGAGCACAGCGTGACTGTGGCGGCGCTCAATTTTAGCAGCCAGGCAAAGTCCAAGATCCTGGCGAAGGGCGGTGCATGCATGGCCATTGAAAAGCTGATGGAGCAGCACCCCAAGGGGTCCGGCATAAAGATTTTGAGGTGAGGCGATGATAGTAGTAGATGCAACTGGCTTGGTAATGGGCCGCCTGGCGAGCTTCACAGCCAAGAGCCTTCTCTCTGGCGAAGAAATCAGGATCGTCAATGCAGAAAAGGCCATCATCACCGGCGAGAGGAACTTCATATTCGCGGATTACGGTCACACCAGGGAGCGCGGCCACAAGGAGAGAGGTCCCTACTTCCCCCGCCGCCCTGAGATGATCCTCAAGAGGACAGTGCGCGGCATGCTACCCTACAAGATGAGAAGAGGAAGAGATGCCTTCTCCCGCCTGCGGGTCTATGTGGGAGTACCAAGGGAGCTAAAGGGCATGGAGATGCAGCAGCCTGCCGGCACCAAGATGAGAAACGAGAGCAATAACAAGTACATCGAGCTGGGGGCCTTGAGCCGCAGGCTCGGCGCAAACTTCTGAAGGGCTTGTTTATGAAGATAATCAATACCTCAGGTAAGAAGAAGACGGCAACCGCAAGGGCCACTTTGAAGGAAGGAAATGGCGTAGTGCGCATCAACAGGGTGCCGCTGGACGTCTATGAGCCTCGCCTGGCCAGACTCAAGATTCAGGAACCCATTCGGATTGCAGGCGATGCCATCAAGGGAATGAACATCGATGTGGTCGTCGCAGGTGGCGGCATCATGGGGCAGACCGATGCCGCTAGAACGGCAATTGCCAAGGGCATTGTGGAGTGGACTGGGGACACGGCCCTCAAAGAGGCATTCTCAGAGTATGACAGAAATCTCCTCGTCAGCGATCACCGCCAGAAGGAGAAGAAGAAGTTCGGCGGACTTGGTGCCAGGTCTAAGTACCAGAAGTCCTACAGGTGAAACTGCTTGATTCCAGTCAGGTGCTTTTCCTGTGGCAAAGTGATCTCTCATGTCTGGGAGGAATACCGGGAGCGCATCAAGACCGAGCCTCCCGGCAAAGTCCTGGATGACCTGGGGATAGAAAAATACTGCTGCAGGCGCATGCTTCTCTCTCACGTGGAGATAGTGGACACGCTGAGGCGGTACCAGTAAACGGGAGGGGTTGTAGGGTAGCCTGGTCCATCCTACAGCGTTCGGGACGCTGTGACCTGAGTTCGAATCTCAGCAACCCCATCATACTCTTCCTTTTAGAGGTGGCTATTTGAAGGGCGAGAAATATACCAGATATGAACGTGCGCGCATTGTAGGAGCACGTGCTTTGCAGATCTTCATGGGCGCTCCAGTGCTGATCGAAACCGGCAAAACCGACCCTCTCGAAATAGCATTAGAAGAGATGAAGCTGGGCGCAATTCCCATAACCGTAAAACGCAGGTAGGTGAATTAGTTGGAAGAAGATGAGGTGATGACGGTATCGGGAGAATATGAGACTCTCATACCAATTGATGAGTACCTGGCGGCAGGAGTGCACATCGGTACTCAGCAGAAGACAAATGATATGATGCCCTATATTTACAGGGTAAGAAGCGACGGCCTTTATGTCCTGGACGTCCAGTCCACTGACAAGCGCATCCGGCTGGCAGCCAAGTTCCTGGCCAGGTACGATCCGGCCAACATCCTTGTTGTATCGGCCAGGCAGTACGGCCAGAGGCCGGCCACCATGCTCGCCAAAGCCATAGGCGCAAGGGCCAACGTGGGCCGCTTTGTGCCCAATACGCTGACCAATCCAGCCTTTCGCGGATTTATCGAGCCCGATGTTCTGCTGGCCACTGACCCCAGCGGCGACGCCCAGGCTGTGAGCGAAGCTGTGGATGTTGGCATTCCGGTGATCGCCCTCTGTGATACCAACAACATGACCTCCAATGTGGACCTGGTCATACCCACCAACAACAAAGGCAGGAAGGCTCTAACTCTTATCTACTGGCTCCTTGCCCGCCAGGTCCTGCGGGAGAGGGGCGAAGAGGACCGGTTCAAATACACCGTCTCAGACTTCGAGATGGAGTTTTGAGCCATGCGGCATCCGGCGGTAGCAGGTCAGTTCTATCCTGGCAGCAGCCAGCAGCTCGCCCATCAAGTGGATGGCATGCTGCATGATGTAGCGGAGCTGCCTGTTAAGGGGGCTGTGGCCCCTCATGCCGGATACATCTATTCAGGTCAGGTAGCAGCCGAAGTCTACTCTCGCCTACCCAAAGCGGAGACCTATGTGCTCATAGGCCCCAATCACCACGGCCTCGGCTCACCTGTGGCCCTCTCCCGCGACTCCTGGAAGACGCCACTCGGTGTCGTGGAGACCGACCAGGAGCTGGCCGACGCCCTGGCCGGAGGAATCATAGATCATGATGAAACGGCCCACCGGCCTGAGCACTCAGTGGAGGTCCAGATCCCATTTCTGCAGAGGCGCTTTGCAGATTTTAAAATCCTGCCAGTCTGCATGGGACTGCAGGATATGGAGACGGCAGTGGAGGTCGGCCAGGAGATCTCAGCCGCGGCCAAAAAGCATAGTCGCAAAGTGGTTGTGATCGCCAGCAGCGACTTCACCCATTACGAGCCGCAGGAGATCGCCCGAAAGGTGGACAGTCGGCTTCTGGAAGCTATTTTGAACATGGATGTCTCTGAGCTGTACAATAGAGTATACCGCTACAATGCCTCTGCCTGCGGCTACGGTCCGATTGCAGCCACAATCACCGCTGCCGCCGCCCTGGGGGCGCAGACCGGCAAATTGCTCTGCTATGCCACCAGCGGAGATGTGAGCGGAGACTACGGCCAGGTAGTCGGGTACGGAGCTGTTGTCTTCACCTGAGGAGGCCTGTCACTGACTGCGGCTTCGGCTCCCGGCAAGGTTATACTCTTCGGAGAGCATGCCGTCGTCTCCGGCATCCCGGCTCTGGGAGGTGCCTTAGACCTGAGGGCTAAGGTGATAGTAACGGATTGTCCCGGCAAACTGCTCATCGAAACGGAGGGCCTTTTTGTGAGCGGATTCTCCCTCGACCTTCTCTCAGGTCAGATCCTCTGCCAGCAAGCCTCCCATGCCACACGCTATGTCTCTGCGGTGCTCAGGGAGCTTGATGCCTCGAACCTCTCAGTAAGGATCGAATCATCCATCCCGCCTGCCTCAGGCCTGGGATCGTCGGCAGCCATAACCGTGGCCACTGTGGCCGCCTTGAGCCGTCACCTGGGCCAGGATCTGACTGCAAAGGATGTGGCAGCCCTCTCCCACCGCATAGAAAAGTCCGTCCAGGAGGGGCTGGGAAGCTCCATGGATACCGCCCTGGCAACCTTCGGCGGCTACCTTCGGGTATCCGGGCAGGTCGAGCCCCTCACCCTGCCGCCCCTGAGGATAGTGGTGGGCGACACAGGAGCTCCTCACGACACCAGAAATGAGGTCGCCCGGGTGCAGGCGCTCAAAGAGCGCTATCCTGATGTGGTGAGCCCCATATTTCAGGCCATAGGAGCCATATCTGAGAAGGCCGTCAGCCTCATTCAGGAACAGAATCTGCCGGAGCTGGGGGCGCTCATGAATGCCAATCACGGCCTGCTGGAGGCACTCGGCGTCGGCAGCCAGCAGCTGTCCGATCTGGTCTATGCAGCCCGGAAGGCTGGGGCCTGGGGGGCCAAGATCACGGGGGCTGGAGGTGGTGGCTGCATGATTGCCCTTCCCGGCACCGGCAATATAAAAATCCTTACAGCCGTCATCGAGCAGGCAGGGGGCAGAGCCTTTGCGGCCATGGTTGGCTGCCAGGGCGTTCGCATGGAGGCAGATCCTTGAGCAGAGTTCTGAAGATTGGGGGCAGCATCATCACCGACAAGAGCCGTGATCTGACGGCCAGGCAGGATGAGATTGTGCGGACTGCGAAGGAGATAGCCTCCTGCCCCCAGGATCTGGTGCTGGTGCACGGAGCCGGCTCCTTCGGACATATCCCTGCGAGGCGCTTCGGGCTTCCCGAGAAGTTCAGCCCGCAGGGATTGGTGGCGACTCATATGTCAGTTGTCAGGCTCAATGAGATGGTGGTCCGGGCTCTTGGGGATGCAGGTGTGGCATGCCTGCCCATCCAGCCCCTCTCATGCGTGACGCTGCGGGATGGCCGGATCGACAGCTTCTTCCTCCATCCCATCAAGGAGATGCTGAAGAGAGGCATCCTTGCAGTCCTGCACGGAGATGTGGCCATGGATTGCACTCGAGGGGCGGGCATAGTCTCCGGAGACCAGCTGGTATCATACCTCGGCAAGGCCCTTTCTGCGGAAGTGGTTGCTGTAGGCTGCGACGTGGAGGGAGTCATGCTCTGCGGCCGGCCGTTGCAAGAGGTGCGGCGGCGCGACCTCTCAGCCATAGGGAGCGCCCTGGGGGGCAGCGCCGGAGTGGATGTCACCGGCGGCATGAGGGGAAAGCTTCTGGAGCTGCTTGATCTGGCGGACAGCGGCATCTCCTCGGTTATATTTGATGCCGGAAAGGAAGGAAACATCCGGCGGGCGCTTCTAGGCGAAAATGTGGGAACGCGCGTGGAGGGATCGGCCTGACGGGCATCACATCCAGCCGCAAGCTAGATCACATCAGGATCTGCCTGGACCGGCCGGTTGAAGGGCAGAGCAGGCACTTCGACGACATATCCCTTGTGCACCGGGCGCTGCCGGAGATCGATGAGGATGAGATCGATACATCCTGCTGGTTCCTGGGCAGGAAGCTGAGAGCGCCCCTGATGATCTGCGCCATGACAGGAGGACACCCGGATGTCGCGTCCATCAACCTGCACCTCGGCCAGGCTGCGTCGGAGCTGGGCATAGCTATAGGCGTGGGCTCGCAGAGGGCGGCACTGGAGGACTGCAGCCTGGAGAAGACCTTCTCTGTTGTGCGGGACGCGGCCCCCGACGTCCCAATAATCGGCAACATCGGGGCTGTGCAACTGAAGAGGTCCGGCCCGGAGATCATCGAGCGGCTCGCCGATATGATAGACGCCGATGCCATTGCCGTGCACCTCAACTTCCTTCAGGAGAGCATACAGCCGGAGGGAGACCGTGACGCCTGCGGCGTGCTGGATGCCCTGAGGTCCGCTGCAGCGGGACGGCTGCCCATCATCGTCAAGGAGACGGGTGCGGGCATCTCTCGGGAGACTGCTCGGGATCTGATGCATGCCGGCATAAAGATCATAGACGTCTCCGGAGCGGGTGGCCTATCGTGGGCTGCGGTTGAGGCCTCCCGGGCGGAGGAGGCGGAGGATGAAGAGCTGGCCCAGATGGGAAGGCTATTTGCAGAATGGGGCATTCCCACACCGGTGAGCATCGTCGAGTGCCGGACGGCGGGGGCTTTTGTAATATCCTCAGGAGGAGTGCGAAGCGGCCTGGATGCCGCAAAGAGCCTGGCCCTTGGGGCCAGCATCGCCGGGGCGGCTCTGCCCCTCCTCCGTCCGGCCACAATGGACAGTGATCATGTGATAAGGGTTATGAATTCATATCTGCGGGCGCTGAGGATATCCATGTTCCTCACCGGCTGCAAGAGCATCACAGAGCTGGCAGCAGTCCCTCTCGTGGTTCTAGGAAGGACCGGAGAGTGGCTGGCCTCGCGTGGATATGACATAAAGGCATTTTCTGCTTACAGAGAGTTGGCAAGATGAAGGATATTGCAATCATCGCCGTGGGCGGCTACAATGAGATTGGCCGCAATATGACGGCGATAAGGATAGGAAAGGACATCGTGGTGATGGATATGGGCATCAGGCTGGACCGTGTGCAGATTCACGAGGATACAGACGTGGAATCGATGCAGTCCGCTGACCTGATCAACATGGGTGCCATACCCGATGACAGCATCATGCAGAATGTTGATGGAAAGGTGAGGGCCATTGCCTGCACGCACGGGCACCTAGATCATATCGGAGCCATCTCCAAGCTGGCTCACAAGTATCATGCCCCTATCATCGCTTCGCCGTTTACAGCGGACCTCATAAATCAGGAGATCAAGTCCGAGAAGATCTTTGGAGTGAAAAATCCGCTGCATGTCATGAATGCCGGAGAGAGGTTCCAGATCACAGAGGACATCGAGCTGGAGTTTATCCGCGTGCAGCACAGCATTGTGGACTGCGTCTTCGCCGCCATTCACACTCCCAAGGGCATCATACTCTACGCCAATGACTTCAAGATAGACAGGTCTCCAACTCTGGGTGAGCCGCCAGACTTCGCCCGGCTCAGAGCCATAGGCAAGCAGGGCGTGCTGGCCCTAATCACCGAGACCACCAATGCCGCTGTCTGGGGAAAGACTCCTTCCGAAAAGATCGCCAAGGACCTGGTGTGGGATGTGCTCATCGGCACCGAGGAGTCCAGGTCCGGGGTCATGGTCACCACATTCTCCTCCCACATTGCCCGCATCCGGGCTATCATTGAGGCGTCCCATAAAATGAACAGAAAGCCGGTGCTATTGGGCCGGTCCATGGAGAAGTACTGGAGCACAGCAGTCAGGACCGGCTATGCCGGCCAGGGGGACGTTGCCGTCTTCGGCCGGAGGAAGTCTGTGGACAAGGCCCTGAAGAAGATCATGTCTGAGGGCAAGGACAAATACCTGCCCATCATGACAGGCCATCAGGGCGAGCCGGGTGCCATCCTGAGCCGCGTAGCTGGAGGCGAGACTGACTATCAGGTCGAGTCAGGGGACCGGGTCATATTCTCGGCGGGCATAATTCCTCAGCCGCTCAACGAGTCCAACCGGCATACGGTGGTGACCAAGCTCAAGATGCGGGGCGGAAGGATTTACGATAATGTGCATGTCTCCGGCCATGCCTGCAGAGAAGATCACTGGGAGCTCTTGCGAATGATTCAGCCGGAGCATGTCATCCCCAGCCACGGAAATCTGGTCACGCATGGAAGCTACTTGATGATGGCCGAGGAGACTGGCTACTCTCTGGGCTCCAACATCCACCTTGTGAGAAACGGCCAGGAGCTTCTCATCGATTAAAGATGGATACAATAGACCGGGATTGAGGTGATGCGACGTGACAGTAAAGCTTGGTCTTAATGCAGAGCTGGAGAATAGGTCGGCCCTGGTAGCTGAGGCTATTGAAAAGATGCTTCCCGTGGTGCATCCCCGTCCGCTCTATGAGGCCGGGCGGCATCTGGTGGATGCAGGCGGAAAGAGGCTGCGGCCCGCGATGCTACTCCTGGCCGGGGAGGCCTGTGGGGGCCTGGCCAGGCATCTGGCTCCTGCTGCCGTCTCCATCGAACTGATCCATAACTTCACACTCGTTCACGACGACATCATGGACAATGCCGATGTGCGGCGGGGCCGGCCTGCGGTGCACAAGATCTGGGGGTTGTCCGGAGCCATCCTGGCTGGAGACACCCTCTACTCCAAGGCCTTTCAGTTGCTGGGTACGACCTCGGCGCGGGCGGAGCTGGTTTTGGGGGCCATGAACATGCTCTCCGAAGCCTGCACTGCCATCTGCGAAGGCCAGTGGCTGGACATGGAGTTTGAGGCCAGGGAGCGTGTGCCTGAGGGCGAATACATGGAGATGATTGAGAAGAAGACAGGTGTCCTCTTCGGAGCCTCGGCAGGCATTGGGGCGCTTCTCTCGGGTGCGCCGTCCCATGCGGTGGCCGCCCTCTATGAGTTCGGCAAGCTCACTGGCATGGGCTTCCAGCTGCAGGATGACGTAATAGACCTTGTAACTCCCGAATCCGTTTCTGGAAAGAGGCAGGGAGGGGACCTGGTGGAGGCCAAGAAGACATTGATCATGATTCACGCCTTCGCACATGGCGTCCCGGTTGACGTCTTCGGAAGGAAGGATGCGACAGCCTCCCAGATTCAGGAGGCGATTGCAGCCCTGCAGGAGAGCGGCTCGATTGAGTATGCACGCTCCAAGGCGGAGGAGATGGTGGACCGGGGCAAGAGGGCTTTGGAAGTCCTGCCAGAATCGGATGCCAGGGAGATGCTGCTCGACCTGGCCGACTTCATGATCATGAGGAGATACTGAGCAGGATTATCTTACCAAAATCTTTTTCATGCATGGGCGAATATAGATGATAGAGGCCTTGAATGAAAAAAAAGATTACCATTACCGGTCCTAAGGTGCATGATGTCGGCTATAGATATTTTCTGATGAGCATGGCAATGGCCAGCAGAATCAGGATGTTTGAAGCCTATAATACATCAATCAAAGAGGATCAGGTCGTCCAGGCTTTTGTAGATGGCGAAGAAGAGGCCGTTAAGGACTTCTGGGAAAAGGTTGAATGCAGCCGTCCTGAACATGCTCAGGTATCCCATATCACAATTGACGAGTACGATCGAAAGGTGATGAAGATCGGAGAATACGCCCAGCTCTGCACTACCTTCCAGATGAACAAAGCCATTCCTGCTCTGCTAGATTTGAAGACCGATTTGAGAGAGATGAAGGGCGACATAAAAGAGATGAAAGGTGACATAAAAGAGATGAAGGGTGACATAAAAGAGATGAAAGGTGACATAAAAGAGATGAAAGGTGACATAAAAGAGATGAAAGGTGACATAAAAGAGATGAAAGGTGACATAAAGGCAATCCGGTCTAGTACCGATACGATCCCTCAAATAAGCGAGGACATCAAAGCGGTTCGAAAAACCTCCGATGCGACGCTTGAAGAGGTAAAGGGCATGAGAGAGGACATCCACCCGGGATATGCCATGAATTTTAGACAAATGCAGTCAGATGTCAAGGCGATAAAGGAACGCCTGGGGATGTCCTGAGCACTGGAGTCGCTCTGGGGCAGAAAGCCTTTTCTTCCAATGGGGCCTTCCATTTTTCGAGGCTATTGAGATGAGTTCTGAGATCAATAAAGAGTCTGCAAGTCATCTCCTGCACCACTGGATTGAGCACAACGAGAGCCATAGCGACTCGTTTCGAGAGCGAGCGCAGCAGATTGCTAAAGTGAGCGAGAAAGCTGCCCGGGACATCAATGAGGCGGCTGCCCTCATGGACAGATGCACTGAGATGCTGAAGAAGGCTGTGAGAGACCTTCAAAAAGAGGAGAGATAAAGAAGATGGAACTGGTTTACACGTATGCCATGGAAAGCAGCAAGGACATGACGAAGATGCTGGACGAGGAGTTCTGGAAGCGCCTCGGCCCCACAGTGCGGGAGTGCAGGGCCATGGGCCTGAACAGGGATGGCATGTGCCTGTACATCAAGGCCCGGGACGAGCTGGCTGAGGAGGCCAAAAAGCTGCTGGCCGGGACGGCGGCAAGGGAGCTTCTGGGCGAGGAGGGGGAGAAGCTGCTCCGTGCCTTCCGGGACGAGGCGGAGGCGGCAGAGGCTGGCATGGGGGCGATGTTTGGGTAATTTCTAAAAGTGAACTGCCGCGTCCTGAAGGGCGCGGCTTCGTTCTCATCCCCACCCTGGAGGGTGGAGACTTCCCGCTGCGCCCTCTTCTCTCCTCTGAGTTAAAATTTGATTCAGCATCAAAAGATCCCGGTCTCGCTCTGGCGCTCTTCTATGCCAGCTTCAGTATCTCATCGATCCCCTCTTCCAGAGGCCACCTGGCAGTGAAGCCCAGGGCCTTCATCTTGCTCGTATCCGCCTGGGTCTCCCTCACATAGTTCTTGATGGGATTGTCCCTGTAGGTGGGCTTGTAGTCCGTCCCCAGCTTCCTGTTGAGCAGATCCACCACATAATTGAAGCTGTAGGACCTTCCCGTACCCAGGTTATACACGCCAGTGCCCCTCTCGGCTGCCAGGATCATGCCGTCGGTCACATCCCTCACGAATATGAAGTCCCTCGTCTGCTCCCCGTCCCCGTAGATCACAGGAGCCTTGCCTGCCTGCATATCCCACATGAACTGGGAGATCATATTGGCATAGGAGCCCTTGGCCAGCTCATGCGGCCCGTAAACCGAGAAGAAGCGCAGCGCCGCGTAGTCGGTGCCGTAGAGCCTGCGGTACAGCTCTGCAATCCTCTCTATGGCCAGCCTGGCCTCTGTGTAGTAGTCCGTCACCAGAATGGCTGCATCCTCCCTGTGCGGCGTGGGCAGGCTGTTGTACAGCGATGATGAGGAGGCTATGACCACCTTCTTTGTGCCGCTCCTTTTAGCCAGCTCCATGATGGCGATAGTGCCGTTCACTGCCTCCCCAACCAGCAGGGGATTGCTCTTGTACATGGGAGAGGACGACGGTATGCCCAGGTGGAAGATCACATCCGGGAACAGTCCAAAGGCCAGGGCATCGTTGCAGGAGCCCTTGATAACAGTGATGTCCCTTCTGACCCGGTCCAGATTGCTCATGCTGCCGGTGTGAAAGTTGTCCAGGACGGTGACATCGTACCTGTCAACCAGCGATTCAACCAGATTTGAGCCGATAAAGCCGGCTCCGCCTGTGACCAGTGCTTTCATCATTTAGTTATCCTCATTCATCAGGTATTAATGATTATTTAATAGAGATTTTATTATAATAAAAAGCGTAAAGCCCTGCTGCTCAGAGCTTCACGAATATCTGCATGGCCTCGTCTGTCTTCTTCAGGGCCAGGAGAGCCTGCATCTTGTTGACCAATGCATGCGTATATGCGGGATCGATCTCCAGGGCCTTATCATAAGCCTGCTGTGCCTCCACGTTCTTTCCATTGGCCTGCAGGGCCACGCCCCTGGCAACATAGGCCTGCTTGTACTTCGGATCTATTTCAACAACCTGGTCGAAGAGAGTGATTGCTTCGTTGAAGCTTCCCAGTACCATCAGCATGACCCCCTTCTTGTAGATTGCATCCTTGTAGAGCGGGTCCAGGGCAATGGCCGCGTCGAACTTGGCAATCGCCTCCTGATACTTGCCCTGCATCTGCAGCAGATTTCCTTCCCTGAGCAGGTTTCCCTTGCTGCCGTCAAACTCAGTTGCTTTGGCTGCTGCCGCGGAAGCATTGGCATAGTCCTTTAAAGCCGTGTAGGCTTCGGTGATCCCGGACCATGCGGCGGCCTTCTTGCCGTCGATCTGCAATGCAGCGCTGTAGGACTGCAGAGATCCGTTGTAGTCCTTGAGTGCCCTCTGGGCGTCTCCCTTGTGAATCCAGGCATCGATGTAGCCCGGGTCCTGGGCCAGGGCCATTTCAAAGTAGACTATTGAACCTGTGTAGTTCTTGGATGCGTAAAGATTGCTCCCCTTCCAGTCGAAGTATTCCGTCTCTTCTGCCATGCAGATCGCAGTTAGCAGAAAGATACATGCCAGTATGCCGAATATTCTCATTGCAATTCCTCCAAATATGTCTGTCTTAACTAAAAAAATTAAATCTTATATTCAGGCACCTCTCCGCCCCCGATGCTCTTCAGCGCCCGGGCTGCATTCAGCCGCACATCTTCATCAGAATCTGAAGCCATGGCCTGAATGAGGGCCCCCCTGGCGGATTTGTCTCCCATCTCCCCCAGAGCCCGGGCTGCATCGGCCCGAACATCTGCCGGAGCCTGAGCGCTGCCCATCTGCGTGATCATGTACATGCCCGCGCGGCTGGCATTGATCTTCATCATGGCTCGGGCTGCGGCGATCCTGACCCTCTCTCCGCCCCGGATGAATGCCTCCTCCAGGGCATCAAGGCTGCCCTCCTCTCCTATGCCACCCAGGGCGATGGCCGCACCCTCGGCAGCATCCTCCGGGCTGCTGTTCGCCCCCTGCAGGACAGAGAGCAGGGGCCGGACAGCCGGCTCGCCGATGGCCTGCAGCGAGGCAATCGCCTGGCCTCTCACCTGCCCGTTCTCATCGGATAGAAGGCCGGTCAGCGGCTCGGCAGCGCTTCCATCCCCCAGCCGGCCCAGCGCCCTGGCCGCCTCAAGACGCACCCCGGCCTGCTCATCCTGCAGGGCGGACACAAGTGCAGGAGCAGCCCCGCTCCCGTCCGCATTCCCCAGGGCACAGGCTGCGCCCGCACGCCTGCTGCCGTTCTCATCCTGAAGCAGCCCGATGAATATGTCGGCCGCGCCTGCCCCCTCTGTGGCTCTCAGGGCGAGCCCTGCCTCGTACCGCACGCTGGCATTTTCATCCCCCAGGGCGAAGATGAGGCTCTCTTTGGAGCTGTTGTCATCAAGGCCTCCCAGCGCCTGCGCCGCCCAGTAGCGCACATTGCTGCTCCCGCTCTGCAGCGCCTCCCGCAGCGGCCGGCTGGCATTGGCGTCTCCTATCAGCCCCAGGGCTGCTGCCGCCTGCCAGGCAGCGCTCTCATTGCCCTCATTGAGGGCGGAGCAGAGGGCAGGGACGGCAGGCCGCCCAATCCTGACCAGCCCCAGGACAGCCCATTCCCGGACATTTGCATCTTCATCCCTCAGTGCACCGATCAGCGGCTGCACTGCCTCCTCCTCTCCGCTCTTTCCCAAATTCCAGGCAGCCGCTGCCCTTACTCTGGCATCCTCGTGGCTTAAGTTTATAACCAGATCATCAGCCGCGCCTGCCTCCTTCCCTCTTGAGAGATCCCCATCCTGGCCGGTGGAACAGCCGGAAAATATTATCAATGACATCAATGCGGCTGCTGCGGCTTTGAAGCATCTTTTTAAGTTCATCAAAAATCACAGCCTTATGAGTATGTCTGCAGCCTCTCTATCCCTTCCCAGCGCCAGCGGGCATTCATCTTGCCGGCCAGAGCCGGCGTCCATCTCGCGTCTGTCTCCAGGGCTTTATCGAATGATTTAACTGCCCCCTCATACTCGCCCTGCGCCTGCAAAGCCAGCCCTTTTGCCGTGGATGCCTGCTTGTATTTGGGGTCCAGGGTTAAAACCAGGTCCAGCAGCTCCAGGGCCTGGTCTGTGTCGTTGTCATGAAGGGCGCACAGCGCCTTTCTGTAAAGGGCATCTTTGTATTTGGGATCGATATCAATGGCTCTGTTATAGTCTGCTTCTGCCGCCGGAAAGTTCCCCCTCATCTGCTCGATGTTTCCCTTTTTGAGCCAGCAGGCCTTGTTCTTTGCATCGATCCTCACAAGCTCGGCTGCAGCAGCCGAGGCATTCTCATAGTCCCCCTCCATAGAGAGGGCGTCGGCCAGAGCCGACCAGGCGGCGGCGTTTCTGCGATCCGCTTCCACAGCCTTTTGTAGCGATGCCCTGGATGCATTATAGTTCTTGAGAGCCTTCTCTGAGCCGGCCCTGTGCACCCACGCATCGGCATAGGATGAGTTCTGCTCGAGGGACTCGTTGAAGCACTCCAGGGCTGCTGCATGCTCTCCAGCCGAGGAGAGCTTTGCCCCCAGCCGGTCCATATACCTGGCAGCCTCCTGCCACGGCGACGGGCCAAAGCCGGAGGCGGCCGCTCCACTGCTGCACAAAGCCTCCAGGCAAAGGCCGCCTGCCACGGCACCGATGAAAATGAATGGCAGAATTGCAGAAAGTGATCTCATTCCTTCCTCAAATTGCAGCGTATATCTTCATAGCCTCATCCATTCTCTGCTGCTCTATTAGGCTTATAGCCATGTTGCACTTCGGCTGGCTCCAGGCCGGGTCTACCTGTGAGGCATTCTCGAACAGCTCTGAAGCCTCCCCGTATTCTCCCTGCGCCAGATGGATCAGGCCCATGCCGTTGATGGCAAGCTTGTACCTGGCATCGATCTTCAGTATCTGATCGAGTATGCCCTCTGCCTCTTCCGGCCTGCCCAGGGCCAGGAGCGAGACGGCTTTGCGGTATAGGGCCTCCTTATATTGCGGGTCTATCCGAGTGGCTCCTTCGTAGCTCTCCAGGGCTTCCTGGTAGTCTCCCTCCATCTGCAGCATATTGCCTTCCGCAAGCCAGTTCTCCTTTCGGGCGGGCTCGATCTCTCTCAAACTGCGGGCAGCCTCCGCCGCCTGGGAATAGTTATTCAGGGCGGAATATGACTCTATCAGCCCGGACCAGGCATCTCTCTTCAGACTGTCGACCTGCAGGGCTGCCATGTATGTGTCTATGGAGCCGTTGTAGTCCTTGAGGGCCCTCTGAGCCCTTCCTTTGTGAATGCGGGCATCGATGTATCCGGGGTCCATCTCTATGGATTTGTCAAACCAGGCAATGGAATCGCTGTAATTTTTGGCGTCATATGCCTTGAGGCCTTTCCAGTCATAGTAATCCGCCTCCTCTCCCAGGCAAACGGGATATAATAATATTATTAAAAATAATGCAGATAGCATGGCTGCTGATTTCATATTCATCTTCCTGTATAAAACCAAAAAAGCTCCCGCTGCTCCGCCGCCTCCTCCTATCATCTACTGCTCAATTCAGATGACGGCAGCCTTCCAGCTGGAGCCTGTCATTTCCAATTATTCGACTTTCCATGTAACTTATTTAAACTTAACCGGAAAAGACGGTCCTGAGATGTCAGAAAAAGTGGTAATAACCGGAGGTGCAGGCTTCATAGGCTCGAACCTGGCAGCCGCCCTCTCCCCTGATAACGACGTGGCGGTCATAGATGACCTCTCAGCCGGCAGGGCCGGCAATCTCTCCGGCCTGGATGTGCAGTTTATCCGGGGCAGCATCAATGACCTGGATCTGCTCAAAGATGCATTTTGCGGTGCATCATGCGTCTTTCATCAGGCTGCCATAGCCTCTGTCAGAAGGAGCGTGGAGGACCCGGCCCTGACCAACAAGGTGGGCATCGACGGAACATTGAATGTGCTGATCGCCGCCCGCGATGCTGGCGTGCCCAGGCTTGTGCAGGCATCGTCTGCGGCAGTCTACGGCAGCTCCCCCTCCCTTCCAAAGAGGGAGGATATGCTTCCCGAGCCCCTATCCCCTTATGCAGTCTCAAAGCTTGCAGCCGAGCATTATGCAACTGTCTTCCACGAGCTCTACGGGCTGAAGGCAGTCTCTCTGCGCTACTTCAACGTCTTCGGTCCCAGGCAGGACCCCTCATCAGAGTATTCTGGTGTCATATCCCGCTTCATTTCAGCGCTTCTGGCTGGCGAGAGGCCTGTCATTTACGGAGATGGAGAGCAGACCCGAGACTTCGTATATGTGGCAGATGTGGTCAGGGCCAATATCCTGGCAGAGAGGGCGCAGCCCGGCATATACAATATCGCATGTGGCAGGAGCATCAGCCTGAACGCCCTGCTGAGGGCCATCTGTAAAGTCCTGGGAAGGGATGTCAGTCCCCAGTACATGGCGGCCCGGCCCGGGGACATAAGGCACTCGCTGGCCGATATCAGCAGGTCAAAGGGGATGGGGTACTCTCCCGTATTCGACCTGAATCGGGGGCTGAGGGATACTCTTAAGTGGTTCTCAGGCCAGCAGCTCGAAGACTGCCCTGCGCGGAACATTTAGTATCCGGGTGGTGATCTCCACGAAGAGGTCCTCCTGCTGCTTTCTGTCCATGCCGAATTTATCGTCCATCTGCATCCTTTCCATCTCCAGGGCGATGAGCCTGACCTGAACTTTGGCGATCTTGTAGCGGCGGCCGAGAGCTGCAATCAGGTTCATGAAGTAGCCCAGGCTTCTCGGCTTCTCTGATGAGAGGCTTTTGATCAGGCCGCATTCGGTGCAATAGGGATGGGGCTTGAGCCCTCTCTCCCGGCCTTCAAAGCAATATGGCATCCAGAGCTTCTCTCTGCTGCCTGAGATCTTATGCTCGCAACAACACATCTCACTTCTCCCTCCGTTTCCATAAGAATCACTAATTCGGAACATTAAAACCTTTTGCAGGATGGACTCTACACAGGATGGATCTACATGGCATGCTCCGGCCGCCTCAGAGCGGCTCTCTATGGAAAACAGTTTCCTGCGCGATTTTTAAAAAAAGGAGGGTGATATCCCGCTTACAGATCGATGCGCGGGATGTTTTCTACGGACTCCGGGTTGGCCAGAGCTGACAGGTCTCCGGTCTCCTTGCCCAGGGCCTTGGCCTTTATGACGCGGCGCATGATCTTGCCTGATCTGGTCTTGGGGACGTCCTTGACGAAGTAGACCTTGTCCGGATATGCCACGGGGCCCAGAACCTTTCTCACGTGAGTGGAGATCTCCTTCTTCAGCTCCTCGGACTCAGCCACGCCCTCCTTGAGTATGACGAAGGCCACGATCTTCTCGCCCTTGACCTCATCGGGCTGGCCGACAACGGCAGCCTCTGCGACCTTGGGGTGAGAGACAGCGGCGGACTCGACCTCGGCGTTGGAGATCCTGTGTCCGGCAACCTTCAGCACGTCATCGATCCTGCCCTGGATCCACCAGTAGCCATCCTTGTCGCGGGTGGCCTTGTCTCCAGCCAGGTATGTGCCGGGCTTCATCTGCCAGTACATATCCCAGTACTCCTTCTTGTACCGAACTTCATCTCTGAAGAAGGCGCGGAGCATGGACGGCCAGGGAGTCTTCTGGACTATGTTGCCGCCGTAGCCGAGTGGAACTGGGTTGGCATCTTCGTCGTATATATCGGTGTTCATGCCGGGCAGCGGGAATGTGACGGATCCGGGCTTCTCTGGAGTCATGGCCAGCGGGGCGACGACGTGGCATCCGGTCTCAGTCTGCCACCATGTATCCATTATGGGTGCCTGGTCTGCGCCGATGTTCTTTCTGAACCATATGTAGGCCTCGGGGTTCAGCGGCTCGCCCACCGATGCCAGGATTCTGATTGTGGACAGGTCGTACTTCTTTACGAACTCCTCGCCGTTCTTCATGAACATCCTGATGGATGTGGGTGCGGTGTAGAATACTGAGACGCCGTACTGCTCAATGATGGACCACCAGCGTCCGAAGTCGGGAAAGTCGGGTGCGCCCTCGTACAGGATGCTGGAGGCACCAAGGCAGAGAGGGCCATAGACCACGTAGGAGTGGCCGGTGATCCATCCGCAGTCTGCAGTGCACCAGTAAACATCATCATCATGAACATCCAGCACCCACGAGGTTGTCTGGGCCGGGCAGACGGCATAGCCGCCATGGGCGTGCTCGATACCCTTGGGCTTGCCGGTTGTGCCGGAGGTGTACAGAATGAAGAGCCTGTCCTCTGGGTCAAGCTGGACGGTCTCGCACTTGGCAGACTGGCCGGCTACGAACTCATCGTAGTAGACATCCCTTCCAGGGGTCATGGGTACTGAGACGCCGGTCCTCTTGACCACGACTACCTTCTTTACGGAGGGGGCTGTCTTCAGGGCCTCGTCCACATTGGGCTTGAGGGGGAGGGGCTTGCCGCGCCTGTAGAAGCCGTCGGCTGTGACGACAACCTTGGCCTCGGCATCGTTGACACGGCTGTTCAGGCCGCCGGAGGAGAATCCTGAGAAGACGATGGTGTGAATGGCACCTATCTTGGCACAGGCCAGCATGGTGATGGGCAGCTCCGGGATCATGGGCAGGTAGGCGACGACCCTGTCTCCCTTCTCAACGCCAATGCTCTTGAGGGCGTTGGCCATCTTGTTGACCTCCCTGTACAGCTCGTAGTAGGTGATGGTCCTGGTGTCTCCCAGCGGCTCGCCGACGAAATAGTAGGCTACCTTGTTTCTCTTCTCGGACATGGCATGCCTGTCCACTGCATTGTAGGCTACGTTGATCTTGCCGCCGGTGAACCACTTGAAGTAGGGCTTGCCTGAGTCATCGAGGACCTGGGTGTAGGGCTTGTACCAGTCGGCATAGGTCTGGGCCATCTCGTCCCAGAAATCAATATAATTATCCGAGCACCACTTGCGCATCTCCATTTCAGTCTTGAACCCTTTCTTCTTCATCCACTGATATGCATTGGAGTGCTCGACAATCCATTGCGGCGTATTGAAAATCCTGGTTTCTTCCTGCAGGACAGACGTCTTTGCTGTATCAGCCAATTTCATACCTCCTTGAAATTAAAGTGCTTCCCATACCCCTGATGGCCCGGGCTTAAATCGAAGAGCAAATCCCATATCTTGACCATCGCCTGATATAGCATGGAAGGTTCGGGAAACATCGGCCCAAAAACTTACCTGATCATTTATAAAGTTAACGCGATAAAATTGTAATGATTGATAATAATAATGGTTTATTAGAATAAATATCTATAGCCTCCTTTGTGCGGCAAATTATTGCAAGTAAAATGATCGATGCTGATCGTAAAAAAGGTTGATTCCCGCTCACTTGATGAGCGGGATGGCTTCAACCGACTCTGGATTTGCCAGTGCGGATATGTCTCCCACCGGGTTGCCCAGAGCCTTGGCCTTGATGACGCGGCGCATGATCTTGCCGGACCTGGTCTTCGGAACGTCGTTGACGAAGTAGACGACCTCAGGATAGGCCACGGGTCCGAGAACCGAGCGCACGTGCTTCGCCAGTATAGGCTTGAGGTCCTCGCTGGGCTCAATTCCCGACTTGAGGATGACGAAGGCCACTATGACCTCGCCCTTGACCTCGTCTGGCTTGCCGATTACAGCCGCCTCTGCAACCTTGGGATGGGATACGAGCGCAGACTCGACCTCGGCATTGGAGATCCTGTGTCCTGCCACCTTCAGCACATCATCGATCCTGCCCTGGATGGTGAAGTATCCGTCCTTGTCGCGTGTGGCCTTATCGCCTGCCAGGTATGTGCCGGGCCTGATGTCCCAGTATGTGGACCAGTACTCCTTCTTATACCTCTCAGGATCGCGGAAGAAGGCACGCAGCATCGATGGCCAGGGCGTGTTGCTGACGATATTGCCTCCGTTGCCTGGCGGCACCGGGTTGGCATCCTCATCAAGGATGTCGATGTTAAATCCGGGCAGGGGGAATGTGGGGGAGCCGGGCTTGAGTGGAGTGATGGGCAGGGGAGCGACCAGGAAGCATCCGGTCTCAGTCTGCCACCAGGTATCCATGATCTGCAGCTTGTCGCCGCCGAAGTGCTGACGGTACCAGATCCATGCCTCTGGATTGATGGGCTCGCCCACAGATCCCAGCAGCTTCAGGCTGGAGAGGTCGTACTTCTTGGGCCACTGCTCGCCGGCCTTCATGAACATCCTGATGGATGTGGGTGCGGTGTAGAACTTCGAGACCTTGTTGTCCTGAATGATCTTGAACCACCGTCCGAAGTCGGGGAAGTCGGGTGCGCCCTCATAAAGGATGCTGGTAGTGCCCAGGCAGAGAGGGCCGTAGACCACGTAGGAGTGGCCGGTGATCCATCCCACATCTGCGGTACACCACCAGACATCATCATCCTTGATGTCGAAGACCCAGGAGAGCGTCTGGGCGGGTGTGACGCAGTAGCCGCCGTGGACGTGCTCTATGCCCTTGGGCTTGCCAGTGGTTCCGGATGTGTAGAGGATGAACAGCCTGTCCTCACTGTCGCACTTCACAGTCTCGCATACATCGGACTGCTTGGCCACCAGGTCATGGTACCATATGTCCCTTCCCGCCTTCATTGGGACATCGATTCCAGCCCTCTTGACAACCACGATGTTCTGCACGCTGGGCGTGTTGGCCGTAGCCTCATCTACATTGGGCTTGAGCGGCAGGGGCTTGCCACGCCTGAAGAAGCCGTCGGTGGTCACTACGACCTTGGACTCGGCATCCAGGATGCGGCTGTTCAGGCCGCCGGACGAAAATCCTGAGAAGACAACTGAGTGAATGGCGCCGATCTTGGCGCAGGCCAGCATCGCAATGGCAGTCTCGGGTATCATGGGCATGTAGATAGAGACCCTATCGCCTTTGGTCACGCCGAGTGACTTCAGGCCGTTGGCAAACTTATTTACTGCCTTGGCCAGCTCGGCGTATGTGATCTTCCGTGTGGGCTGGTCGGTGGGCTCGGGGACGAATATGTAGGCTACCTTATCCTTCTTATCTCCGGCTGCATGCCTGTCCACGGCATTGTATGCCACATTGCATTTTCCTCCTACGAACCACTTGGCATAGGGCGGAATCCAGCTCAGAGTCTGAGCATAGGGCTCAAACCAGTCGGCATATGTCTTGGCCATCTCGTCCCAGAACTGAATGTAGTTCTGGCCGGTCCAGGCTCTCATCTCGCGCTCGTTCGTGAACCTCTTCTTCTTCATCCACTGCATGACATTGGAGTTCTCAACAAGATCTCTGGGCGGCTCAAATATTCTCGTCTCCTCGTAGAGAACAGACGTTGTTGCTTTTTGCTCAGCCAATTTTGTAACCTCCTTTTAAATCCTCACTTCTTCCCGGCTCCTTAAATCCGTGTGCATGGCCACAGGACAGGCCACTGTACCGCACGACGCAATATTCTGCAGGACCGAAAAGCTTAGCCGGCAGGGCATTCTCGGGACTATTGTAGCGGTCGATAATTATCCTTTTTTTTCGTTTATAAAGTTATCGAGGCGAACTAAACAAATGATTAATTATTATCATTATTTACAGGTATAGTAAGAAATTCCTGCGAATTTCTTCCTGCAAAAATTAAAAAAAAGATTCGCCATCCCATCTTATTTGATGAGAGGGATGGCCTCTACTGCATCCGGGTTGGAGAGTGCCGATATATCTCCAACGGGGTTGCCCAGGGCTTTGGCCTTTATGACGCGGCGCATGATCTTGCCTGACCTGGTCTTGGGGACGTCCTTGACGAAGTATACCTGCTCAGGATAGGCTACAGGCCCCAGAACGCTCCTGACGTGCTTGGCCAGCTCCTTCTTCAGCTCCTCGCTCTCCTCGGCCCCCGTTCTGAGGATGACGAAGGCCACTATGACCTCGCCCTTGACCTCATCTGGCTTGCCGATTACAGCAGCCTCTGCAACCTTGGGATGGGATACGAGCGCAGACTCGACCTCGGCGTTGGAGATCCTGTGTCCCGCCACCTTCAGCACATCATCGATCCTGCCCTGGATGAAGAAGTATCCATCCTTGTCGCGTGTGGCCTTGTCGCCGGCCAGATATGTTCCGGGCCTGATGTCCCAGTATGTGGACCAGTACTCCTTCTTGTACCTCTCAGGATCGCGGTAGAATGCACGCAGCATCGACGGCCATGGCGTGTTGCTGACGATATTGCCTCCAGAGCCCGGAACCACGGGGTTGGCATCCTCATCCAGGATATCGATGTTGAATCCCGGTAGCGGGAAGGTCGCAGATCCGGGCTTGAGGGGGGTGATGGGCAGGGGCGCGACCAGGAATGTTCCCGTCTCAGTCTGCCACCAGGTATCCATGATCTGGCATTTGTCGCTGCCGAAGTGCTTCCTGTACCAGATCCATGCCTCCGGGTTGATGGGCTCGCCCACGGATCCCAGCAGCCTCAGGCTGGAGATGTCATACTTCTTGGCCCATTGCTCGCCGGCCTTCATGAACATCCTGATGGATGTGGGTGCGGTGTAGAATACGGACACTTTATTGTCCTGTATGATCTTGTACCAGCGTCCGAAGTCCGGGAAGTCGGGAGCGCCCTCGTACATGATGCATGTGGCACCGAGAACCAGAGGCCCGTATACTATGTAGGAGTGGCCTGTGATCCATCCGATATCGGCCGTGCACCACCAGACATCGTTCTCCTTGAGATCGAATACCCAGTGCAGTGTCTGGGCCGGCCCCACCTGGTAGCCGCCATGCACATGCTCAATGCCCTTGGGCTTGCCTGTGGTTCCTGATGTGTAGAGGATGAACAGCCTGTCCTCGGAATCCATCTTTTCGCACTCGCACTCCTCGGATTTTCCTGCCACCAGGTCATGCCAGTAGATATCCCTGCCTGCTTTCATGGGGATATCCATGCCTATCCTCTTGAACACGACCACCTTTTCCACAGACGGGGTGTTGCTTGTGGCCTCATCGACATTCGGCTTCAAGGGAATGGGCTTTCCGCGCCTGTAAAGGCCGTCCGTGGTAACCACCACTTTGGCCTCTGCGTCGAGTATCCTGCTGTTCAGGCCGCCGGATGAAAATCCGGAGAACACGATGGAGTGAATGGCTCCTATCTTGGCGCAGGCCAGCATGGCTATGGGCAGCTCCGGTATCATGGGCATGTAAAGGGTGACTCTGTCTCCTTTCTTGACGCCCAGGCTCTTGAGGCCGTTGGCGAACTTGTTTACCTCTTTATAGAGCTCCCCGTATGTGATCTTCCGGGTGGGCTGGTCGGTGGGCTCGGGAACGAATATGTAGGCTACCTTGTCCTTCCTGGCCCCCCTGGCATGCCTGTCAACGCAGTTGTATGTGACGTTGCATTTGGCTCCCACATACCATCTGGCATAGGGCGGCTTCCACTCTAAAGCGGGACCCCAGGGCTCGAACCAATCGGCATACGTCTTGGCCATATCGCTCCAGAACTGAATGTAGTTTGCCGAGCACCACAGGCGCATCTCCTTTTCTGTCTTAAAGCCCCTCTCCTTCATCCATTTCATGACGTTGGAGTTTTCTACCAACTCCTTGGGCGGCTCGAATATCCTTGTCTCTTCCAGCAAAACCGAAGTCTTTGCAGTTGCTTTTTGCTCAGCCAATCTCTAACCTCCTTTTTCGGTCGCCACATGTTCCCGGACTTCGGGTACGCTACCCAAAAAGGCTGTAAGGAGTTCCCGACTCTCTTGAATTCCCTGCTGCCTGCCCATCTCATTCTCCTCTGAAATCGCTCTGCAAGCCATAGAGCGGTCCGGCAAACAATGTGATGATCGTTCATTATCTTGATTTTTCATTAATAAAGTTATCGCGAGAAGTTAATCTTATGATTAATAATTATCATTATTAATACTTTGATGAAAAATTATGGGTAAGTCCTTTGTATATGCGTGCACCAATAAAATGCTTATAAGTCAATGGAGTATTATAAGTCTTGCATGAAAGGGCACTACCTCAGCACCACCGCAGGCTATCACAGGCATGAGCTTGATTCCCTCCTCCCGGAGGTAACAGTATCTCTCATGCTGGAAGATCCGGCAGGCCCATGCCGCAGCATCCTGGAGAAGGACGGCTCCTTCGGGGACCTGCTCTATGACCTCCTTGAGCAGTCCATCCCCATGTGCCGCATCAGCCGCATCATCGAGGTCGGTGGAGGATACGGCTATCTCATGAGGGACCTTCTGAAGAGGAACGGAAGATTAAAAGCGACCATGCTCGACCTCTCGCCATATCTGCTTGAGGTTCAGAGGCAGGCGCTGAATGGATTTGATGCCCGGTTCATATGCTGCGATTTTCTGGAGGAGGGCGGCCCCGCAGATTCCGTTCTTCCCCATATGGATCTCGCCATCTTAAATGAGGTCGCGGGCGACCTTCCCACCGCCTGCTGCATTCCCAGGAGCGCTCTGTCCTGCAGCCATCCAGATGACGCTCTAATCTCCGAGGTTCAGCGCATCTTTTGCTCCTATCATCCTCCGCCCCCCCCGGGAGAGAGCTTCAATTTCAACCTGGGCGCCGTCCAGGCAGTGGAGAAGCTATGCTCCGCACGAGTACCATATATCTACATCAGCGAGCATAGCTGCCAGGCGAAGGTACCTGCTGCCTATCCGGCCTATTGCAGATCTCCTCACCAGGCGAGCCTGAGCGCATCCGCCTTCGCGGCCATGACGAGTATACCGTCCGCTTCTCGGATCTGGAATGTTGTGGCCTCGTCCCTGGGCTATGACACCATGAGGGGCAGCTACCTCGACTTCATCCGGCCGGTGATCGAGGGGGGCTCGCCTTCATCCTGCGCCTTGGTCCCAGCAGGATAGATAGATATGAGATCATTAGCCAGTTGTTGAAGATCTGGCAAAATACGAGTTCCTGATCCTCTCTGGATAGCGTATCGCCGGAAAAAAAGGGTTTGGATCCCGATCAGACTATCTTCGGGATCGCCTCCACAGCCTCCGGGTTGGATAGGGTTGAGATGTCCCCTGGCGGCTGGCCCATGGCCCTAGCCCTGATCACGCGGCGCATGATTTTTCCGGACCTGGTCTTAGGCACGTCCTTGACGAAGTAGATCGCCTCTGGTGTTGCCAATGGCCCTAGCACCGTTCTTATGTGGGTCCTCAGCTCCGCCTTCAGCTCCTCGCTCTCTTTAACTCCCTCCTTGAGGCAGGCGAAGACGATTATGACCTCGCCTTTGACCGCGTCCGGCTTGCCTATGACCGCAGCCTCTGCCACTGCAGGATGGCTAACAGCCGCAGACTCGACCTCCGAGTTGCCGATCCGGTGTCCAGCGACCTTCATCACATCATCGATCCTGCCCTGTACCCAGATGTATTCATCCTCGTCCTTTCTCCCCTTGTCCCCGGCCAGGTAGTATCCCGGATGGGTCTGCCAGTAGAACTCCCAGTAGGTCTTGAAGTACCTGTCAGGATCCTTGTAAAAGGCTCTGAGCATGGATGGCCAAGGTGTAGTTTGAACTATGTTGCCGCCCTCGCCCACAGGTACTGGGTCTCCCTTCTCGTCCAGGATATCGACATTGTAGCCAGGGAGCGGCAAAGTAGCTGAGCCGGGCTTGAGCGGCGTGATTGGCAGCGGCGATACAGCGAAGGTTCCTGTCTCCGTCTGCCACCAGGTGTCCATGATCTGAAGCTGATCCCGGCCGATGTTCTTGCGGTACCAGATCCAGGCCTCGGGATTTATGGGCTCGCCGACAGTCCCAAGCAGCCTCAGGCTCTTCAAGTTGTACTTAGCAGGCCACTGCTCGCCCGCCCTCATGAACATCCTTATGGACGTAGGTGTGGTGTAGAGCACGTTCACACCGCAGTCCTCAATGATGGACCACCATCTGCCGAAGTCCGGGTAGTCTGGAGATCCCTCGTACATGACGCATGTCGCGCCGAGATTGAGTGGGCCATATACGATGTAGCTGTGGCCGGTGACCCATCCGATGTCTGCTGCACACCACCACACATCGTCCTCCTTCAGGTCGAAAACCCAGTGAAGCGTTTGCGGCGGTCCGACCATGTATCCTCCCTGAGCATGCTCGATTCCCTTGGGCCTGCCAGTAGTTCCAGAGGTGTATAAGATGTACAGCCTGTGCTCCGAGTCCACAGAAACAGGCTCGCACTCGCTGCTCTGCTTCGCCGTCAGCTCATGCCACCAGACATCCTTATCTTTATTCCACGGGACTTCGTGTCCTGTTCTCTTGAACACGATCTGGTTCTTGACTGTGGGGGCCTCGGCTATTGCCTCGTCTGCCTGTTTCTTCAGCTCCACGATCTTTCCGCGCCTATAGAATCCATCGCATGTGATCGATACTACCGACTCGGCATCGTTAACCCTATCCCGGTAGGCTCCCACGCTGAAGCCAGAGAAGACCACGCTGTGAATGGCGCCTATTTTCGCGCAGGCCAGCATGGCGATAGGCAACGCCGGTATCATGGGGAGGTATATGCTCACCCGATCGCCCGTCTTCACGCCCAGGCTCTTGAGGCCGTTGGCAAGCTTGTTGACCTCTCTGTAGAGGTCGCCGTAAGTGAGCTTCCAGACCTCGCCGACGGGCTCTCCGTAGCCTATATAGGCGAGCTTGTTCTTCCTCCAGGACTTGGCGTGCCTGTCCACGCAGTTGTATGTAACATTGAGCTTTCCGCCTACGAACCACTTTGCATATGGCGGCTTCCAGTCGAGAACCTGTGTATATGGCTCGTCCCACTCACAGTAGGTCTTGGCCATCTCGTCCCAGAAGTTAAGGTAGTTCTTTGGATCAGAACACCAGCTTCGCATCTCTTTCTCGGTCTTGAAGCCCTTCTTCTTCATCCACTGCCAAACGTTGGACTTCTCCACCAGGTCATCCGGTGGTTTGAATAATCTCTTCTCCTCTAGAAGAACAGCGGTCTTTACCGTCTCCTCCTCAGCCATTTTTTTCACCTACCCTTTATCATTTGCGATCATCCCAATCATCCAAAATTTTGTGATCTACCCTTCCTATTTCAGTACATGATCGGCAAATTTGGGTGATAAAATCACCTTTGGATGATTTAGGATATTGATAATGTTTATTAATGTTCATAATTAATAAAGTTAATGGTGGGCTGCAAAATATAAAATTCAATGATTATAATTAGTTTAGGCTGCCTTTTTTTCTTATGGCAGCATTCGTCTTCGGTTAAGAGCAGAATCGATTTGCGCATGACAAAAATCTAGTCCTGCCAATGAGGCGACATTCTAGCCATATCCTCACTGACATCGGCCCCAGCAGAAACTACGAATTATCCACTCATCTTTTTGTAAATATTAAAATACATAATTTATTAAATAATCCTTAACCGATAACATATGGTTTTTGGCAGCATTGATTCGCATTTAAAATCAATATACTATATTTAAAAGGCCTTAGATCGGATTTGGCCATGCATTTTGGGGAAAAAATGGAAATTTAATGCCCTTAAATTTTTATAGCACTGATGCTATTGCATCTCCCAAACCCCCACCAGATAAAAGGAATTTGACCTCGCGATCCTAATTTTGTGCCAGCCGACCGTGTCCGGCGTGGCGGAAAAGACAATTTCCGTGTAATTCGCAGCCCTGGCCTTCATTGTACCTGCCGTGCCTCGCTCTGTGACCCACGCATAGAGCGTCCGGCCTTCGTAGCGGCGGTTCCTGTCTGCTGCAATCCGCGTCCACTGGGCGGTCATCTGCCTGGACCTGTCCTTTTTGATCCTGTCCGGCATGTCGTACAGCCTCGCGGCAGCGGTGCCGGGCCGTGGCGAGAATCTGGTAACATTGACCTTGTCCGGCTGCACTGCTTCCACCAGCTTCACTGTCTCCCGGAAGTCCTCCTCTGTCTCCCCGGGAAAACCGCATATAACATCTGTATTTATGGAGATATCGGGCAGCGATGACCGCAGGGCCTTCACTATGTCGCTGAAGTCCTGCGCCGTATATCTCCTGCCCATCCTCTCGAGGACATCATTCGAGCCTGACTGCAGTGGGATGTGCAGGAATCTGAAGACTTTTGAGCCCTGTAGCACCTCTATCATCTCATCGAGATGGGGCAGCAGTGTGTCCGGGTTCATCATGCCCACCCGCACCATGAACTCTCCGGGAATTGCAGCTACCATACTTACCAGCTCAGGCAGGCAGCCTCCCATGTCGGAGCCGTAGGAGGCAGTGTCCTGGGCAGAAAGCTGAATCTCGGCGGCGCCCGCACTGGCCAGCAGGTGCGCCTCCTCAACCACATCACCGGGGCATTTGCTGGCCAGCCTGCCCCTCGCCTGGCGCACAATGCAGTATGTGCATGCTCCGCTGCAGCCCTCTGCTATGTTGATGATGCCAGTGCGATCCTGCAAGAGGAGGCGGCATTCCTGCCGCGCAGGGAGATCTTGCGGCCGGGAGAGGAGCCTGGAGACCTCCTCGGCCGACTGCCTGCAGAGAAGTCCTACAATCCCCCTGCAGGCTATGCCGTGCAGACTGCCGGGCAGGGATGCTGCCAGGCAGCCGGCGATGATCAGGCGCTCTCCCTGCAGCTGTGCCAGGCGGCGCAGTATCTTTCTCTCCGTCCTGGCTGTCACGGCGCATGTATTGACTATCACAGCATCCGCATCCTCTAAAGGGGCGGGCTCATGCCCAAGCCCGGTCAGGGCGGCGGCCGCCTCCTGGGAGTTGCCGAAGTTGGATGTGCAGCCGAATGTCTCGATATAAAACTTCATGCTGCAGCACTGCCCTCCGTCGCTCTCACCTTCTCTTTCTCCTCCTGCCTCACCTGGTATATTCCCACTACGGCCCCCATTATGGCGGGGGCCAGGAAGAATCCCCCGATTCCTGCCACCAAAGCGCCCCCAAGGAAGGAGAGGACCACCAGCAAGGGATGAAGCGATGACTTGGCACCCACAATGTATGGCCGGATGAGAAGCTCTGAGGGAAGATAAATGAAAGCTGAGGCGAAGATGAAGAAGACGGCTGCCCCCTCCAGTCCGGCTGTGAAGTATCTGTAGACTGCCAGCGGGATTATGACCATCCAGGATGTGAGGATGGGAACCATCCCGGCCAGGAATATTATGCTGGCCAGGGCGAAGGGCCTGGGCATGCCGAAGGCATAGAATATAGATGCTGCAATCATGCTTCCCAGGATGGATGTATAGATGGTGCCGATGTAAATGCCGCTCAATATGCGGTCTATGCGGCCGATGTATCTCCAGTAGGCGTCCTTCTCCCTCTGGGGAAGGAGGGAGACTATCGACTCCACGAATCTCTCTCCCTCGACAAGGGTGAAGTAGCATACGGGAATTGAGACTATGAAGTTGATTATGGCCATGGATGCCACCTTTCCTATGTGAAGCACGGGGATGGATGAGACAATGGCTGCTGCAATGCCTGCCGCGTTCTCCATGCTGCCGGCCAGCATCTCCTTAACCCATGCAGGAAGCATGTAGATGGATCTCTCTGTGACCGCGGCCAGGGCAGACTGCCATGCCTCCTGATTTTTGGCCAGGATTACAATCTGGTTGGCGATCTCCAGCATGCCGATGCCCAGGATTATGAAGATGGGAAGGACTATGCATACTACGGCCAGAAGGGAGCCCAGCCTTCTCCTTTCCCGGAAATGGTCGCGTATGGGCCGGCCCACGTAGGCGAAGACCGTACCCAGGATTATGCCGTCCAGAAAGGGAAAGAAGAAGAATGCCACCAAAATCAGAGCAGCTAGGGCTAGGAGGATTATGCCTCTATGCTCTCTGAGATAGGGGCGGAGATCATCGTCCATTGCATTACACTGTCTCTTGCCCCTCAAATGGATATATAGATATGGGCGAGGGAGATGAGTCTCATGCCTCTGCCAGCATCTCCTCCAGCCTCTCCAGGCGGGGGCCAGGATCGCTGTTCTGGCAGGCGACCCATTCCCGGAGCTTTTTGGCAGGCAGGCCGCTGTCCATGATCTCAGCCGCCTTCTCCACCCCCTCTTTGAGGTCTGCCGCCTTTCCGGCCATGTAGAGCAGTGGTGCAGCGTTGAGGCAGACTATCTCCCTCCTGGCTCCAGCCTCCCGGCCCTCCAGGATGCGGAGCAGGCCGACTGCTTCCTCATCCATCCTGCCGCTGTGCAGCAGTGCATGCTCGTCGCCGCAGGCCAGGCCCAGATCCTGGGGGCGGAGGGTGTAGGTCTGAAGCCCTTCGTCCTCCGTGATCTCTGCCACCAGGGTGCAGCCCAGTGTGGAGAGCTCATCCATGCCACGCTGGCCGTCTGCGCTCCTGCCGTGCACAACATAGGCTCTCTTGTAGCCTATCTCCTGCATGGCCTGGGCAATGGGCATGACCATCTGCCCGGAGTAGACGCCCCGCACCGCCATCTCCGGCCGGGCGGGATTGGAGAGGGAGCCGGCCACATTTAGCACTGTGCCGAACCGGATCTGGGAGAGGATCCTGCCAAGGGCACAGGGGTGGACCTTGCTGCTCATGCCGTTGAAAATGCCTATGCCTGCTCTCTCTATGCTCCTCTTCACGGTCTCCGGCTCGCATTCCACATCCACCCCCAGGGCCTCCAGTATATCCACTGTGCCGCATTTGGAGGTTATGGCCCGTGCCCCGTGCTTGGCCATGACCACACCTCCCGCCGCGGCCACCAGCGAGGCTGCGGTGCTGATGTTGAATGTCTTGATTGCATCCATGCCCGTGCCGCAGTTCTCGGCAAGGGGGCAGCTCACCTGAGGCTGGACCTTGACCGTGTCCGTCTCGTATATGGCCTGCCAGATGCCGGCAATCTCCTGGGGCGTGGCTCCTTTGGCTGTGATGGCGGCGAGAAATGCGCCCTGCTGCAGGTCGGGCTGCTCGTTTTTCAGAATTTGCTGAAAGAGGAGGAATGCCTCCTCACGGCTGAGGCTGGTGCCCCTGGTCAGGCCGTCCACTCTGCTTCCGAAGTATCTCAGGCTCTCTTCATCTGCGATCATAATAGAGCGAAAGTCTTTCATCTCCCGAACACCACCGATTTCATGCCTGCCCTCTCAGCAGAGTGGGCGAAGGCCTCATTTATCTGCATGAGGCCTGCCCTTTTGGTGATCAGCCAGTCCGCCCTGATCCGGCCGGATGTGAGAAGCTCTGCCGCCTGGCGGCAATGCCGGCTGGAGCAGCCGTAGCTTCCGCAGATGGAAACCTCCCTGTAGTGCAGGAGGCGCATGTCCACCGAACTCTCGCCTCTGCCCATACTGGGGCCTGAGAAGATGCAGAGCCTGCCGCCTGGTGAGAGCATCCGGAGCAGACTGCTGTCAGTATCGACCGCCGGGGTGGCTGTCAGTATGACGTCCACACCCACTCCGTCCGTCTCGGCTGCGACCACATCAGCCGGGCCCTCCTCATCGGGATTGAATGCGAGGGATCTGGTGTTTCTCCTGAGGATGGATAGCCTGCCCGCCAGCTTTTCGGAGATGATGATACTGCCTGCGCCGCGGCTGCCGGCCAGGAGGGCATGCAATGCGCCTATGGGCCCGCCGCCGAATATGAGGACACTTTCGCCGCTGCATAGGTGCGCCTGCTCCTGGCCGTTTATGCAGCAGGCCAGGGGCTCGGAGAGGGAGGCAATAGCCGGGTCTGTGCCCCGGGGCAGCAAATTGGTGCCAGAGTAGAGGCTTTCCGCAGGCAGGGCACACATTTCAGCAAAGCCGCCAGGGAAGTTGAATCCCATGATTTTTATATCCCGGCAGCGGCCGTCATCTCCCCGTCTGCAGGGAAGGCAGCCTCCGCAGGCTATGCCCGGCCAGACGGCCACCAGGTCACCCTCCCGGACGGGCGCTGACGGCCTATAATGGCAGCCGCCATCGCCCCCGTCCGTCTGCGCTATCCTGCCCACCAGCTCGTGGCCCGGTATGCATGGGTAGACGAGGTCCCTGTGGCCCTGCTCCAGCATTTTGATATCCGTTCCGCAGACGGCGCAGGCCTCCATCTTCAGCAGAGCCCCGCCTTCGGGCAGGTCCGGCTCAGGCAGATCCTCTATCTCCATCCGGCCCGGCCCTCTCAAAACAGCGGCTTTAATTGCTATCTCCTCCCTCTTTCGCATTGCACGTTGATCGAGGCTACTTTTTGGGCAGCTCCACAGTCATGAGGACCCGGTCCGTCTCGGCCACAAGCTGCCTCTGACCGACCCCGTACAGGCCGGCGAGAAGAGCTGCCCCGCCCATTCCCACGCCCTCTTTGACGTATCCCTGGGCATATATCTGCACTGAGGGAATTGTGGAGTGCTCCAGCCCCGGATCGGAGCAGTAGTAGGGCCTGCCCGTGGACTCGACTATCTCCGTAAAGTTTGCAGTCTTATCCTCGATGATGTATTTGGTGGTGGCAATGGAGATGTCGCCATCGATTCCCAGCGCCATTCCGAGAGCCAGGACGGCTGCCATCTGTGTGCCACCGGACAGCACCACCTTGCAGCCCTGCAGGCCCTTCATGAGGCCGAGGGCGGCTGGCATCATGGGGTCGCCCAACTGCTCCACAGCGCGCATGGGGTCGCTTTTAAGGCTGCCCCTTTTGATGCCGGACCGCTGCAGGGCATCGGATACCACCTGCTCCTTGAGGCCAGAGGGGTTGGACTGAAAGCTGCTGCTCACATTGCAGTCATAGCCCAGGGCCCGCAGCACTGCCAGAGCGGTGGTCGTACCTCCTGCTATGGACTCGGCAATGAAGACGCAGTCTGAGAGGCGGGCCAGCTTCCGTCCGAGCATGGCTGCGTTCTCGTATATGCTGCGGGCGGCTGGCACCCCCGGCTCCTTTCTGATGTCCGATCCCGCAGCTCCTCCAAGCTCGACAAACGGTACAGCAGGCTTCTTTCGCAGTCCTGAGGCCGCTATGAGGGAGGGGACTGCCGTCAGGTTCAGGGCTGCCCTGGTCACAATGGCAGGCGTGGGCGAGCCTCCCGGAGCCTCGGGCAGCTCGGGCATTGTGATGATCCTGTTGGTCTCGACGAGCTCGGCATCGGCTCCAGGGGTGTAGTCTGTCAGTTCGGGCGTGGTCCCGGCTGCGGAGAGGCCGGGAATCTTGCCGGTGTCGGTGTTGGAGATTATGCACAGGAAGAGCGGCCGCTGGGGCCGGAATTCGAAATTCGGATAGATCCATTCTGGCATAATCGGAATGCGGCATCTGCTACTATTTGAAAGCGACGCCAGTGGGATTAATTTAATTCAAGCTGGCTTGAACGACAGTCAAGCCAGGTGGGGATCGCGGGGCAATTCCGGCATGCTGCTCCGGCCGGCTGGCTGAATGGTCCGGCTGGAGGGTCAGGCCGTGCGCCGCAGCGACTAAAAGATGGCATGAGTGGGCCTGACCTGCTAGCCATTTCGTCCTGTCCAAAACGGCCTCACTGCTCAGCATCAGTGTCGCCATGACGCCGATGGAGCGGCATTGCCTTGCGTTCTTCATCTTTGCTGTGGTTGAAAGCGTCATCAGACAGGTGATTTCAGAATAGCGGTCTCTCATCCCAGCTCCGACCATCGATAAGCCTTCCTGCTATTTTCTTATTGACTCATGACACATACAACGAGAAAAAGGGCAAACAAACGGAGGGCGTGGGGAAGTTCTTCGATCACAGCAAAGGTTTCATTTGGGGACAAAATATAGTTACCTCTGTTCTTCAGGCCAAGGGTCTTTTTATTCCTCACAAGGCCCAAATCTACGTAAAAAAGGAAGACAGTGAACCCAATTTTAGAACCAAAATCCAAATCGCGATCAAAGAGATAATAGAACCCCTAAAGGTTCCTGCCTGGATAGATCGTCTCCGACTGCTGGTGGTACTCAGCAGCCTCGATCAAGCGTTGTCGCGAACTAGGTCATCATGTCACCTGTCAGAATAAATCCGACAAGAGGATCTTTCTGGATGATGGTAAATCTCTCCAGGTAAAGAATTATGCGAAGCACTTTGATGAAAAGGATTTCAAAAAGATCTCAATAAAGGTACGGGGCAAAAGGAGATCGTATGCAGTTGTTGATCAAATAGTCGGAATTGATAAATCCAGAAAAGTGCGCCTGCTGATTTTGAGACCAAGTACTACATCTGTACAGAGACGAATCTGACCGCAAAAGAGATTCTTTCGATATACGAGGATCGATGGGATATTGAAACTGCTCATCGCGAAGCAAACCAGAAGCTGGGATTCAAGGATTATCAACTCCGCAGTAAGCGCTCAATCGAGAGGTTTATGCAATTGGTTTTCGCCATTTGGACTGGGATTCTTCTGGTCGAACTCGAAAATCCTCCAACTGCTCCCAGGAAAAGAACGCTTGGCGATATGGTTGATCAAGTCAAATATGAATCAATTCTCGATCTGATGATTTATGTGTGGGAGGGACTCAATTTGCCTCTTCCTGATGAGGGGGGACTGCTTTATAAACTGAAAGCGATAGGGATAAAAGTTGGAAAGTAGAGTAAAAATATGATTTTAAGATTTGAACATTTTTTTGATCAAACCCATAATTCCACTGCCGCCTTCTTGGGAGGCCAAAAGCTCCTTCATTACTCCTGCTGCGTCAGGAGAAGCGGACATAGCCATTTTGGATTGCTCTCCCAGCAACTTTGAAAGATCATTTGTTCCCATGCTTTGGCCGGAAGAACTCTTGGTCAACGAACCCAGTACCAAAGGCAACGCCATAGACAGCAATTGGCCAACAACACCTGTAGGCAATCCTGTCTTCTTGGAGATAGCCTGCTGGATAGGCTGCAGACTGCTTCCAAGGATCGAGTTTAACATATCCGTCCCCTGAGAAGAGCCAGAACCTCCAATGTAGCTTGCCATACTATCCAATGGATTATTGCTGCCTACCTGAGCCAGACTGCTTATGATCGCATTAGCACCTTCTGGTTTTGACGCCTTGGCACTAAGGGCTCCCAGTAATAGTGGCAAACCCATTTCCAAAGCGGATTTGGTGGACTTTTCATCTGCTCCAATGTTGTTGCTCATGACCGAGAGATTATCTCCCGACATCATTTGCTTCATCAAGCCTTCAACGATTGAATCCATTAGCACCACTCCATATTGAGATCTTTTATATATCAAGTGACTTATCCTAATTAATAGTTTGGACTGCACCCCTGATAGTAGACAAATAGTTAAGCAACAGTATTTAAAGCAACCTCCATTTCGAACTTCTCCGGAGATCTATAGCCAAGAGCTGAATGCAGCCTCTTCTTGTTGTACAC
>Ga0116146_1000800_pt1 | contig 36559 bp, 24 predicted proteins | sample AD_JPNHG2_MetaG_FD_89748 | JGI IMG/M metagenome (GOLD analysis project Ga0116146, IMG submission 89748) | Active sludge microbial communities of municipal wastewater-treating anaerobic digesters from Japan - AD_JPNHG2_MetaG | ecosystem: Engineered > Bioreactor > Anaerobic > Digestate | place... | reverse complement strand
CGGGCGAAGAGCATCCGATGCCAGTGCTCGTAGGCGCACTCGATGACGAGGTGATCGATGGCCAGCCGCCCGGACGTGTCCTGCCGGTCCCCGAGTTGCCGTGCCCGGGCGCGCAGTTGATTGCGCAGCCGACGCTGATCGGGCTTCATGTGCGGGTACGGCTCGTGGTGGTGGACCGCCAGCGCTTCGAGGGCCGCGCGAGCACCCACCTCGGCCGCGTCGCGTGCCTCGATGACCACACGCTCCAGTTTGTTCCGTAAATCGCTTGTGAGTGTCGGCATAGGTGTAGTCCCCTCAGGAAATCACGACCGGGCCGTCCTTGAGCTTCGCCAGCAGGTCTTTCTCCGTGCCGGCCAGCCACGCCTTGACTTCGGCCTCGGTCTTGAGCGTCCCGCTGGTCAGGTGGACGCGCTGGGTCTTCGGCTCCAGCAGCTTGGCCGCAGCCATCGCGGCGCGGGCGAACTGCTGGGGCAGCGCGTCGGTCTTGGTCTTCCACGCCGGCAGGGCCGTCTGCTCCAGCGAGCGGATGAGGTCCGCTTCGGAGCCGACGGACAGCGCCGGCAGTTCGTCGATGCCCTCGTCGGCGAGTATCTGTTTCCGCTGGGCGTCCTTGAGCTTCTTCCAGTTGTCGCTGCCGGTCAGGGCGGCCATCTGCTCGTTGTAGGTCCGCTCGTACTCGCCGTGGGCCGCGGTGACGGCGGCGCGGAGCGCGTCGGCCGCGCCCTTGCGGATGTCCGGCACGGGGTCGCTGGCGTCCAGCAGCCGGCGCTCGGACTTCACGGCGTCGGCCTGTGCGCGGAGTTCGTCGGCCCCGGCCATGGCGTCGGCGTGCTTGAGCAGCGTGCAGAGCGTTTCCCAGGCGGGCTTGCGCTTGCCGGCGAGTTCCGCCAGCTTGCCCCAGTCCTTGGCCTGCTGGGCGAGCGTGTCGTGGGCCTTGAGGATTTCGGCCAGTTGCTCGACGCCGGCGTACCCGCGGAGCGTGTCGAGGTGGCCGGTGCCCGGCCGGGCCGGCATGGGCGGCTCGCCGCCGGCGCGGTCCGCCAGTTCCGCCAGGCGGACCAGGAAGACCGGGGCCTTGGCGGTTTCCTCGTTGGGCTTGCAGTCCACGCCGGCCGCCTGGAAGAGCTTGCGGAGCTTGATCTTCTCTTTGGCGTTGATCGTGGCCGTTTCGGCGCGGAAGTCGGTCACGGAAATCTTCGCCTGGTCCAACTGGCCCGGCGAAAGCGTCATGCCCTTGTGCGTGGCGCGGATGTGGCCGGTGGTGTGCAGCGTGATAAGTGCGGCGTCCACGGCGTCGCGCGGCCAGCCATAGGGGCTGGCCTCGAAGGCGTCGCGGACTTCCTTGCCGCGCTTGCCCGAGCCGACCTCGGAAAGCACGGCCGCGCAAACGGGGTGCTTCTCTGGCGCGTCGGTCCAGTCCACCGCGGACAAGGCTGCTTCGTCGCCGTTTCTGGCGCGGTTGATGACGTTGGCCCAGCGGTTATCGTCGGCGCTCTTGAAGTTGGGGAACAGCCGGTCGAGCGACGCCTGGGCGGCGGCTTCGACCTTGGCCACGAGGTTCAGTTCGTACCGCTCGCTTCCGCCGCCCTGGAAGACCTTGGCGCGGTCGATCACGTCGTTGACGATCTGGTTGCGGGACGCCTCGGCTGTCGCCATGCGCGTGGCCATGGCGTCGCGGGCCTCGCGGCCTTCGGGCGTGGTGGGCGTGCCCTTGAACTCCAGCGTGGCCTTGGCGGCCTCGTACTCGACGATGGCCTTCTGGAGGTCGTCGGCGCTGGCCTTGGGGATGTAGACGTAGATGATGGGCGAGTCGCTGCCGGCGGCGCGGGCGTCGTTGACGACGGTGCTTTCCTTCTCGCCCCAGCCGTCGCGGACCCACACGGGAATATCGGTCCCGCCGGCCGGCGGCGCTTCGCTGCCGAAATGCACCAGCAGCCGCCGCGGCTCCTTGCACTTGCCCTGTGCGAGCTTGATGCCCTTGAGCGCGTCACCGCAGGCGGCGCTGATGAGCGAGCCGCGCTTGCTGGACAGCGAGGTCAGGTCGCTGTTCAGCCGCGTTTGGCGGTTGCGGAACTCGCGGTCCCACTCGCTGCTTTCGCGGGTCTGGAGGCTGTACTCACCATCAATCTCGATCAGCAGCGCCCCCTTGTCCTGCATGGCCTTGCGGAGCCACGACGGGCGCTGCGACTCCGGCGGCGGATCGGTCAGCAGTTTCAGGACGCGCGGGATGTGCTTACGGAGTTCGGTCCCATCCTTAGCCAGGTCCGAAACCATGAGGTCGGCCAGCATTTCCGGCGTCGCTCGGACGCCGATGTTAGCCACCGGCTCCAGCGGCAGCTTGCGAATCAGGAAGATCAGGCCGCACAGCCGCTGGGCGAGCCGGCCATCTTCTGTGCCATCGTCGAGGTTGCGGATGGTCTCGTCGATCTCACGGAGCAGGATGCCGGTCTTGCGCAGGTCCGGGCTGATCTGCTCATAGATGAAGTCCGCGGCAACCACCGTGCCGAGTTCCTCCTCGGCCGTCTGGCGGACGGCTTCATGGACGATCTTGAGTTGCGTGCGAAGTTGGCTGGCCGTGCCCGGCACGTCCACCGCGCGCAGCACGTGCTCCCAGAAACGCCGGCGGACCGGCAGCAGCGGGTAGTCGTCCACGATGATATCACGGTCTTCCGCACAGGCGGCGATGCGCGTGCCGGCAAGCTGGCGGTTGATCTCCCCGGCGTGAGCGTTGAGCGTGTCTTCGATGACTTTTTTCTTGTCGGCCTTCTTCGCCAGGACCACGCGACGGGTGACAGTTTCCACGTCCGCATCAGATAATTCGACTGGGATGGTGAACCGACCGCTCAATCGCTGGAGCAGCGGAACGTTTCCGGCCAGGGCTGTCTGGCCTGCGCCGATCAGCAGCACGCGGCTGTCGAGTTGCTTGCAGAGAGCTTCGGCGACTTCCTGCACGTCGGTCGAGCGTCCCGGATCGTTGCCGATGAAAAGCTGAATTTCGTCTAGAACGATAACGGTGCAAGGGATTTGCCCATCGACCGACAGCACCTCGCGGACCAGGCGGATGAACTCATTGGTGGAGATATCTTCGACCACGGGAAACTGCGCCCGCAACGCTGCGCGGGCCGCTTTCAGGTCGGATGCGAAGCTAGGGTCGGCGTCGAGAACAGCCTTGGCAAGGATCGGGCTGACGTAGAGGTCGTGGAGTTCGCTGTAGAACTCCTTGCCGGCGGCTTTCACCGCGGCCTTCACGCGGTCAAGGAAGCCGTTCTTCTGGAGCCACATGCAGAACTGCGCCTGCGGCAGAGCCTCGGGCAGGTTCTTGGAGACAAGGATGATGCTCAGCACAGCCAGACGGACGCTCTCGCCACCGCCCGAAGGCAGCGTGCCCGACGCGGCGTGCAGCCCGCCGCAGCGTTTGCCCAGCGTGTCGAGTTCGCGCAGAAGGTCCTGCACCTCCTGCGGCAGGCGGGCCAGGCCGCGGGCGGTCGTGCCGTCGTCGAAGCGGGTGTCCACCCACAGATGGCGGAACATCTTGAGCAGGTGCGATTTGCCGCTGCCATAGAAGCCGCTCACCCACGCCGCCGGCTGCGTGGTCGAACTGACATTGCCGAGGTAGGACTCCAGGATGCGGATCAAGCCGTCCTCGTACTGGCCTTCGCACACGAAGTGCTCAAGCTCGTACCGCAGCGTTTCGATTTCCTTGACGCTTGCGGCCTCGCGCACAGCGGCAACACCGTCATTCAGCAGCTTCGATACAGCGGGATCGCGTTGGAAGAGTTGTTTGTTTTTCATCAGTCGTTTACCCCGTTATGGAGCGTGATCGGCACGGCAAGATAGTTCCAGCCGTCCCGTGCGTCCAAGAGTCGGTAGTTGTTGTCTTCGTACTCGCCGGGGAAGAACACTACCAGCCGGCCCCGAATGTCTTTGACCACTTCCTTCAGCACCAGCGATACACGGGTGAAGCCAAAGAGGCACGCGACGCCCTGAACGGCGACCACCGTGTCTTCGTCCACGCCTTCGGCCGTGAGTGCCCCGCGGAGCCGGCCGGCCGCGTACTGCACAAAGTCGCTCCGCAGCTTCATCGTCAGCGTCTCCGGCTCCTCGAAGTACACCTCGCGGTACTCGGTGTCGGCCATCCACCGCGCGAAGGTGTCGGTCAAGTCCAGCGGGCGCCACTGATGCCCGGTCGATGTTGTCGCCATCTCGAACAGTTCCAGCCGCGCCCTCAGCTTCCGCTCGTCCGTCTTCGGGTAGACGACAAAGATGGCCTTCTGGTCGCCGGAGAGGTTGCGCTGCCACGGCGCGCCGATGTGGCCACGGTATCGAGCCGCAAGTTCTTCGATTCTTCCCATTCGCCTACCGCCTTTCGTCCGGGGCAAGGAGCCGCGAGAAGGTCAAGTCAATCACGCCGCCCGACTGGCTCATGTCGAGGAAGCCCAGCCGGCGGGCGTCCATGGCGAGGTGCATCAGTTCGCCGGCCGGGGCGTCGAGCACCTGCGCCCAGAGCGACTCGAAGAGCGCCTCGCCACGCTTGCCGGCAAGGTAGCCCAGCAGAAGGGCGAAGGCCGTTGTTGCCGCCGTCGGCGTGACAGCCTGCCGGGCTTTTCGGCCGCGCCCCTTCAAGTGCCCCGATTGTGTCCAGGAGGAAGCGGCGTTCCGCACGACCTTATCGAGCGTGCTTTCGCTGAGCCGGCTGCCGACGACCCGGTTGAGCGCGTCGGTCATCTGCTGCCGCGCGAGTTCTTCGCCGGGCCGCATCCGCAGGACGGGCGGCGCGCTGGCTCGCAGCAGCGGGTCGCGTGCGAGGGCCAGCAGCATCGCGAGGATGGCTTGCCCGTCGCGGTCGGAGTACCAGCACCGCCGCATGACCCGGAACAACGGAACGTCCGGGTCGAGCGCGTACAACTCCGAAAGCCGCTGGCTTGAAAGCTTCCGCGTTGCCGCGGTGCGCTTCCCCAGGCAGTTGTCTTCGTGGATCGCCGCGAGGTAGTCGTCTCGCGTCGCGTCGGGCCGGCAGTTCGCGAGCACGGCGCGAAGCTCGTCGAGCATGATCGTCCGGCTGGTGTGCGTGCCCTTATCTCCCCACCGGAAGCCGGCGTCGCGAAGCCGTGCTTCGTCGGCCTTGCCGTGGGGTCTGAGTTCATCTGTCGTCGGTCTGGCGTCCATGGTGAAATAGTATACCATCTCGCCGGCCAGTTTGCCGGCGAAAATCCAGAAAATATTTCGCCGTCTTTGTAGTCGCCGTAACCTGTTTCCAAACAGCATGTTATGGAATCTCTATCGTGCAGGAGTTCGTGGGCTATCTCTTGCCGAGGATGGAAGCGGCTTGCTTTTGGTCCCGTACAGAGCGATCATGCTGGTGTGTTGAGAGCGTCGCGACCGGCTCGGCTGACCCCGTTCGGGGTCGGAGCCGGCGAACCATAAGGAGCCTCAGACATGGCAAACCGGAAGACGTACCACGTGACCCCCGACGGGGACGGCGGATGGCGGGTGAAGGCGGAAGGTGGTTCTCGCGCGTCGAGCACGCACGAGAACAAGACCGACGCCGTGCAGAGCGCCAAGGACTTGGCGAAGGCTCAGCCGCTCGGCCAGGTGGTCATCCACCGCACGGATGGCCAGATTCAGACCGAGCACACCTACGGCAAGGACCCGCACCCGCCGAAGGGGTGAGGTCCGTTGGCCGTTCGAGGCTGAGAAGACAACCTCCGGGCTTTCGGCCCGGAGGTCGCGGGTTCGTCGGGTTCGTGGCAAGCTCGGTATCCGCCGCGTTTTACGCCGCCGGCCGGAACTTCTGCCAGAAGGCTTCCCTCATTGCGTGAAGCGGTAGCGATCGCGTCCCCGCTAGTTGACGTGTCATAGCGAAATGCACCAACCTACGGGTTCACGACAACGCCGATGCGGAGACGCGTCGGCGTTTCGCGTTCCAACGCCGTTTGCCCCAATGGGTCAGCGTCGACCATCGCATTGCCTTTGAACGCCTCGTAGAAATTCGGGCCGTCGATGAAACCGAGGGGGGTCTCGTTGGAGCCAGCGGCCGTGTTTGAGGTCGTAGTGGCGGGCGCGGGCGAAGAGGAGGGTCTTACCGTCGGCCAGGACATCGATCATCAGGCCGTGCATGGTGAAACTGCCGGAGGCCGGCAGAGCGGTCCCCATGCACGCCGGGGCGATGGGCATGTACGAACCACTGAAGCAGCCCTGGAACTCGCCGAAGTCCTCCTGGTCAACGTCGTTATCGTGGTCGAAGTCCTTGTCCTCGCAGCCCAGGACCGGCGGGCCTTCCGGGCCGGTTATGCAAGGCTGGAGGCGCAGGAAGTCCGCCCTGTCCACGTCGTGGTCGTGATCGAGATCATACGGCGACCACGTGGCACCGCTGCCCGCGAAATCGCCCATCGATGAGTAGTTCAGCCCGTTGATCGACGATCCGTCGGCGTTGCCCTTGACACGCGACAGCGTTCGTGCGGTATCCTACCTCCCATGGGTATCGGCTATGCCTATATCTTGCGATGCAATGACGATCGTTATTACTACGGCAGCACGAACGATCTGCTCCAGCGTCTTCGATGCCATCGTTGTGCCCTGGTGAAGTCCACCAGATGGCGCCTGCCGGTACGGCTGGTTTGGTACGAGCAGCATGAGACGCTGGAGCGGGCCAGGCAAAGGGAATACTCATTCAAGAACGGTCGGACCCGTCGGAAAGCGATTGAGCATCTGATTGCGACATTTCCGCCCGACAAGCTGACTCCCTTTGCCTGACCGTCGCGAGTCAAGGGTTGCCCCGGCCGATCACGTTGAACTGACGCCCGAGCAGGTAATATTCCCACCGGCCGGTGGGGGCGGCGTAGCTGGCGATCTGCTCGTCGACGTACTGGCAGCCGGGGATGTGAAAACGCAGCCGGGCATCCGCGGCTCGTACTCGGCCATCGACGTTACGCTCCGTTGAAACCCCCGTCCCGGAACACTCCGCGTGTTATCCCTTCTTGCCGAGCATGGGAGACGTTCTGCGCGGGGCCTGCCCCAACAGGCCGTGACCACACTGACAGGGAACGAGAACCCCGGAAATGCGAAACGAACCCATCACCACAATCAGAAACGTCTGGGTCCGCCGACGAGCCGTCACCCCCCTCGCCTGCCTGACCACCGCCGATGGCTCTCCGCGCCAAAGGAACCCAAGCATCGGCCAGATGGGCAGGATAGGAAAGAACTATGGGGCACAACGTGTTATGATTCAACAAGATGTTGCCGGAACCTTATGGCTGAACATCTGTGCGGGTTGCGCGCATGTTTCTCGATCGCTGTGCGCTCGGGTTCCAGCCCGCAGAAAGGCGCTCCTCCTCAGGCTCTCAAACGCGCTGCTTGGCATCGAGGCAAGAGCATCAAACACAATGACCAGCGCAGGCCCGCCGGACGGCCAACACCATCCAGATGGTGCGCACTGGCTAGGGCCCGGACACGTGGACATCCCCGGAGCAGTCCCTGCTCGACACGCTCTATCGTTTCCGGAGCACTCATCCTGTTATCCTCCTGACCGAAACGGGGGACAATTCGTTCGACCCGCTGTTGGCTCCCGGACCTGCAGCCCGGCGCCGGCAACGTCTCCCGCGATCATTGACAAGTGCATCAGACAAGACCGGCGAGATCCGCGACGAACCCCTGAATCCCGACTCGCTGGGACAAAGCCGTCGCCTGATCGTTCTTGCCCGGACCGCGCCTGTATGTTCGGCAACGGTGCCGAGGAATGTATAAGTGTGCTTCCTGCGAACTTATAAGAACCAGTTCTTGTGTGTAGGAAAGGGAATGCTAGAAGTATTATTAGAGGTAGTCAGAGGCGGACAGACGGATAGGCGTCCGATCGTCGCCAAACGGCCCGCTCCCGATCGAGAAACGGCCGATAACCTTGCATCGGAACCTAACACCCGGATGTCTGTGCGGCTTGTGGGTAGGTTTCCGGATCGCGGTGCGCTTGGGTTGCGGCCCGCAGAAAGGCGGTCCTTCATGGAAAGCGTCAAGCCGGCCGGATCTCCCGGATCCCGGTGCGTGACAGTTTGGGTGGACATGCCGACCGGTCCAGGTTGGGCGATTAACCTCCTTCAGGGGGGGCCTGCCACAGGTGGGCTGATAGGCTGGCCGTGATGTGGCCGGCTGGTGGTCGCCCGCGGTTCTTCTTCCTTTCTATGGTCTCAGCCCGTTTCAACGGGCCTAACTGACAAGGACAGGCCCGTTAAAACGGCCTCGGTGGGATAACACAGTGAAGGAGGAATTAGCCGACCGTGAGCCAGTCATCAAACGACCGGCCTGTTTGCCCTTCGGGAAAGACCGTTGAAGCGGTCTGCTTTCGGCTTGCGTGCACCACAACCGGGTCAGCCGCCAGGACTGCCGCCGCTTCTGTCACGGATCTCCCGGATCCTGTGCGAGGAGTCTTTGCAAGGCAGACGCTCCCTTCCCGCCGCGCTCTGACGCCCGGTCATGGCCGCTGGTCGACCATCGCAGGAGACACGGGATGCAAATTCATGCCGACTCCGCTGGGTCCTTGTTAGCTGCTGACAATACCGTGTCGAATGGCAAACTTGGTAAGGTCGGAGTTATTGCGCAGATCGAGTTTGCTGAGAATGTTGAGGCGATGCGCGTCGACGGTCTTCACGCTCAGGCCTAGATTCGCAGCGATCTCACGGTTCGTCTGGCCCGACGCCAGGAGACGCAGGACCTGGAATTCGCGGTCCGAGATGGCATCGACAGGGTCCGGCGCCTGTCCGTTCACATAACGCATCGCCAGCGCCTCGCGCAGAGACGAAGAGATAAACCGTTTCCCCTCGTACACACTGCGGATGGCGTCAACGAGCTCCGATGGCGCGGCGTCTTTGACGACGTAGCCGCTGGCTCCGCTGCGAAGCAACCGAGCCGCAAAGTGTTCGTCGGCGTACATGGTGAGCACCAGGACACGCGTCTTCGACTTCCGGTTCCTCGTCAACTGTTTGGTGGCCTCAATGCCGTCTGTCCCGGGCATCGCTACGTCCATGAGCACGACATCCGGTTGCGTTTCGCGAGTCTTGGCAACTGTCTCCTTGCCTTCGGCGGCCTCGCCGACAACCTTGAAATCAGGCTGCTCCTCGAGCATTCTCTTGATACCTTTGCGAACCAGGGTGTGATCGTCGGCGATCAGGATCTTAATCATATTCTCCGGCCCTCTGCATGGGAGCACGTTGGAAACCGAGTCGCCGCGCCGGGTGATTTCGCCGCAGGCAAGAAGAGCGATTTCACCGGCACGCTCCTCAAACAATACTAGCATAACATCTCGATCGCAGACTTCAAAGATCAAGGCCCCGGATGCCTTGGCCTCGCCCGACCGGCCGGTTCAACGCGTCACAACCCGTCGGATTGTCCGGCTCCGCTTGCCCGTCAAGCGGTCTGACCAAGGCAGAATATGGTTGCATTCGAGTCAGAGTAGGGGGGAATAGGAATCGAGCCTACGGGTATGACAGTTGGTTAGAGGATTGGCTCAATCGTCCTCGTTTTCTCCTGGATAAGAAATATGCCTATCTTCGCATAGGCCGAACACGGATCGTCCCGCCCTCGGCGCGTGCGTCGCGCCTCTCAATCTGAGTGTGACGGTGCCTCGTATGTCCGAGGGACCAGAGGTTCCGGGCTGACGCACGGGCGGAACATGCGGGCTGGCCCGTGTTTGACCGCTCGCCTGTTACTGTCAGTTGGCACAGTCGGCGTCCGGCGGGAGGTTCTCGCCGCTGTAGCACCGCTGGAAAACGCCGAAGTCGGCCTGATCGACGTCTCCGTCCCCGTCCAGATCCTTCCCATTGCAGCCGGTCCCGGTTGGCACACCGGGTCCTGAGCTGCATGCGGCGAACAGGTCGTAGTCGGCCTGATCGACGTCGCAGTCCTCATCGAAGTCGGCGGTTACCATCGGCCTGAGCGCCAAAACGGCCTCGTTCGACGTCGCGGTGCCGCAGCCTGCGGTCACAAGGCAGCGGTAGGTCCCAATATCGCTGCTGTCGACGTTCAGTACCGTGAGCGCGGGGCTTGTGACACCCGAGTAGTGTCCACCCTCGGTGAGCTTGACGCTGTTCTTCTGCCATTCGTAGGAAACCGTGCCGTCACCGGTTGCGACCACGGCGAACTGAACGCCCGTTGCCGAGCCGGGGCAAACGGTTTGCGACTCCGGATGCTGAGTGATGCTCGTCGCGGCCTTCAGCGTCAGTCCGGCCTCATTTGATGTCGCGCTGCCCGAAATGTTTGTTACCACGCATCGGTAGTTCGCCACGTCGGCGACGTCCGCGCTCAATACCTTCAGAGTTGCGGTCGTCACGTCCGAGTAATGTCCGCCGTTGGTCAGGTTGACGCCGTTCTTCTGCCACCGGTAGGCGAGTGTGCCGCCACCAGAGGCCGCCACGGTAAAGGTGGCCGTGGCGCCCGGACAGACGCTTTGAACCGCCGGATGCTGATCGATGACCGGCGGGCTTGCCACGTAAACCCATTTCACCGCGTCGGCGTACATGCTCCCGCTGGCATCAATATTGAGGTTGTTGACGTCCACGCTTCCAACGTCGCTGCCGGCGCCAAATGTGTAGACGCCGAGCGATACCCACGTATTCGCGGTGGCGGCTTGATCGACGTTGACGTCGGTGGTCCCGCCCGCGTGCACGATCCGGTGGAGGATGGGAGTGCGACGATTCGCGTTCGCGCCCCATGTGACCGAGACTTCGTACGTGCCGGCGGCAGGCAGGTCTGCGCCAAAGATGGCATGCTTCTCGCCGGCAACCGAACGGTAGGTGCTGCCGTAGCGCGATCCTATGCCCGCCGTGACGCCTGCTGCGGTGCTCTTGCCGCCGCTGTTGGCCCACCCTCCGGTCTCCGAGTACTTGGCGTAGTTCTGGCCTCCGGAGCGGCTCTCAACCATGAAGATCGGAGCAGTGACGGTCAAAGTGGCTGCGTTTGAGGTCGCGCTGCCCAGGGCATTTGTCACAACGCAGCGATAAACGCCCTGATCGGGAACGTCGACGCCGGTTAGCTGAAGCGTGGCCGAGTTGGCCCCGGAGATCTTGCCGCCGTCACTCAGGTCCACGGTATCCTTTTGCCACTGGTAGTAGAGAGGACTGTCACCTGTGGCCTGCACAGTAAAGGCGGCGACAGTACCCAGAGGCACGGTCTGATCTGCCGGGTGTTGGACAATACTGGGAGGCTGGGGCCCGGACGTGCCCACCTCGACCTGCTTGCTGCAGGTAGCACCAAACCAGGTCACGCCGTCTCGCACCATTCGCCAGTCGGTGATGTACGTGCCCGGAGCGGCCGGGGCGGTCATGGTGAAACTGAACGTGTACGTCTGGCCGGGACCGACTTCCCCGGAGATGTTCACGCGGTTAAAGGCGGTGAATGGGTCGCTGTCCCCCACGGCGCCGAGGCGAAAACTCCTCGCCTCCGACCAGACCACGCCGCGGTTGCGGAAGGTGATACTGACGCCGTACGACTGACTCGGGTTCATGATGGCCGGGATGGTGTCGCTCACGTACTCGTCGGAGTAACAGTCCCACGTCGGGCTTGCGCCGAAATACTGGCAGACTCCCTTGTACAGTCCCCACTCGGCTACCGAACGGAAGAAGTTGTCCGTCAGGTACAGGGCGTCTCTGGTACAGTTGTCGTGAAAGGCGAGCTCGATCAGGCATGCCGGGCGGTTGGGGATGCGGATCTCGCCGAAGCCGCCCTTTGCGTCGAGCACGCCGCGGTTGTACCAGTCGGCGATACCATAGATGTTCTTGATCGCGTCGCAGACGTTGCTCTGGACTCTCTGGGCCAGAATGTAGCTGTTGGCCTCGTGCTCCGGATGCTCCATGGCCGTGTCGCGATACGTGACGGTGCCGGAGGCCGTGCCATCAAAAGCGTTGGTGTGATGAGCGATGTAAATGTCGGACCCGCGGTAATCGGCGAAGAGCGGCCTGGCGCGAATGTCGTCATTGTAATCTGTGGTCGAGCTGTCCCAGATCGATGAGGGTAAGCCGTTGGCCTGCAGCCAATATCGTGCGGCCATCTTCCACCACGGCAGACCCGTGGCCGAGTGACAGCAGTTGCTTTCGTTCATCTCGCGCGGGACATGGACCGTCGCGCCGTCCTGGACCAGGTACTGATAGAGAAACTGGCACAGGCGAATGCTGTTGGTGTCCTCGAGCACGGCCTCCCCAAAGCCGCAGGGATCACCTCGTTGCCATATCCAGCCGTAGTCGTCGTGCCAGTAGCGTCCGTGCGACGGTCCGATGGTGATGTTCCGGCCGCTGAGCGCCGTGCCGTTCAGCAAGCTCTGCTCTGGTTCGGGCTCCATCATGCTCAATCGCATCGGTTGGCTCATCGTCTCGGGCATCGATTCGATTTCGGGGGCGGGCGGGAGATAGGAGGCGAGCAACTGGCCCTGGCAGGTCAGGTGGATGCTCAAAACGTCCGGGAATGCCCATAGCGTTGCGCGGAACTGGTCGAAGATACCCAAGAGCGTGGACTCATCGAGGTCCTGCAAAACTTCAGGTGAGAGGTCCACGATGACCCCGTCGTCCGAAAGACGAATGTTGACGACCTTCGTGCCCGAGGGAATCCATGAAGTGAATCCTGCGGCGCCTTCCTGCGCGGTTGGGCCCGCCACCAGCTCGAGGATGGCTGTTTGAATGGCCGGCGTACTCGGACTTGCCGTGCGATGCACCGCCCCGAGAGCGCCTTGTCTCACAAAACAGACGTTGATCGTCTGCGTATCCGACGCAGCGGCGCCGGCCGCCAGGTACACCATCATGTTGACGCCTGATATCCACGCAGAGCAGAGCTTCTTTGCCACTGCATATACCTCCGGATAGGTTGAAATGCGGTCAAAACCGCAGGACCGAGCGATCCCCACATCCGTCTACCATTCTAGCAGAACCGCAACCGGCCGTCCAGAGGCCCAATGAGTTCGTGCGGCACGGGTGGTTACTGTTGTTCGCCTATCGACACCTCCGGCTTGTCTGCAGCGCCCAACACGAAACGAGGCGGGCAGCCGTTTATGGCTGCCCGCCCCTGGGATGATCAGCGTTTCGGATTGTGCCTGCCCCGTACTCTCTACAATTCCCACCCTTTGCGATACTCGCGCTTGAGGAAGGCATTTGCGGCCGGAATGTTGGTGATCTTCATGTTCGGTCCATCCCACTCAATGTGCTTGTGACTCACCTTCTTCTTCTTGCCGTCCGGTTGTTCCACCTCGACTTCCATGCCAGGCGCCACCCGCATCGCCACACAGCCCAGCACCACCGTTTCGGTCAGCGGGCCGGCATAGGAGAAGTTCGACATCGCCAGTTCGGGCTTGTTTTCGCGGATGGCGTTGAACCACTCCTCCTTGTGGCCGGGGGAGCGGGGCAGAATCTGGTCTACCTTGACCTCGTCGCGTTTTTGACCTTCGGGCAGAAGCACCCAGTCCTCGCCGTAGTCGTTCGGCGAGAACAGCGTGGCCTTCTCGCCGATCAAAATCGATCCGCTACCGGGAATGTCGCGGCCGTGGGCCAGTTCCTTCAGCTTCTTGTTGACCCAGGCGGGCTTGTCGTTCCCCCCATCGTACCAGGTCCACTTGAGAGGGGGCATGTTCCCGCGAGCCGGGAACTCGTAGCGGATCACGCTCCACATGGGGAACGTTTCCGGATTGTATTCGGACATTTCCGCCTCAACCCGGGTGGGATAACCAAGTTTGCAGGCCATGAAGGCCATGTTCGCCGTATGGCAGGCCATGTCGCCAAGTGCGCCCGTGCCCCAGTCCCACCAGCCGCGCCAGTTGAAGGGCTGGTACTGCGGTTGATATGGCCGATACGGAGCTGTCCCGATCCACAAGTCCCAATCCACGTCGTGCGGCTCAGGGTGCGGTTTCTCTTTCTCTCCTGTCTCCTTCTTCACCACTCGAAGCCCTGCATCCCCATGCATCGCATAGCGGACGTCCACCAGATCAAGGACGGCGCCGGTACCCTGTGGCCACACGGGCCGGTTGGTCCACACGTGCACCTCGCGCACCGCTCCCAGCATGCCCGACCAGACAACCTCGACAGCCTTGCGAAGCCCGGCCGATGACGTCCCCTGATTACCCATCTGAGTACACAGCTTGCCGCCGCCCTTGGCTTTCAGTTCCTTGGCCATCCGAGTCAGTTCGCGGGCCTCCCACACGTCGTGGCACAACGGCTTCTGCACGAAGCAGTGAATGCCGAGTTTCATCGCCATCATCGCGGCGTGCGCGTGAGTGTGATCGGGTGTGGAAATGGTGACCGCGTCGATCTTGTCGCCCATCTCATCGAACATCTTTCGGTAGTCGGCGTACCCCTTGGCGTCGGGAAACTTGTCCAGCTTGCTCTCCAGGGCGCTGGGGCGAACGTCGCACAGGGCCACGATGTTCTGGCTGGCAACACTGTCGGTATCGCCGCTGCCCATGCCCCCCGTTCCGATGCAGGCGATGTTCAGCTTCTCATTGGGCGACTTGCTTTGGGCTCTGGCGCTCCGGGTGGCAACCCAGAAACCGGCGCCCGCCAAGGCGCTGCTCTTGAGGAAATCACGACGATTGGTTTTCTGACTCATTACCGTTCTCCTTTGACGATCATGTGTGGTTGCTCGACCCCCAAGGCAGGGCCGAAAGCCTTTGTCATAACTCCGCGACTTCTGGCACTCTGCTTCATGCATTGCCGACCGAATAGGGCACCGCCATGGCCCACCGAATGAGCCAACAGACTACCAGCGCGCGGTCTCGCACGCAAAGCGTCGAGGTTGTGCGGCTCCCGCCCAGGAACGTCGTTTGACCCGACAAGGCGGCAGCGAGGGTTGAACTGGAACCACACGGCCGAGTGTCTGTGCGGCTTGCGCGGATGTTTTCGGATCGTGGTGCGCTTGGCTTGCGGCCTGCGAAAAGACGGTCCGCCTTAGCCCTTTGGGCGGCGAAGCAGCAGCGAGCCGATGGCCCCAAGTAAGGCGACACCCGCGGCCAGCAGGAACGCCGAGGAAAGAGACTTGTTGGCGTCTGCATCCGCGAGAGCACCTGCCGCAATGGGCCCCGCGGCCTGGCCGATGCCGAAGAAGAGGGTGATAAACCCCAGCCCCGCAGGTGCCAACCTCGGTCCCAGGACATCTCCACAGATGGCGGCCATGATGGCCGGGATCGTCCACGGTGAAAGGCCGAACAGGATCGCAGATATCGTGAACCCGGCCGGCGACGGCCACAGGGCGAACAGCGCGAAGGCTATGGCATGGATCAGATACACAATAACCAGCGCACCCTTGCGCCCGATGATGTCGGAGATCCACCCAAGAATCAGACCACAGGGTAAGCTTACCCAGCCCACGAGCATGAACAGCGCACCGGCAGCTTCTTTGGTATAGCCGCCCTCCGCGATCAGATACTTGGTGAAAAAGGTCATGTAGATCATGTACGAGAAACCAAAGGCAATGTAGATCAACCCGACATGCCACACGACTCCTGACCCGTAGACCCGGCCCCAACGGAGTCCGCCCTGAGCAGCGACGCCGGGCTCGTCGTCTTCAGCAGCTCCCAACGGGTGCAGGCCGATGTCGGCAGGGCGATTACGCAAAACGGCCCATGAAAGAACGGCCAAACCGAAGGTCACTGCTGCGAATAGAAACCAGCAGATTCTCCAGCCGTTTTCCTCGTCGGCGGCCAATACCCGAGGTACCAGGGGACCGAGTACGATGAGTGCCAGCGAGGAACCTGTCACGCCTATGCCGGCGGCGAGGCCGCGGCGTCGCTGCGCAAACCACGCCGAAAGGAGCGCCATCACCGGCACGTTGCTGGCGCCGCTGCCCAAGCCGGTGAGCACCCTCCAGATCATGGCCTCGCCAAAACTGGCTGCTGAACCGGTCAGCGCCATGCCGAGAGCGGCCACCGACAGCCCGATGGTGATGACGATCCTTGGACCGTAGCGGCTTGCCAAGACGCCCCCCGTGACCGCCAGCGCCAAGTAGGCGGCAAGGTTGGCCGTCGCCAGGCCGCCGGCCTTGGTGTTATCCATCGTCAAGGCCGTCTGCATCGAAGGCAGCAGCATCGTGTAGCCGAACCGAGCCAGCCCCAGTGAGCCGACGACCACAAGTGTCCCGACGGCCAGGACGATCCACGCGTAGTGGAGTGCGGGACGCTGAATTGGGTTGTCCGCCTGATTCATTCGGGGTGCCGGGTAATTCTCGGCCTCGCGTCGTCTTTGAGTCGCGGCGTAGTGTAATCAGGGTCGGACGAGAACTCCAATCGGAATCAGGCTTGGGGTGCTCCGGCGGGAATGCGCCTCGCCTGCTCCGCCTGCGGCTTCGCACGGGTTGCCCCCGCAAGCCTCGGGCAGTCGTTCGTTGAGCTGATGTAGGCCCTGGGGCTGACCGATCGCACCCCACTTCGCGGCGGCTCGTCTGGAGTCTGTCGGGCCGCTCTCCAAAGCATAACGGGTGGGTGGTGTTTTCTTGCCCGCGTCGTTATAATGCTCTCCAGTCTGTTTGTACGATTTCGCGGGTCGGCCGAGCGAGACCGCCGGGAAACCGGCCGGGCACCGGACGAAGCATGAGACGCGGCCGATACCGCGTCGTCAGGCAGAACCGACTCTGGCGCGGGTTGGCCTGCTTGGATACAAGGAGCGCCCGAGGCGTCTCGCCGTAGTCATGAGTAAGACTATTGCCGCCAAGTTCCTGCGGAACGAAGGCACGGATGTCTTCAACGGTAACGAACTCCTCGTCAAAGGGGCGTTGGAGACGGCCGGCGGCGTGCATCTCCTGACGGGTTATCCCGGTTCCCCGGTTTCAGCCTTCTTTGACGTAATCGCCGCCTGCGCGTCGCTTTTTCGGGAACGCGGTATCGAGGGCCGCATCTCGAACAACGAAGCTCACTCGGTCGCCGCCGTCAACGGCTCGCAGATGGCCCCGTTGAGGGCCATGGCAGTCATGAAAAGCGTGGGCCTGCACGTCGCCAGCGATGCCTTGGCCCTGGGCAATCTGGCCGGCCCGCATCCCCACGGCGGAGCAGTCATTGTGGTCGGTGATGATCCGTGGAGCGAAAGCACCCAGGTGCCTGCCGACTCCAGGTTTCTCTTCCGCCATCTGTTCGTCCCGGTCATCGAGCCCAGCACGCCCCAGGAGGTCAAGGATTACGTCGGGGCTGCGTTCGAGCTTTCTCGGTCAAGTGGGCTCTACCTCGGATACGTGATCACCACCATGTTGGCCGACGGCGGCGGCACGGTCACCTGTGGACCGAACCATTATCCGCTGGCCAACACGGCGCATCGGATCGATCTCGACACCTTTTCGTTGGACTTGGAAAACCGAGTTCTGCTGCCACCGCGGACCGGCCGTCGGGAAGTCTCTTTCGCGGATCGGTATGAACGGCTTGCTCAGGCGGTTCGGCAACTGGAGCTGAACCGGTTCTTGGACGTGCCCGGTAGCGACGAGTTGCTCCTTGTCACCAGCGGCATGGCGTTTCAATACGTGCAACAGGCGCTCGAGGATCTGGGCCTCGATGGGCGGATCCCGATTCTCAAACTGGCCGTCACTTGGCCTCTCGATCGGCGGGAGATCGAGCCGCTTCTGCGGCGATTCGGCCACGTGGTCGTCGTTGAAGAGCGACGGGCGTTCATCGAGGAACAGCTTTCCCAGTTGGCTCTCGGCCTCGCCCAGAATGGGGCGGGCAGGGTGGCAAGTGTTTGGGGCAAGCTCTTCCCTGGTCCAAGTCCGGGTTTTCGGACGACGTTGGGGCTTAATGTCTCGATGGTCACCGAACGACTGGGAAGCCTGCTGAGGGCGATCGAGTCACCGTTCGCCGCAGAGGCATCCAGGCGAATCGAGCGGGAGTTGCGTTTCCACAGCCAGACGGTCAGGGAAAAACTCAACATCCCGCCTCGCACGCCGACGTTCTGTCCGGGTTGTCCCCACCGCGACTCGGCCAACGTCCTGCTGCAGATCAAGGAGCAGTTCAACGACGAGGCCTACATGCGAAAGCATCACGGCTGCGGGGCGATCGACCTGGTTTTCCACGGCGACACCGGCTGCTACACGATGCTGATGTTCGAGCCCAACGCTCCGCTGATGCACAATTACTCTGGCATGGGCCTCGGCGGTGCGACCGGCAGCGGCATTGATCCCTTTATCCGCAACAAGCAGGTCGTGTTCATGGGCGACTCGACCTTTTTCCATTCCGGGGCAACCGCGATCAGCAACTCGATTGCCAACCGGCAGGACATCACCTACGTCATCCTGGCCAACGGTACGACGGCCATGACCGGTCACCAGCCTCTGCCCACCGCGGAAACCGACCTGCTGCAGCGTCCGGTCCCCGTCCAGCAGATAGACGCCGTGGTCCGCGGCTTTACCGGGGGGCGTTGTACGGTGATTCGTACCGACCCCGGGGATCGCGACAACTACAAAGAGCTGCTCGAACGGACCATTCTGGCCGACGGCGTCAAGGTCGTCATCGCCGACAAGGAATGCGGGATCACCGCGCAGCGCCGCCGGATGAAGCTGGAGCGGGCCGAGCAGAACCGCAAGGGCTTTGTCCGCCGGAAGGTGTACATGAATGTCACGCCGGAAGTCTGCGAATACTGCCTCGAATGTACGAGCAGGACGGGCTGCCCCGGGCTGACCATCGAACCCACGGATTACGGTCCGAAAGTCGCGACTGATCTGTCATGGTGCGTCAATGATGGCGCGTGCGCCAAGCTGGCTGTATGTCCTGCGTTTGAGGAGGTCGTCGTGACCCGCCGCAAGCCGCCGACCCCTCGCGGGCACAAGATCATGCTGGCCGATATTCCCGAGCCGGTCCCCCAGTTCAAGGGTGACGTCTGGCGAGCCTGGATCGCCGGCGTCGGCGGCATGGGCATCGGCACGGCCACGGCCGTCCTCGTACATGCAGCTCAGCACGAGGGTTACAGCGTGCAGTTCAGCGACAAGAAGGGTCTGGCCATCCGAAACGGCGGCGTCTATTCGCAGCTGACCCTGAGCCGCAACGGCCGGACGGCCGGCATGACCCTCGGATACGGCAAGGCGGATCTGCTGCTGGGGATGGATCTCCTTGAGGCGGTCAGAGCGATCGACCCGGAGGCGCCGTTCCAGGTCGCTTCGCCCGAACGCACGGCAGTGGTGGTGAATTGTGACACTGCGCCGACAATTCGCACGCTGTTGGGCCGTGATGCCGCCGCGGCGGATGAATGGGAGGCCGCGCTGCGGCGTGCTGCCCGGCCGGGCCAGTACTTTTCAGCACGGGTGGCTGCGCTCTGCGAACGAATCTTCGGCACGAAACTCTACGTCAACCTGACCATGCTGGGGATTGCCTGTCAACGAGGCTTGATCCCCTTGTCGCTGGAGGCTATTCAGGCCGGCATTCGCAAAACGATCACGGTGGACGTCGAGAAGAACCTGAGGGCCTTCGAGGTCGGACGCAAACTGGTCAGTCATCCCGAGCTTTTCGGCGAGATTTTCGGCGATACCGAGGACGGCCGATCGCTGGCTCGCACCGTTCGAGCCAAGGCCGCTTATCTCAATATGCGACAGATGGGATCGCGCCGAGCGCTGCGGACCGAGCAACTCGGAAGCGGCGCGAAACGGCGATTGGCCGACACGCCCCTGGCCCGGACTTACAAACACATGGTCTATACGACACTACGGGCCTGCCGCGAACTGGATCGGAGAACGATGCGCGACATCGCGGTGCGCATCTATGATTTGATCCAATGGGGTGGGGTCCGATACGCCCGCCGCTACGTCCAGCGAATCCGTCGGGTCTTCCTGGCCGACCACGAGCAGTTCGAATTCTCTGCGACGCGGGCCGTTGTTCACAATCTGGCCCGACTGATGCTGATCAAGGACGAGTTCTACGTTGCTTATCTGTTGACCAGTTATGAGAAGCTCCGCCGCGACCGGCAACGATTCAACGTCAACCCGGCCATTGGCGATCGGATCCGCTATCGGCGAGTGTTTCACCCGAGAATCATGGGCCGCCGTGTCGATATTCGCCTGCCGCACTGGTGCTTGTACGCAATGCGAAGTCTGCGCTTCCTGCGCAAGCCGATGTTTTGGTATCGCCTCCGCGAGCGCCGGTTCCTGCGTTGGTACGAGGAGATCGTCGACGGCTTCTGCTCGGCGGATGAGTCGCGTTATGAGCAGTACGTGGAGCTTCTTCGGTTACCGGACACGGTCCGCGGTTATGCCGAGATTCGCTGGCCAAGGATGAAGCAGGCCCGTGACCGCGCCGCCCAGATCCTTGCCAGATCCGTTTCCAGCTCGATCGAGGCGAAGTCCGTTTGAGGATCGGGCTTTCGTTCCTCTCTCAGAGCACCACCACCTTCTCGGAGAGAACCAGCGGATCAGGAAGCTTGGCCTGCAGGAATCCCGCCGCCCGGTTGTGGCAGGCCAGGCATCGGTCACAGGGCCTGTCATTATTGGCGTAGCAGCTCCAGGTCAGTTTGAAGGGAACCTCGAGCCGCATGCCCAGTCGAACGACTTCCGGGCGCGTCATCTCAAGCAGGGGGGCCTCGACAACCAGTTCCTGACCGGCCGGGATGGCGTACTTGAGCATCAGGTTGAAGGTCTGAATGAACTCAATGCGATGATCGGGATAGAGCTCGGAAATCGCCGGACCGGGGACACCGTGATCTTCACTGACGCCGATCACAAGGCGGCGGGCACCGATTGAACCGGCCCAGGACGCCGCCGCGCTCAACATGGTCGGGAGTAGAGCAAACGCGAAGGTGGCCGGTGTGCCTTTCTCCAGGGCGGCTGCATCCTCAATGGCCAGACGCCTGCTGGCGCGAGCATTTCCGCCCCAAGTGGACAGGGCGGGCATCTCGACCAGCATCGTGTTCTCAATCCCCATGGCGCTGGCGGTCTGCTGAAAGGCAATCGCTTCGCGCTCGGCAGCTCGATGCCCCCAGTTGATGTGGAAAAGGTGAGGCTCATACTGTTCACGCGTGACCGCGATGGCCACCGTGCTGTTGACACCCCCGCTGGCGAGCACAACGGCCTTCTCCATGCGCGAAATCCTCCCGGTCAGGTTTCATCGGCCAACGCAAGAGGCTTCATCAGCAGCCGAGGGGTTCTCGGACCTTGCGTCTGGACAATCAGCCGGCCAAGGCTGAGAATGGTGCGGCGTGGCTCCGTGCCGGGGGTTCGTCGAAAGGGGCAAACGGAGGCCAGACCAGCGGCGAAATCCTGATGCGCCAGTCGCAGATTGCCTGCGTTCGTGTTTTCCCGTTATCCATTCCCTTGCGGCATGCTTTCAGCCATGCCGCGCACAGCCGCGTTCACGCCGACCCTATCATAGTGCAAATCGAGCTGGGCGGCGGAACGATGGGATATGGCGAGACGTTGCCTCGACCCTATGTGACACGAGAGAACGCGGAATCCGTCCTGACGACGATCCGCGGGCCGCTGACCGCCGAGCTGCTTACCTTCCGTCCCTCAAGTTTCGCAGAGGCACTTGAGCGTATCGACGCGCTGCCGTTCCTCGATGACGAGGGACGGCTGATATGCGCCGCTCGAGCAGGCGTCGAGTTGGCCCTTCTGGATGTCTACAGCCGATTCTTCGACCGGGACATCGCTGAAGTGGCCGGCTGGCTGGGGCTGCCCGGTCTGGGGAGCCCCGGAAGTGCGCGTCGTGTCCGCTACAGCGGCGTCCTCTCCGGTGACGACATCGTCCGGTTGCGTCGATCGGTTCGCAAGATGCGCTTGTTCGGTTTGCGGGATTTCAAGCTCAAGGTCGGCTATGAGGACGATGTGGAGCGGGTATCGGCGGTCGCGAACTCCCTGCGCCGGGCCCTGAGGAACGGGGCAACGCTTCGGCTGGATGCCAATGGTTCCTGGTCGATCGAACGGGCGATCGAGATTTGCAAGGCGTTGCGGAGTCACCCCATTGCCTGCATCGAACAGCCTCTCGCGCCGGGATGCGAGGAGCAGCTCATTCGGCTGAAGAACGATACCCGGTCACCCATCATGCACGACGAGTCGCTCGTGACGCAGGCCGACGCGGAGCGACTGCACCGCATGGGCATCGCCGACGCGTTCAACATTCGGCTCAGCAAGAACGGAGGGTTTCTGCCCTCGTTGCGGTTGGCTCACTGGGCGGGCAGGCATGGGATTCGACATCAACTGGGATGCATGGTGGGCGAGACAAGCGTTTTGTCGGCCGCCGGCCGGAAATACCTCGAGTGCGTGCCGGGTGTGTGGTTCGCTGAAGGCAGCTACGGGCGGTTTCTGCTGCGTGGAGACGTCGTCAAGAAGCCGATCCGCTTCGGCTTTGGCGGACGATTCCAGACCTTGTCAGGACCGGGATGGGGCGTCGAGGTCGATCCAGACTTGTTGCGACGATATGCCGCCGGAGCCGTTGCCGAGATCTTTCTCTAGCGGCCCTTGTCAAGCCGAGCTGCGCCCGCCCGGGACCAGATCGGTTCCGAGGACGGTTTGCTCTGAGCCTCTTCCTCGGCTAGGCTACTGTCTTCCGAGCCTTCCGAAACAGGTGAGGACGCACGATGTCATCTGCAGCAGTCTTCTGGGATCGGGACGGAACTCTGATCGAAGACCCGGGTTATATCAGCAGCCGTGACCAGGTTCGGTTGCTGCCCGGGGCTGCTGAAGCTCTTAAACGTGTCTCCGCCGCCGGTTTCGAGAACATCATTGCCACCAACCAGTCCGGTATCGCCCGCGGCTTCCTGGATGAGTCGATCCTGGAGAGCGTCCATCAGCGGTTGCGGGATCTTCTGGCGGCCGAAGGGGCTGCTATCGATGCCATCTACTACTGTCCCTACCTGCCGGGCGAGGAGGCCGTGGTCGAAGCGTACCGTCAGGACAGCGACCTGCGCAAGCCGCGACCGGGCATGCTTCTCAAAGCCTCATTGGAACGAAAGATCGACTTGGCGGCTTCGTGGAGCATCGGCAACTCGCTGCGCGATGCGCAGGCGGGCCGTGCGGCCGGCTGTCGAACCGTGGTCATTGAGCCCGATCCCGTTGAGAGAGAAAAACTACGAAATCACAAAGACGTCGATTTCGTAGTGAGTTCCCTGTCCGAGGCGGTGGACGCCGTGCTCAACTGCTCGCGATCGTCGAACGACAAGTCCGAGGCCCCGCTGGAGACCGGCGCCGGGGAGACGCTTCGGGAGATTCTCAGCTTCCTTCGGATGGTCGATCGGCGACAACAGACGGTCGACGTGTCGTTGCCGGCGATCGTGGGCATGCTGTTCCAGGTGCTGGCGTTTGTGGCCCTGATCTGGGCGGTGTTCGGCCTGTTGAACGCAAACAACTACAGTGAGCCGGTCCTGCGCATCCTTTTCACCATCGCACTTCAGCTCATCGCGATGACGTTTGTCCTTGTTTCCTCCAAGCGATGACCGGCAGGGGGGTGGCGATGACGCCGGCAGAGCGGCCTTGTCAAGGCTGGCCACGCTGCGCGGACCACGCCAGAAATGCTATGGCCGTCAAGGCCGCACCTGCCAGAATGATCGTCACCACAAACAGCATGATGAACCGCCTGTTCTGCCGAGAGATCATTTCTGTCAGCAGCTCCACCTGTTGCTCGGTTCGGTCGCCGATCGTTTTGAGACGTTCGGTCTGGCTCTGGGCGGAACCGCTCAGTGTTCCCAAGGCTGAGCCCATCCGGTCGAGCGTCTGGCAGGTTAGCGAGCGCTGCTCGCCCGCGATCTCCAGTTGCCGGTTGATGCTGATCAGCGATTCGCTCTGGGCCTTCGCCAGCTTGGGCACATCGGCGAGCGATTCGGCCATCTGTCGTGTGCGGCTGCCTGTTGCCTCGATATGGGCGGCGATTGTCTCAAGCGTCTGGGTTTGTGTCCGAGCAATAGCCGGCAACTCGTTGACCGAACGTGCCAACTGCTCGAGCGAATTGCAGATTCGCTCGCTTCGGTCGGACTGGGCGACCAGGTGGTTCTGAATCTCCTGAATCACTCGCGTGACCTGCTCGTAACCTTCCTGCAACTTAGCGAGCGTCTGGTCCCGCTTGTTCCAGCGAGCCAGCGGCCGCGGTGCCCTGTCGGGCATGGTTTCTTCTTCCTTGCCGGCCGTCTCGACAGGGTCGGCGAGGAGCCCGTCTTCGCCTACCTCGGGCAGACTTCCGGTCGAAGCTTCCATTGTTTCATGCCTCCTCCACGGAATTCGCAGACGTCGCCACCATGAGCCGGTTTTCATCATTGTGGAGCCCTCCCGCCAGCGGTCGCGTGCTGATCGGCGTAAAGACGAAACGTCTCCACCGTGTTTCTAACGACATTGGCCTTCCGAGGCAAGCGATTATCTGGGCTTGCTTTCCTTGGCTCGGGTCGCGAGGATTCCGTCGATCGCCTCCCTCATCCGGGCAAGCGTGTCTCTGTTGCGGGGTGTGCCGCGCCCCGCGTTCTGATCGACGAAACCGGTGATCTTGGCAAGCTCCTTCTGGTCGGCCTCAAGCGGTTTCGGGCACATTGCGGCCAGGCTGAGGTACTGGCCGATGGCGTCGGCGGCCATGTCGGCATCAAACAGCCGGCGGGCCATGCGCGCCGCAAAAGCCTCCTCTGAGATTCCGACGTTCCAGCACCGTTCCCTGAACCGGTACTGATGGGAGAAGAAGGGCATTGTTCGTGGGTCGACGTTTCGAGGTTTGTCGTGCCCCATGGCCGGCCAGCCGTTCCAAGGATTGCCGTATCCCTGGCCGGGGTCATAACTTGTCGCAAATCCCGTAAGTGACGCCTCCCGCGGCTCCGGCGGCGACGTGGATCCGTGGTAGTCGCTCATCTGTATCGTGGTGTGCCACCGGAGGATGAGAGGGTGTTCCGTCAACGCGTTCTGCATGATCGGATCGCCCCAGCACCACCACCAGTAGATCCGCTTGTCGTCAATGGCATGAATCGCTTGCCGGTATTTCGGATCATTGAACTTTCCGATGGCAATGGCAAACTCGAATTCGGGCCGCTTTTTCCAGATGGTCTGGGCCATCCTGGCCAATGCCTCTGTCCTCTCCTGCCAGGTCTTCTCGTCAACTTCGCGTCCCTCGCCGGGGGGTTCAAGATAGATACCCTCTGTTCCGGGCAAGAGCTCAATCATGTCCAGATACCACTGGATCCCGCGGTCGATCGATTTGTCGGCGATCTTTTCATGATGCCAGGTGAACCAACCGCCTCCGATGTAGAACTTCATACCCTCCGCCCGGCACAGCTCGACCAGGGCATTGACGTTCCAGCCGTTGGCCAAGTCGCTTTTCTGGTACTCGCCCCCGTACTGCTCCAGCAGCGGAAACCCCGCCAGCCAGAACCAGTTGCGATTGAGCGTCAGCTCGGAGTGGAACTTCAGGACACGTTTCCAGTTCTCCAGAGAATCGTACGCCGACCAGCAAGGCAACATGTAAGTACCGCGATAGCCGAAAGCGGGCTTCATCTTCACGTCAAGTGGCCAATCGACTGAGGCTCCTTCTGACGTGATGCTGATGCGGAAGAACAGAAGTTCTTGGCAGCCGTGCTTAAGCCCGACGGGGCTATTGGCGGTGATCACGATGAACCGACGGTCCCCGGCCTCATGCGTCAGAATTCGGAAACCTTCGGGGCCCAGGTCGGCACGATCCAGCTTGAGCCCCGCCTGGACCAGCCTGCCGATGACCGGGTTGTTCTTCTCGTCACCGACGGCGATGTAAAGGCCGGGCTGGTCGGCGCGTGTAACCTTGGGCAGCGTCCAGCCGCACCATTCGGCGAGCGCGCCATTGACGGTGATGTCCACAATGTCCTTGACCGGTTCACCAAGCTGCGGCTGAATCAAGCGAGCTTGGGGCTTGTGGTCGCGCCAAAGAACCGCCTGGTTGGCAGCAAACGCGGGTGCCGGGCCACTGACAACGACCAGTGCGAAAACGAAACCGTGCATCCTCATTTCGTGCCTCCTGGCCATATGGCCGCTCGGGTTCTCGGGAATCATTCACTGTCGGCGGCCAAGCTCCGCGTATCCTCACGGCTTGACGCCTTGGCAACCGACAGCAAATCCTCAGGATTGTGCCCGTTTTCGACGCCCCTGTCCACTCGGCAGATTCCCGCTAAACGACCTGCTGTGTCGGCCGGAAGAGCACCTCGTTGATATTGAAGTACCACGGTCGGCTGACGATGAAGGCGATGAGCTCCGCAACGTCCTGGGGCTTGACCATGTGTGTGATTTTCTGCCACTGGGCCGGGTGAACCTCGAACGCGTCGAAGAGTTCCGTGTCCACGACGCCGGGCTGCAGCGAACATACGCGGATCCTTGTACCGGCCAGTTCCTCGCGGAGACCCTCGTTGATCGCCGTGATCGCCCACTTCGTTCCGGCGTAGACCCAGGCTGTGGCCCGGGTCTTGCGGCCGAGCACTGAGGAAACGTTGATAATCAGCCCGCTGTCCTGTTTCTTAAAGATCGGAACGGTCTCTTTGAGCACCCGAACGGCTCCCAGGACATTGACGCTAATCATCTGCTCGATGTCTTCGTGAGAAAGCTGCTCTATGGGTGCGACCCGCATGAGCCCGGCGTTGTTGTAGAGAACGTCGATGCGTCCGTAGGTCTCCATCGTTCGGGCAATCATTGCCCGGATATCCGCGAGCCGGGTGACGTCCGTGACACAGACAAGAGCCTCGCCGCCCGCTTGGCGGACCTGCTCGGCTACTTGCTTCAATCGATCTTCGCGCCGGGCAGCCAGAACCACCTTCGCCCGGTCACGCGCCAGCCGGATGGCCGCCGCCGCTCCCATGCCGCTACTCGCCCCGGTGATCAATACGACCTTTGCGCCATCGCCCATGAATCACTCCTCCTCTGTTCCATCAGCTCGGCGGGCCACTGCCCGCCCACATTGAACCCGGCGTGATCCGGCCTGCCCGCTCTGTTGAAACACCCCCTCCTCTGAACCCCGAACCCCCAACGCTGAACCCTTCGGCGAGGACTTGATGAGGGGGATCGAGCGTGGTAGACTTCCGCGGTCGCTTGCACACAGCGTCAAGCGTAACCGTTGCACTATGAAATGTGAAATGTCTATGAACCACAAACTTCTGGCCGCAGCAATTGCCACTGTTACAGCGATGAATTTGACTCCACCCTCCGCATCCGGCGCCACTTTTGGCGATGACATTGCGTTCCTGAAAAGGCACACCGACTTGATCGTCCTGGCCGACAAGCCGGGTCTCGCCAAAGTCGCTCTCGTGCCGGCCTGGCAGGGACGCGTGATGACCAGCACGACGGGCGGTGATAACGGCCCCAGTTTCGGATGGATCAACCGCGAGTTGATCGCTTCGGGGAAGATTCTTCCCCATATGAATGCTTTCGGCGGCGAAGACCGCTTCTGGATGGGGCCGGAAGGCGGGCAATTCTCTATCTTTTTTGCGAAAGGCAAGAAGTTCGTATTCGAGGACTGGCAAACACCGGCCATCTTCGACACGGAACCCTTCAAGGTTCTCCGCGAGGCGGACGACAAGGCGGTCTTCGGCGCCGAGTTTTCGCTGACGAACTACTCCGGCACGGTTTTCACCGTGGGCGTCGAGCGGGAGGTGGAGCTGCTCACGCCGGAGGCAGCCTATGAGAGACTCGGATTGAAGGCCGCCAAGGACGTGAGTCTTGTGGCCTATGCCTCGAACAACAAGATCACCAACAAAGGCAAGGAACCCTGGAAGAAGGAAACGGGACTGCTGTCCGTCTGGATCCTCGGTATGTTCAATCCAACGCCGGCCACGACGGTCGTAGTACCTATCAAAGCCGGACCGGAGTCGGAACTGGGCAAGAAGGTCACTTCGGATTACTTCGGCGAGGTGCCGTCGGATCGTCTGGTGGTGCGAGATGACGCGGTATTCCTGCGTGCAGACGGTCAATACAGGAGCAAGATCGGTATCAGCCCGCGGCGCAGCAAGGCGATTCTCGGCAGCTACGACGCGGACAACAAGGTTCTCACGATCGTGCAGTTCAACCAGCCGGCGGGCGTCACGGATTACGTGAACTCGCTCTGGAAGCTGCAGGACGATCCCTACAACGGTGACGCAGCCAACAGCTACAATGACGGACCACCTACCCTGGGTGCCAAGCCGATGGGACCATTTTACGAGCTCGAATCTTCCTCCCCGGCCGCGGCGCTGGGGCCGGGCGAGAGCCTGACTCACACGCACCGCACAATCCACCTCACCGGACCGGAATCCGCGCTCGACAGGATCGCCAAGGCGACGCTGGGGGTCTCCCTTGAGGAAATCAAGACTGTGTTCAGGAAATAAGCCAGCTTGGCAGTGTGTGATGTGAATTCCGGCCGACAACAGATGCGTGGCGGCCGATCCGTATCCAGAGAGACCCGAATACCATGAGTACTCAGACCCAGCCAGCCCTCAACGCGATGGCCGAAAAGCAAAGCATGTTCGTCCTGCCCGACGGCAGAAACGTGCTTCTCACGTTCTGTCTCGTCAGTTCGTTGTTCCTCCTGTGGGGATTCTGCAACGGTATGATTGACGTGATGGACAAGCACTTCCAGGAGGAACTGGGCCTGAGCCTGTCGCAATCGGCCTGGGTGCAGTTCGCGCACTGGATGGGCTACTTCCTCATGTCGATTCCAGCAGGTTGGCTGGCGACGCGCCTGGGGTACAAGGGCGGCATCATCGCTGGGCTCCTGCTGGTGGCTGTGGGCGGCTTCTGGTTTCTGCCAGCGACGAAAATCGCGGCCTTGGCCACGTCGGACGTGGCGGCGGTCTCGCAGAACATGGCCTTCGCAGCCTTTCTTCTCGGCGTGTGCGTCGTGGCCTCCGGCCTGACGTTTCTCGAGACGGTCGCCAACCCCTATACCACCGTGCTGGGACCGCCGCGTTATGCCGCCACGCGCATCAACCTGGCCCAATCGTGCAACGGCGTCGGTTGGGTGCTGGGACCGATCGCTGGCGGATTATTCTTTTATGGCACGGATGAATTCGGGCGGAGCACGGGTTCTAGGACGCTATGGATTCCTTACGTCGGCGTGGCGGTGGTGGTCTTGCTGCTGGCCGTGGTCTTTTTCTTCGCACCGGTGCCGGACATCAAGGCCAAAGATGACTATGCGATTGATGAAAACAGTGACGCCGGAGGCAAAGCGCCGGTCATCCGAAAGGTGAACCGCGGGTTGTCGTTCGTTCTGTTGCTGGGCAACATTTGTGCATTGTTGGGCGTGTTTGGCATGATTCTCTGGCTGGCCCTCGGTTCCATGGGTCTTGGTCCGCGCCTTGCGAAGTTTGTCTCGGCGCTGCCGCTCACATCCCGTTTCGTCATCACCGCCGATACCGCCCTGCTGTTGACGCTTTTCGCCTTCGGCTGCCTTGCAGTTGTGATTGCGGCGATCTGGCTTGTCGGCGCAACCAAGCGGCTATCGCATCACAGCATCTGGTCGCACGAGCACTTCACGGGTGCCGTACTGGCCCAGTTTTTCTACGTGGCCGCTCAGGCGGGCATCTTCAGCTTTCTGATTAATTACGTCACTTCTGAGCCGCCCTCACTGCCGGCCTCCTGGCTGAAAGAGGATAGCAAGTGGGTAGGGCTCAGAACGGCATTCCTCGGGACCGATTTCAAGGACGTGCCATCCCTTGCCGAGAAGCTGACCTCGCCGGGAGAAGAGGATCCACTGTCGTCCTACCTGGCCGCCAAGCTCTCTGATTCGACCCGCCAAACCTTGGCCGAATTCAAGAACCGTACCGTGGGCGAGACGGCGGCCCGCGTTGCCATGATGCAGGACCTGAATAATCTGATCCAGAAGGAAAACCTTTACGAGCCCGAACGATTCAAAGGAATCGAACTGCGTGACGAGGCGAGGAAACTGCTGGCCCAGGATCCCAAGGGTCAGAACAGGCTGCGGCTCAACCGGCTTTTGCTGGCCGATGCGTATCCGAAGGAACTGGCCTATCAGGACGGCGTTGTGGGCTTTACGAACCAGTTCGCAGCCAACTTGGCGTCATTCGGGTTCATTTGCTTCCTCGTGGGACGAGTCGTGGGGGCTGCGCTGCTGCGGCGGGTTTCCGCGCACAGAATCGTGGGCCTCTACGCAGTGCTGAACGTTATCGCCTGCCTGGTGGTCTTCTGCAAGCTCGGCTGGCTTTCAGTGGTGAGCGTCTTCGTAAGCTATTTCTTCATGTCCATTATGTTCCCGACCATCTTTGCCCTGGGCATCTACGGCTTAGGCAGTAAGGCGAAAGGCGCGTCGGCCTACATCGTCATGGCCATTGTGGGCGGCGCACTGCTGCCGAAGCTGATGGGGGCCGTTGCCGACCACTACGACATGTCGCGCGGTTTCATCGTGCCCTTGGTCTGTTTCCTTCTGATCGCGATCTACGGCTACGGCTGGCCCAAACTGAGCCGGGCGGAAGCGCTGCATGGGGTGGGCGCTTCAGGAGGACATTGACCAGATACAAAGGAACACCCCCAAAGTGCGTTTGCCGGCCGCGCTTGTCCAACGCAAATACGACTCCGCCATTAAAATTCTGCTCAAAAAAGACTGGCAATGGAGTCGCTCTTGAAGATAATGTAAGAGCGAACGTTGCGGCATTTGCGGCCCTGATGCCATTCTGCACCCGGGGGGCCGGGCCCGACGGCCAAGAGCGTCGGCTGCCGGGCCAAGGGTCTCCGGGGCGGCGCAGTGACTCCTGCCGCGCTGGTATCCTGCGACTCCCGTCGGTGATTCTGGGCGAGTCAGGGCCTGGAGGGGCCATGGCGGACCATCTCTGGCAACGGGCTGAGCGAGATCTGTGCGTAGCAGTTGAGAAAGCGGCACCAGACCCGATCGTCTGGGAGCATAGTGCCCGTGTTGCCCGAATCTGCGAATACATCTCGCGATTGCCGGAGATTGCAGCGGGATCCTTCAATCCGGAGGCCCTGACGGTCGCGGCCTTGTATCACGCGATGGGCTGGGTATTGCAGTGTCGGGCCGGGGACATTTCACATCGTGAGCTGCTACTTCGTCCAACACCGGATGCCTATCGTGAGATGGCTGCCGACTGGATAGAGATTCATCTCAAGGGTGTCGTGCCCGGAGGGGTTATTGAGCGGGCCATGTCTGCCATTCGGCAGTCGGGCAACCGCCGGACTCGTCTGGTGGAAGCCCAGATTCTGGCAGATGCGGACGATCTCGACCAGATCGGGCCGCCGTACATCGACCTGATGATTCGCAAGTGCCGCTGGGAGGGCAAGACCATGGAGCAACTCCTGACGGCATGGCAACGGCAAGAGGAATACAAATACTGGGAGGCTCGTATCAACGAGTCCCTTCGTTTCGAGGCTGTTCGTGCCATCGCCCGGCGACGCCATGAGGCCTTGCGGCAATTCATGGCCAGCTTGACTGCCACCATCAAGCTGGATGACTTGGCGGCGCTCGCCAAATCGCATCGTGAGCAATCGCCACCGCTTGGTGCGGTAGCGCCCGCTGAGCCGCAGTAGGTACCGGTCCCTATTCCCTATCTGCTCGTAGCCGACCAGCGAGCGTCGATAATCCGTCCAAGGGCGTCCAAATCGGCTTGGACCGGGCCAGCGGTATCGGCTCCATCCGTGCTCAGCGGGTTCGACAAGACGACACGAAGACTTGTGAAATAGGCGATTTAGGCCGATGATGAATACCGACGAAAGCCAGTGCTGGCGTGAGCACAGGGCTTTCATTGGCCTCCAAGGCTGGGGTGGTGTATCAGCCTAAGGCAGGTGTGCGTTGGATCAAGGGTAGTTACCGATCTGAAGGAGCGGGTCTGTGGACTATTTTCGCATCAATGGCGGCAAGCGATTACGTGGTACGGTGGACATCAACGGGGCGAAAAACGCCGCACTTCCCATCATGGCGGCATCAATCCTGTGTGAAGGCGAGGTCGTCCTCAGGAACGTCCCTGATCTGATGGACATCCGTTCGATGGAAAAGCTCCTGAACAAGCTTGGGGTTTCCTCGGTGCGAGAGCCGGGAGGAACCCTTCGACTAAAGGTTCAGGATGAGATGAATTGTCACGCAGATTATGAACTGGTTCGACAGATGCGGGCCAGCGTTTGTGTGATGGGGCCGCTTCTCGGCAAGCGGGGTCGGTCACAAGTCAGCCTTCCCGGAGGATGTGCCATCGGCGACCGGCCGATCAATCTTCACATCCTGGGCTTGCAGGCATTGGGCGCAGAGGCCGACTTGATTAACGGCGACGTTCTCCTGAAAGCCAAGCGGTTGACCGGTACGGAGCTATTCTTGGGAGGGCCTTTCGGCTCCACGGTCACCGGTACGGCCAACGTCATGATGGCGGCCGTACTTGCCGAAGGTCGGACGGTGATTGAGTCCGCGGCGTGCGAGCCTGAAGTGGCCGACCTAGCCAACTTTCTCAACGCCTGTGGTGCCCGGATCACTGGGCATGGTTCCCCGAGAATCACGATCGACGGGGTGAAGAAACTGACCGGTTGTGAGTACACGATTATTCCCGACCGAATCGAGGCTGGGACGTTCATCATCGCCGGCGCCATCACCAATGGCGAGATCAGGTTGCGCAACTGCAGGCTGGAGCATCTCCTGGCGTTGGTTGACCGCTTGCGGCTGATCGGCGTCAACGTGGAGCGAGAAGGCGATGAAGTCGTGGTCAGCAGTACCCGGCGGCTTGAGCCGGTTGATATCACGACTCAGCCCTATCCAGGATTCCCGACCGACCTGCAAGCCCAAACCATGGCTCTGCTTTGTCTGGCCGACGGCAACAGCATCATTACCGAGAAGATCTACCCCGACCGTTTCATGCATGTGGGCGAACTGAGCCGACTCGGGGCCAAACTTCGCAAGGAAGGGCCGACGGTGATCATTCAAGGCGTGAAGCGACTGGTAGGTGCCCCTGTCATGGCCTCTGACTTGCGAGCTTCCGCTGCCTTGGTGCTGGCGGGGCTTGTGGCCAAGGGCGAAACCCGGGTCAACCGTGTTTACCACATTGACCGGGGTTACGAGCGGGTTGAACGTAGGCTGCAGGCTCTGGGGGCCGACATTGAGCGGCGTTCAGGTGAGGAGGAGTGAGGTGCCGGGCGATTGGTCCTCCTGTTGGCATGTCTGGGTTCAGATACGGCGAGTTCAGTGATTCTGGACCGAATGTAACCCACTCTTATGAATAATCTTATGACTTGGTCTCTTCGGGGGCTTGGACTCAGGGCTCTGCCGAGGGGGCCCATAGGTCGCTTACCTGAGGAACGAAGGTATCGACGGATTCGCTGTGCCCGTGCCAGCGAGTTGTCCTCGCTCGATTGTCCTGACGTGGGTAGGGGGGTGGCTGCTCGGCTTTCCACGCGGCCCTGTTGATATGGCCGACGGAAAGGCCGGGTCGAGGTGACTTCTGGGTTTCGTGTCCTGCGAGGCCTCTTTTGAGCCGTTTTTCTCTTAGCTCGATTACCGCTGACAGGGTTGACACACTTGGACGTCCGGCTACATTGATAGTAACTTGGCGAGTCCTCAGTTGGCGCTGAGGTCAGAGTGTGCCGGGTTGCCCCACGATGGCTCTACCGGTCTGCGGGGGGCAGGGCCTACCGACATGGAACCTTGTCCGTAGCCTCGGGCAAGGTTTGCCGAGAAATCCTTGCGAAGGAGAGACATCCCGTGTTGAGTCCGGATTACGACCCAGGCAATCGGTCGATTTGCAGGAATGTTCTGGTCTGCCTTGCCCTGGTGGCGACTCTGGGTGTGGCCGGATGCCACTGCGGGGGCGGTCTGTGCGCCGGCGCAGGTGGGTCTCAGACGCAGTTGCACTTTTACGCGCCACCTGGGGCGATGGTCGAGATTCAGGCGCTGGGCCCAAACTCGTCGCGGCAAATCCTGCCGCCAGGCGCGTTCGGCGACCGCCTCGAGCGGACGCCGGAAGAGGCCTGCGTCTTTAACCTGTCACCGGGCTGCTACGAGTTCAAGTACGTCGGCGTCGAAGGCGTGCCGGGGGCGGCGATTTACGGGGAACTCGACGTTCGCCATGCCAACAGCTCCATGGGCAGAATCTTCCAGCGCCGTTCGGCGATACCGATCGCGTTGCCTTCGGAGTATTACCGGAGGGTGGAAGCCCGCGGAGATGAACTCGTGCCGTATCGTGGCGAAGGGTATCGCACGGCCATTGACGAGCAGGACATGATACGAGTCAAGGCCGGCGACGTGGTCGAGAAGGTTTTCGTGGTGGCAGACCTTGAGAAGGCCGACAAGCTGCTCCGCAAGACGGAGGTTGAGATCGCCGCGGCGGAGCGGGAGATCGAATACGCCGAGGCCCGTTTCCGCGAGGCTTACTACAACTTCCGCACGGATGTGAGCGATGCCTCCGCGAACTTCTGGGGCACCGATCGCGAGTTCATCCGGTGGGAGAGAAAGCGTCAGCGAGCTCAACAGAATCTCGACAAGCTCATCGCTCTGCGTCAGCGCACGCAGTCGCTGATTAAGGCGGATCGGGTGATGATCCGTGAGGGAATGCTCGTGCTGGCCACACAGGAGGTCGTCCGACCTTATCGAGACGTGGTCGAAGCGGCCGAGGAAATCGGCGAAGTGCTGCTGGTCATGCGGATCGGCGGTCGGCACATGCAGTGGGGTGAGCCGCCCGGCGAACTGGCTGCGTACAACCCATGAAGCGATGAAGGATCTCAGCCCGCAGGAGTTGAGAGGAGCCGGCGTTCGGGTTGCTCAAAAGGAGTGCGACGATGTCTGACAATCGGTTCAGGTTTGCAGGTGCGGTACTGGCCGTAGTTCTGCTGCTCGCCGGCGGCGTGGGATGCTGCCTGGACAAGCAAGCCCGCATAACGGTCGCTTCGGCGACGGATGTCACTGCCGGTACAGCGGATCGGGGCGCCCCGTTGCCGGCAGGGGTCAGTCTGCCACCGGGTTTTTATCCGCTTTCCGGACAGTATGATCTGGAAAATCCTGACGACCACTACGGCGGCTGGCCGCGGTATATCATGTGCGTGGCCGACGGCATGGTGATGGCCTACGTGCCGGCCCAAGAGTTCATGATGGGCGGCGGCACCGATCTGGATGAGGTACCTGCCCGCGCGGTTCGGGTGAATCATTTCTACGTGGATATTCATGAGGTGACCAACTGTCAGTTCGGTCGATATTCCCGGCAGGGGCCTTACAGGCAGTTCTATATGCCGGGCGTGAACGATCATCATCCGGTCCGCAACGTGTCATGGGTCGAGGCCCACGGCTATGCCGCTTGGGCCGGCAAGAGCCTGCCCACCGAAGCTCAGTGGGAGGCTGCAGCGCGCGGGAGCGACCGTCGCATCTATCCCTGGGGTAACGAAGAGCAGAGCGACGTAACCCGCTACCTGTGCAACGCCAGCACCGGCCGGGACTACTACGATGGTTATCAGGGACCGGCGCCGGTGATGAGTTACTCGGCCGGCATCAGTCCTTTCGGGGCGTTCAACATGGCCGGCAACGTGTGGGAGTGGTGCGCCGACTGGTATGATCCCGGTCGATATGCCTATCCGAGCGAGGAGGATCCTCCGTCGGCCCTCGAGCGAGGAGCTTTGCCGTTCGGTGACCGGAACTACCCGAGCCCGAAACATAAGGACATTCGCGAGGCCCGCGTCGGCCCGCCGGTTGGCCTCGAGCGAGTCATACGCGGCGGCTCGTTCATGGACCCGATTCAGCAGTGTCGGGTTGACACACGAGCGTCGCTGCCGCCCGCCGCTCGCCGTAACAACGTCGGCTTCCGTTGCGTGCTGATGCTGCCGCCGACCGAAGACAACGATTTGGCACTTGCGTCTCGTTGATTTCGGGTTGCGTTGCCGATTCGCTCAGATTGACAATCGAGCATGACAGATGCAGGCCGGCTGCTCGCCGGCCTGCTTTCTTTTTCCGCAGAAGAGGGTCTGGGAACAGTCTTGGGGTCGGGCTGCTACGTTTTACGTACCCTTTCGGCCAAGGACGTGGACGGGGTGGGGAGGTTGGGCGAGGTGTTCGGGGTGGAACGGATGACGGGAAACTGGCCACGGTTTTCCTTAAGTGTTTAATCGATAACGACTTAAGATCTCGGTTGGGTTCGTTTGGCGCGGGGGGTGGTCGGCGGTCGGTGTCCGGCTTTTGACGCGCGAGGGTCGCTTCGGGATCTCTTGCGGCCTAGCCATGTTGCGAGCCGAGGATCAGCGGTTGCCCACAGGGGACGGAGAAGGGTTTGCGTCCGGCCGGGAGGTCATCGCTTGCGGCGTTGGGTTCGTTTCGTCAGGCACTCGGCAGGTCGGCGCCCTGCTTCGTCGATGCGACTTGGCGGGGCTGTGACCTGCCCTACCTGCTTCAGGATTCATTTGGAGGCGCATGCCCGCGCAAAGCCGTGGGCATGGTGCCCGACGGACCTGCCCTACCTGCTGGTGGAGGATTGGCATCGTTATGGGCGCTGAATGCGGAAAGGATTCCGCGGGGGATGCGGCCCGGAAAGGATTCCGGGCCGAGCGGTCCTGCCTGCGCATGCCCACGCAAAGCCGTGGGCATGGCACCCGGCGGACCTGCCCTACCTGCTGGCGGAGGATTGCGGTCGTCATGAATGCCGAATGCGGAAAGGATTCCGCAGGGGATGCGGCCCGGAAAGGATTCCGGGCCGAGCGGGGTTCCGGCCCGCAGATCATGGGATTGACGCAGATGGAAGACAAGTGGGGCCGACGCCCTCGTCGG
>Ga0116146_1000796_pt1 | contig 36648 bp, 16 predicted proteins | sample AD_JPNHG2_MetaG_FD_89748 | JGI IMG/M metagenome (GOLD analysis project Ga0116146, IMG submission 89748) | Active sludge microbial communities of municipal wastewater-treating anaerobic digesters from Japan - AD_JPNHG2_MetaG | ecosystem: Engineered > Bioreactor > Anaerobic > Digestate | place... | reverse complement strand
GCCGCCCTTGTAGTTCAACCGTGCGGCCGAGGCGTTGATTGCGCTCGTGCCGGCGGTGATGATGGTGGCGTCCTTGGGCACCGTAAGGGCGCTGCCGGCTGCCAGATTGAGTGTGCTGTTGTCGAGGCCGACCGTGCCCGGCCCCACGACGTTGAAGCCCTGGGCATCAATCGTGCTGCCGAAGGTAAGGGAGCCGGTCCCCGCCGTGATCGTGGCAGGGCTGCCGGAGAGGGTGAACGGGCTGTTCACGAGCGGGCCGCCGACGGTGCCGGCGGAGGTGAATGCGCCCACGCCCGAGCCGGCGAGGACGATCTTGGTGCCGGGGTCGAGCCGGGCATTGCCGAGGCGGGCCGGCCCGCCGAAGCCGAAGTTGTAAAGGTCCGACAGCTCGGCGGGCGTGAGGGCGCGATTCCACAGGCCCACGTCGTCCATCAGGCCGTTGTACCAGTTGCCCGTGGCGTCCCAGATGCCGTCGCCGCCCATCTTGAAGTTGAAGCCCGAGGTGGCGTTGTTCGGAGCGCCGCCAGCCGGCCCCAGCGCGAGCGCACCGTCAATGTAAACGCGCAGCCCCGCAGCGTCGCCCACATAGGCCACGTGGTGCCAGGTAGCCGCAGGGAAGGTGAAGGGGCTCGGGGCGTTGATCTGTGCACTGCCGTTCGCCCAGATCGCGAAGTTGGTCGTGCCGTCAATGCCGGCCTCGACCTTGTCGTTCTGGCCGAAGAGGCCGATGCGACCGCCGCCGGCGTTCGGCTGCACCCAGCCGGCCATGGTGAAGGTGGTCAGGCCGCTCATCAGCGGGAGCCCGGTGGTGACCGAGGCGTTGGTGCCGTTGAAGCTGAGGCCCTGGCCGTACTTGCCGCCGGTCCATGTGGCGTTGCTGATCGTGCCGTTGTAGTTGTTGCCGCTCACGTCAGCGGTCGTGGTCCCGGCGCCTTCGTCGAAGGGCCAGTAGCCGATGAGCCCGCTGAAGAGCGACGGGTTGCTGGCGCCGGGGCTGGGCAGGATGAGCGTGAGCTGGCCGGCCGCGGCGGGCTGGTTGTCCACCGTGCGCAACGTGCCGGTGAAGCCGACGGAGGCGTTGGACAGGTTGACGGTGACATCGCCGTCGGAGATGAACGTGCCGCTGCCCTGGAAGCTCTTGGTGACATTGACATTCGCGGTTGTGGTGAGGGTCCCGGGGCTGTTGACGAGGAGGTCGCCTGTGTTGATCTGGCGATTGCTCGTGAGGCTGCCGCCGCTGACCGTGAGCCTGTTGACGTTCAGCGCGCTGCCGTGCGGCATCGTGGTGGGCCCGTCTTCGATGCTCATCGTGTTCAGGTTCATCTGCCAGCCGTTCAGCGTCGCAGCGCCCGCGGTGCTCTTGCGCAGCGAGGCCGCTGGGGCGAAGAGATTGGCCGTAGACACGCCGTTCTCGATCTCGAAGGCGTAGTTGCCGGGCGTGGTGCTGGTGTTGGCCGAGTTGAAGTTGCCTGCCAAGGCGCCTCCAGCAAGGCGGAGCGTGGTGCCGGCCTGGAGGCTGACCTGCTGGCTGTCGGGCCAGAGCGGGCCGCTCGTGGTGCCGCCGAGCACGTTGATGCGCGGCACTTCAAGCACAGCGCTGGAGCCGATTGTGGTCGTGCCCGCGGTGGTGAGGATGCCGCCGACCTGCTTGTAGGCGAAACCAAGTTGGCCCGCGCTGAGGATTTCGCTGAGCGACAGGGCGCGATTCCACACGGCCACGTCGTCAATCAGGCCGGTGAGGTACTCGCCGCCGCCGCTATAGCGCCCGATGTTGAGCACATGGTTCGCATCCAGGAGAACGGGCGTGCCGGAGTACGAGCCGGAGCCGCTCGAGACAAGGGTCCCAGCCGTGTCGTGCACGTAAACGTTGTAGCCGGTCGGCGTGACCACGTAGGCGATGTGGTACCAGGTGTTGGCCGTGTAGGCGAGGCTGGCGTCGGCAGCCGTGGTGAGCCAGCCGGCGCCGTTCCCAATGTCTCCGTGGATACTGCCGGTGCCCGAGAACTTCATGTCGAAGCCATTGTCGTTCGGGCGGCGGGTATCGAAGATGTTCTGAGCGCCCGCGGTGCTGGTGACCTGCGCCCAGGCCGCGACGGTGTAGGTTCCCGTGACGTTCACCGCGGCAGGCTGGCTCACGGCGACCCAACTGGAGCCGTTGAGCTGGAGGGACTGCCCGAGGGCGAGCGAGGGCGGGACGTTGGAGCTGAAGGCGATCGCGCCGTTGCCCGTGCCGTCGAGGCCGGCAGTGGGTGAGTCGTTGAGCAGGTTGCCATCGAAGCCCCAGTGGGCGACAAGGCCGCTGAGGGTCGAGGCCGGCGGCGCGATGGTGTAGCCGGCCTTCAGTGTGCCATTGATAGTGAGGCTGCCTGTGGGCAAGACGTCGGCGTTGTTGGTGATCTCGAGTCGGGCGCCCGGCTCGATGAGGACGTGGCCGCCGTTGTCCACAATGAGGCTCTGGGCAGCCTGAGTGCCCATGGCGGGAGTCACTGTGGCGATCTGGTTAGCGGTGGGCGCCTGCACGATGGCCGGGATGGCCGACGTGGGCACGGGGCCTGCGCCCGAATTCCAGTTCGACGCCACGTTCCAGGCCGTGGTGCCGCCGCTGCCGGAGTTGCTCGTCCAGGTCGAGACATCCGCCAGGTCGAGGGTGAGGAATACCCTGGTAGCGTCGGAACCCACGGTCGCCGACTGGATGAGCTGGGCGTAGGCGTTTTCCTTGAGGATATTGATGGCGCCCAGAGCAGGAGCCACGCCCGCCGTGTGGGTGAAGAGGTTGTACTGCCCGTCGGGGATCACGCCGCCGAGCGAGATGCCGAGGTTCCAGGCCGAGTTGACGTTCACGGAGCCTGTGACGGCCACGAGGTCCTGGTTGGTGCCGTCGTGGTCCCAGTGGTAGCTGGAACCGGGCGCCATCGCGAAGGAGCCGGTGACGTTGAGGGTGCCCGCGGCGCTGCCGCCGACTCGCATGTCGCCGTTCAGGGTGGCAGCCCCCTGAATGCTGGCGGTGGGGCCTGTGGTGATGGACTTGAAGGCCGCCGCGCCGGCTCCGCCGAGGACGAGGCCGGTGCCGTTGGCCATCGTGAGGTCGCCGAGAACGGGGAGGCCGAGATAGCCGTTATAGCTCGTCGGGAGGCCGTACTTGCTGGCCAGGTAGCCGCCGACGGTGTTGAGTTCGGCCGCGGTGAGCACGCGGTTGAAGATCAGGACTTCGGCCACCTCGCCCCGGGAGGTCTCGTTGGTGCCATTGTAGGCGCCCAGTTCGAGTTGGCCGATGTAGTAGTTGGCGTCGCCCGAGCCGTTGCTGCCGCCGACGAGGAGGTTCCCATTGCGCCAGAAGCTGGCTTGCGGGTTACTGGTGCCGGGGCCCATGGTGCCAGCGTAGAGGCGCCAGTTGGTGGTGGCGGCCTGGGCGGGCGTGGGCGGCTCGCCGTAGATCCAGCCTTCGGCGTGCCACCGGTCCTCGTAGCCGCCGTGCCAGCCGAAGAGCCAGTTGCGGCCGGTGGAGGAGACGAGGCGCTCGTTGTCGCCGCCGATGTAGCGGCCGAGGGCGAAGACGGTGTAGTTGGTGAGCGGGTCGAAGTTGTAGGCCGAGCGGATCCAGTCGTCGCCGTCGAAGGTCACGGCGCTCTTGCCGTTGAGCACGCCGGCAGTGAGGTTGGGGTCGCTATTGTAGTTGCCCGCGCCGCCCAGGTTGCGGGCGTTGCCGCTCTTGTCGAGCCAGTCGGTGATCACGGCGCCGTTGGCGGGCTGGGCGCCGCCGTTGTTGATGTCGTTGGCATCATACCAGCCCGCCAGGCCGGTGGGCATCGTCACAGCGGCTGGCACGTTGAAGGTGAGGGTGCCTGCGGCCACATTGAGGCCGCCCTGGAGATTGACGCCCTGGGCCGTGGCCGCGTTGATGGTCTGGGTGCCTGCGGCGTTGAGCGCGTTGATGTTGGCGCTCGGGGTCGAGGTCATCATTCCGCCGGCCGCGATGGTGAGGTTGCGGGTGAGGGCCACGGTGCCTGTGTTGGACACCATGAAGTTCGTGGCGTTGATGGTGGCGTCAAGGGTGAGGGTCTGGCCGTCGGCGCTGGCGGTGGCCGTGGGCGGCGTGGGCGGGGTGGTCAGCGTGAGCGGGCCGGTGACGAGCGGGCTGGCCGTGGTGCCGATGGAGTTGAAGGCCGCCGTGCCGGAGCCCGTGATGGTGGCCGAGGTGCTCGGGGCGAGGCGCAGGTCGCCCAGGAGGGCCGGGTTGGCGAAAGCCGTGGGGGTGTAGCCGGGGGCGATGGTAGCCCCGTTGCGGGCGTAGAGGTAGGAGGCCACGGCGTTGCGCTCGGCAGCGGTGAGGACGCGGTTGAAGATGAAGATGTCGGAGACTTCGCCGTTCGAGGGCTCGCTGTAGCCGGTGCCGTAGGCGCCGAGCTGGAGCTGGCCGATGAAGTAGTTGGTGTTGCCGGAGCCTGTGTTGTTGGTCGCCGTCTGGGTGCCGTTGTACCAGAAGTTGGCCTGGGGGTCGGCGGCGCTGTTGATGTCGCCGGCCGAAATGTCCCAGAGCGTGTTGGCGTTTCCGCCCTGAGGGGTGATCCAGCCTTCGGCGTGCCAGCGGCCGTCGCCGCCGCCGTGGTGGCCGAAGAGCCAGTTGCGGGTGCGCGAGGTGATGAGCCGCTGGTTGAGGCCGCCGGTGAGCCGGTCGGCGGCGATCACGGAGTACTCACCGAGCGAATCGAAGTTGAAGGTCGTCCACATCGCGTCGGTGCCGTCGGTGCCGTAGAAGCGGATGGCGGGGTTGCCGTTGGCATTGGTCGCCACATAGGTGGGGGTGCCCAAGACGTTGGCCATGTCGCGGCCGAAGTCGGACAGGTCGTAGAGGCGGCTCACGGTGTTGTTGGCGCCGGTGACGGCGGCCGCGGCGGCGCTGTAGTAGGCGGCGAGGCCCGAGGGCAGGCCGGTGCCGGTCGGCGCGTTGATGTTGAGGTTGCCGCTGGTGACGCGCAGGTCGCTGTTGAGGTTGACGAGCTTGGCGCCGGACACGTCGAGGGTGATGTTGCCCTGGGTGGCGAGGGTGCCGGCGTTGCCGCCGAGGAGCGAGTTGGTGATCGTGGTGTTGCCGGTGAGGGTGGTGGTGCCGGCGGCGATGACCATGTCGGCCACGGTGGCGCCGGGGGCCGCCACGGTGCCCGCCGAGGCCAGCGACTTGGCCACGATGGGGGCGGGCGTGGTGAGGGAGCCGCTGGGGCCGACGTTGAGGACAGCGCCTGCCGTGGTGAGGGTGGTGCCCGGGTCAATCGTCAGGGCGCTGTTAATGACCATGGACCGCGTGACGGTGACGTTGCGGTCGGCGGGGGCGACGCCGGTGCGGGCCAGCGTGCCCAGGACGTTGAGGTTGGCCGCGTTGACCGGGTGGTCCACGAAGAGCGTGGAGCCGGGGTTGATGTTCACGGTGGCGCCGGTGGTGTTGAGGACCGCGCCCAGGGTCATGGCCAGGTCGCTGCTATTGAGCGTGAGGTTCTCGGTGACCGTGACCGAGCGATTGGCCGCAAGCGGCGCCGCGCGGTTGAGGGCGCCGGTGGGGTCAATGATGAGGGTGCCGAGGTTGAGGGGGCCGAGGGTGCGGGTCTCGCCCTGGGCGATCTGGAGGCCGCCGCCGAGGACGGGCATAGACCAGTAGCCGTTCTGGGCAGCGGCGGTCGGGTTGATGATCGCGAGTGCGCCCATCGTGGGGGACTTGACCTGGAACTCGGCCTGGGAACCGCCGCCGCCCTCGCGATGGGTGAAGGCGACCATGTAGGTGCCGGCGGAGAGGGTGACGGACTTGACGTTGCCATCACCCCAGGCAAGCTGCTCGCCGCGGTCGGTGGCGACGCCGGGGACGAGGGAGTCGAACTGGCCGTTGCGGTTGAGGTCAATCCACATGCCGGTGGCATCGTCCTGACGGGTGCGCTGGAACTGCCAGACGCCGGCATCGGCGGGGCTGACGGTCAGGGTGCCGATCCAGAGGTTGCTGTAGTTGTCCACCTGGCCGATGGCGCCGGAGATCAGGAAGTCGTAGTCGTCCTGATAGCTGAGGCCGATGCCACGGGGGCCGGAGGTCATGACCTCTTTGCCATAGAAGTATTGGAACGAGGCGGGCTTGCCTGTGCTCCACATGCCGCCCTGGACGAGGCCCATGGCGCTGGCCTGGAAGTAGGAGGCGCTGAGGTCGCAGGCGAAGCCGTCGTTGTTGATGTGGTAGCCGTAGTGGGCGAGGGCGTTGGCTTGGGTGTAGCCGGGGCTGTTGACGCCGTTGGGGAGGAGGATGTAGTCGGCCTGGCCGGGCGTGACCTTCATCTGCACGATGGCGCCCTCGGTGGGCTTGAGGTTGGGCAGGATGAGCGCGCCGCCGGCCACGCCCACGCCGCCGGTGCCGGCGATGAGGCTGCCGCCGGCCGTGGCGCCGATCTGGTTCGGGTAGGTGACGTCAAGGCCATTGGGGCTGGCAAGGACGAGGTTGCCTGGCTTGATCTGGGACGCGCCGTCGTAGACGGGCGCGCCGATGCTCAGCTTGGCGCCGGTGACGGTGTTCGGGTTGGCGACGATGAGGCGGCCGCCGCCGCCCCGGGTTTCGATGGTGGTGCGCTCGAGGCCGGTGCTGGGCTGGTCGAGGACCACGTCGCCCATGCCTTGGGTGACGAAGGTGTTGGGCGCGCCGTAGCCGTTGAGCGAGCCCGGGTAGACCGTGGTCGCGGCCAGGGCGTTGATGCCGCTGTACGTGCCGGGGACGTAGTTAAACGTGCCGGCGGCATAGCGGTTCACAGGGCCGCCGTCCACCGTCGAGGGATACGCGCCGGGCGTGGTCGAGTACCGACCTGAACCCGTGAAGAGCAACGAGCCGTTGAAGCTGTTGTACGTCCAGCCGATGGGCTGAACCCCCGTGTTGCCGTTGGGGTCGGTCGTGCCGAAGCCCTCGGCCACGATGGTGCCACGGAAGCCCGTGGGCAGGACGAGCGGGGTGGCCAGGTTCTTGAAGCGGCTGCCGCCGACCAGGGTGCCCGGGTCGGCCGCCGTGAAGCTCAGCGTGGCCAGCGGCACCGCGGTGTTCATGCGGTCATAGAGGCGGACGGTGAGGTTGCCCACCAGGCCATCCGAGCCGCTGTCGAACACGCCCAGGCTGTTGATGACCGTGGGCTGCATGAGGTCGAAGTCCATGCCGAGCGGCCCGGAGTGGTTGGTCTGGAGACCCACGGTGCCTGTGGGGACGATGTAGGACGTGACGGGCTGCGGGCTGGTGAGGTCGGTGCCTGCGGCGAAGCGCACCTTGCCGCCGCCGCTGACGGTGAGGATGTTGGGGAGGACGGCGGGGGCGGTGTTGGGTGCGGTGGCGCCGCCCTCATAGCTGAGCTTGCCGAGGGTCGCCGTGCCATCCGTCACCGCACTCAGGGTGCTGCCGAGCGCGACGTTGACGTTGGTGTTGGCGGCGTTGATGTTGCCGAGCGTGGGCATGGACCACAGCCCGGCCTGCGCGGCATCGGTGGGCTTGATGAGGGCCTGAGTCGCCATCGTGGGCGACTTGACGTAGGCATGGATGAGCGATCCGCCAGTGAATTCGCCGTGGACGACGGCGAAGCGGTACTGGCCGACGGGGAGGTTGATGGTCTTCGTGGCGTTATCTTGCCAGGCGATCAACTCGCCGTTGTTGGTCTCGAGGCCGCCGCTGATGGACTCGAAGGTGCCGTTCTGGTTGAGGTCAATCCAGATACCCGAGCGGTCATCCTGGCCGCCGATGCGGAACTCGTAGTTGCCGGGGGTGGTGACGTTGAGGGTGCCGTACCAGATGTTCGAGTAGTTATCGCCCTGATTGACGGCGCCCGAGTTGATGAACTCGGTGTCGTTCTGGGGGTAGAGGCCACGGCCGGCGAAGGCGGCGGCGTCGGTGAAACGCACGCGGTCGTAGGGCACGCGGGCGAGGGTGCCGTTCAGGCTCACGATGCCGTTCGTGCCGTCGAGGTTCAGCACACGCTCGGGCGTGCCGTGGTAGCCGATCTGGCCGAGAGCGTTGGAGACCGAGCCGCCGTCGAATCGCGCCTGAAGGGCGAAGGTGCCGCCGGCGAGGGTGACGAGCGGGTTGCCGGTCGCGCCGAGGGCCGGAGTGGCGGCCAGTGTGGGCGCCGTGCGCAGGAGCGAGTTCGTCTCGACACGGAAGTTGGTGCTGCCGGCGACGACCGAGCTGGGCGCGTTGTTGCTGAGCTCGAGGGCCGCGGCGTTATATATCCTCATGATCGAGTTGGCGATGCCCTGGTCGTTGTAGCTGGCGGCGATGGCGCGAGACTGCGAGGGGTAGCCGTCAGGGACCAGGTTGGCCACGCTGCCCAGGTTGCTCTGGCCGCCTGCGGTGCGGACGGCGCCGAGGTTGGCGCCCGCCGTGGCGATGAGGAGGCTGCTGCCGGGCGTGAAGTCGGTGGTGGCGAAGTTCATCTTCGCCCCGCTGAGGGTGAGGGTGGAGTTGGTGCCCAGGTCGAGGTCGCGGAACGTGGCATCGTAGTCGGTGAGCGCGCGCAGCACGTTGGTGGTCGTGCCCGCGGTGGTCGCGACGTCGGTGGTGCTCATGTTCACCGCGGCGAGGGCGTTGGCCGACCAATAGCCGGCCTGGTTGGGGTTGCCTGGGCTGATGGGCACTTGGCCGGCCATGCCGGGGGCGCGGAAGAGCGCGCGGTTGAGGTTCGAGCCGCCGGTGTACTCGCCGTGGCCGATGGCGACCCTGTACTGCCCGACCGCGAGGTTGACGGTCTTCGTGCCGGTGTCTTCCCACGCGAGCAGTTCGCCGTTGTTGGTGGCGAGGTTGCCGCTGGTGGACTGGAAGATGCCGTCCTGATTCAGGTCCACCCAGATCATGCCGCGGTCGTCGTCGCCGTCGTACTTGAACTCATAGTTGCCTGCCGTGGTGACGTTGAGGGTGCCGACCCAGAGGTTCATGTAGTGGTCTGCGCGCGTGACGGTGCCTGTGCCCAGGAAGTCGTGGTCGCTGAAGAGCGAGACGACGTTGCGGGTGAGCAGGGTGCGGTTGGAGGGGGGGAGGGCCATGAGGCCGGCGTTGTTGTGGAGGTTCATCGCGCTGTCGGGGCCGAGGTCGAAGCCCCAGTGGCTCAGGGCGTTCGACACCACGGTGGGCGAGCCCTGGGCCTCGAAGGTGCCGCCGTTGAGGACGAGGGTCTGCGCATTGCCCAGGGGCGGGCTGGAGGCCACGCCGACGAGCTTGCCGGCGTTCACCTGGAAGGAGGACGCTGCCACGGTGTTGACGTTGTTGAGGGTGAGCGTGCCGCCGCCGGCCTTGACGAGGTTGGTCGCCGTGCCGCCGTCGGTGTAGCTCTGCATGGTGAGGTTCGAGTTGTCCACGGCCAGGGTCACGGTGCGCCCGGCCGCGCCGCCGGCGACGGAGAGGCCGCCCTGGAACACGGTGTTGCCGCCCGCCGTCGAGAGCGTGGTGCCGGCGTTCATGGTCAGCGAGCCGAGCGTCGCCGTGTAGTCCGTGACCGTGCGGAGCCCGGAGTTGGCCGTGACCAGGAAGTTGGTGCTGGCGGCGTTGATGGCGCCCACGTCCTCGACCGACCACAGGCCGGCCTGGCCGGCGCTGGGCGGGTTGATGATGGCTTCGGCGGCCATCGAGGGCGACTTGACGTAGACGGTCATCGTCGAGCCGCCGCCGCCCTCGGCGTGCATGGCGGCGAACTTGTACTTGCCGGGCTGGAGGTTGACCGCCTTCGTGCCGCCGTCCTCCCAGGCCAGAAGCTCGCCGTTGTTCGTCACCAGCGTGTTGGTGTTCGAGCGGAACACGCCGTCCTGGTTGAGGTCAAGCCAGATGGCGCTCCAGTCGTCGTCGCGGCTGACGCGAAAGGTGTAGGCGCCGGCCACCGGCACGTTGAGGTAGCCGGTGAACATGTTCATGTAGTTATCGGTGTACGCCACCGCGCCGGTGCCGGTGAAGTCGGCGTCGCTGCCGAAGTCGAGGCCGGCAGCCCGCGTGAGGAGCGGTGTGGCATAGGGCTTGACCGGCAGGAGGCCGTCGTTGCCCGTGATGTTGAACATGCTGGCGTCAGGGCCGGAGATGTGGTAGCCGCGGTGCTGGAGGGAGTTCGCGTTCAGAACCGTCTGCACGCCCTTGAGTTCGAGCGTGCCGCCGGAGAGCGTGACATTGGTGATGCCGTTGAGGGGGGTGGCGCCGTTGCTGCGGAGCGTGCCGCCCTGGACGTTGAACTGCGACGGGGCTGCGGTCAGGCTCTGGATGTCGAGCAGGCCGCTCCCAGACTTGGTGAGGGAGCTGGCCATCGTGAGGCTGGTGACATTGAGGGCTGTCGTGTTCTGGATCGTCGCGCTGCCGTTGATGGACAGGTTGGCGATGCTGCCGCCGAAGGGCGCGACGAGCGAGCTGCCGTTGTCCATCGCGAAGGTGCCGGCCGTGGAGGTGATGGGGCCGTTGCCCAGGGTGAGCGTGTTGCCCGCGCCCACGGTCACCTGGCCGCCGCCCTGCGTGAGCGAGTGGGCGATATAGTTGGCCTCCACCGTGGCGTTGCCGCTGTTGACCACGGCCTGCGTCGTCGGGTTGTTGGGCCAGGACACGGGGCCGGGCGTCCAGTGCGCCGTGCCCCAGTTGTTCGCCGTGCCATCCCAGGTGAGGGTGGAGGCGACGGGCTGCGGGTTCATCGCCGCCGCGCGGATCTGGTCGCGCGAGAGCACCTGGTCGTAGACGCGGATTTCGTCGAGATTGCCCTGGAAGTATTCGGCCGGACCTCCGTTCGAGCCGAGCGCGATGTTGCCGGTGGAGGCCACCATGTTGCTCGAAGTGGTGGAGTACACCTCGTTGCCGTTGACGAAGAAGCTCACGGCCCGGGTGCCCGTGGTGCTGCCCACCGTGACCGCGTAATGGAACCACTGGCCGGTCGCGGGCGCGTAGTTCGCCAGCGGCACGGTCATGTCCACCACGCCGAAGGTGGTGAACCGCAGTTGGTTGCCGCTGGTGGCGAACTTGTAGCCGCTGGCCGGCCCGACGCCGAAGGCCACCCGCTCGCCCGAGAGCAGGGCCGAGTTCATCCAGCCCATCACCGTCAGGTCGCCGATCCGGTTGAGGTCGCTGCCAGTCGCCGCGCCCAGAGCGAACGACTCGCTGCCGGAGAACGCAATGGAGCTGCCCAGTGTGGCCGCCTGTGCGGGGCTGAGGGTGATCGCGCCGTACGTGCCTGCGGGGACCGATGGCTGGCCGTAGCTGCCGGCCGAGATCGAGTTCGTCGAGTTCGTAAACGTCGGGCCCGCCGAGTCGGCGATAGTGCCAGAGCCCTCATTGAGGGTCCAATACCCGATCAGGCCTGCCGTGGCGGGCGCCCAGGCGAGGCACAGACCAAGGACGAGGGCGGTCAGCAGCGTGCCGGTTCGGATTGGGTTCGCAGGCTTCATCGGATGCTCCTACTGGATGCCCTGCTTACTATGACAAATCAACGAGCGCAAAAGAAGCAAACTACATGCCGGCAATAGGGGAATCGCCTGCTTTTTATGCCTTTTCTCTTTTCGACCATTAAGGCTTATCAGCACTTGACTTATGGACTCGCTGCGAATTCGACCGCGCGCCCCTCCGAGGGTGGCCCGGCCAGCGGGTACTGCACCGATGTTGACACCGGGCAACACTTCGCGGCAAACAGCGCCGTAAGCGGATTTCCAACTATTTGCACCGTATACACTTATCATCACACTCGCTCCCGTTGCCGATAGGCAACAGTTGCCGCCATTTCAGCCAGCCCATCATCTCATAAGTCTATGTTCCACTTTTGCTTGCGGACTTACGCTTTCATGTTGCTGGCCATCAACGCCTCTTGCCCCCATTTTCTGAAGCTCGTCAGCACCTGGCGATCCCAGCATGGCGACCATTGGGGAGCGTGCCACGGCTGCTGGCGCGGCAGCGAAAGCGAGCACCGCAACCATCTATGCCGCAATGCCTTACGCTCATGCGGCACTCCCCATCGCATGCTCGCTCATCCCGCAGATGAGCGAGCATGGCCGGAGCCCCGAGAATCGCCAGTCCTCGCCCTTCTGTCCATGCTGTATCACTCTCCCCCTCACAGGGTTGATACAGCATGGGCAGGCGGCACCCGCTCTACCAGCCCGGCACTGCCCTCCCGCGTCCAACCCCAACCTCCCGAACCCAACCTCCCGCGGGTTGCGAACCCGCGGGAGGTTCCTGACTCTTGCCCGAAGACGAAGAGGCCGCGGAGCGGCCAAGAGGCCCGTCCCCACGCAGAGCGTAGGGACGAGGAAAGACGGGCTGAGCGCGGAGACGAGGGAGAGTGGCCGCAAACGTCCCGCTTGTGGAGGTTCTCTTTCTCGCCCCCACGGTCCGTCACCTACTCCTTCTCGCCCCTACGCTCCGCGTGGGGGCGGAGGTCCGGACGCTCCCGCGTCCAAGCCCAACCTCCCGCGGGTTCGCAACCCGCGGGAGGTTCCTGAATCCCCGTCCGATTCTCCCTGAGGACACTGGGGCCGCGGAGCGGCCAAGAGGCCCGTCCCCACGCAGAGCGTAGGGACGAGCAGGAGGAGCAGAGCGTAGGGAAAAGGCAAGGATCGTTCGGGACGGGCGACTCGCGGGTCGGTTCCAGGCGCCGTATGTGCCCCTGGCGACGGCCAGAGCTCCCATCGCAACCGCCTCACCGTCACCATACTTGCTCAACCCTGTGAGAAGGAAACTGAGCAAGTATGGGCAGAAGGGCCAGGATTGGCCATTCTCGCGGCTCCGGCCATTCCTGCTCATCTGAGGGATGAGCAAGTATGGGAGGCGGACCGGGCGCAGCGCGTAAGGCATTGCGATATTGAGAGTTATGGGCTAGCACGAGCTGCGTTGGCAATAGCCGTCCCACGCTCCCCAACATCAGCCACGCTAGAAGCCCGTCCAAGAATCCCCGTGGGCTGCGTTGCCGGCGCCAGCGGGGCGTCTGCAAGGCGCGGCTCCGCAGGCGATGCTACGGAGCGCATCGCTGAGGAGACGCAACGCGGCAGACGCTCCGCTGCCGCCGCAACCCGAAGGGGCGCCGCGACTTCTGGCTGCAGGCGTTGTCGCACGTCGTCAGCGATGCTCTCCGTTGCATCGCCTCCTCCGTGCTCCTAGCCTGCGGCCAGAATCGCGGGCGTCGCAGTCCCACGCGGATTCTTGGACAGGCTCCTAGGGCCGCTGAGCCCTGATGAGCCTTCCTCAAGCCCACGCTCATGGGACTTCACGACTCGCATCACATCAGCCGGATGAAGTGGGGCCCCAGGCACGCACCTCAGAGGGCGAGGCGGTTGTTGGTAGTGCGGGCTTCAGCCCGTACTGGACGGCGGGGATGCGGCCTCAAGGCCGTACTACAGACTCCGCCTCATTGGGCTGAAGTGCAGCCACGAGTCTAACGATCGCTTCGGTAGGATGGGCCATACACTATCAGGTGCGAGCCTCTTGCGGCCGGCCCCAGCCAGGTGCGGGCCGTCTCACAGTGCCGTCGGACCGGGGACTCGTGCGCTCTTCCCCGGCGGCTCGGCAAGCCGCAAGGCAATCTCGCGGAACGTGGGCGACGCCATGCACTGTCGTCTCGCGGCTGCCCATGTGGCGAGCAACTCGCTCACCACCGCGGCTCCACCGTCCGTGCCCTCCTCACCGATCGGCTCGCCGCGGTCGCGCAGGGCGCCCAGGACGTCGTCCGGCGTGATCCGTTCGAGCGGGCGCGCGGGCTGGAAGGCCGTTCCGTCGGGGCGCACTGTCTCGGAGCAAATGCCCGCGGCGGCCAATGCTCTAACTGTTTCAGTAACCAGGACTTGCGGGGCTCCGATCTGCCTGGCAATCTGCTCGGGGCTGAGCGCCGCGCCGTCGCGATGGAAGGCCACGGCCAGGGCGGCCATGGACCGCAGGGCCACCGTCTCCTTCGCGGCGAAGCTGGCCGCGCTGGCGCGCCGCTCGTCCCAGTGGCGCCCTGCGTTCTGGGCAGCCCACGACACCTGGGCGCCGAACAGGATGACGGCCCAACTCAGGTAGAGCCACACCATGAGCACGGGCAGCGCCGCGAAGGTGCCGTAGATGGCGTTGTACTTCGCCATGCCCACCTGGAAGGTGGTGTAGGCCCAGAAGGCCACCTGCCATGCCGTGCCCGCCACGATGCCGCCCGCCAAGGCGCACCGGAACCTCACCCGAGTGTTCGGCAGGAACACGTAGGCGGCGGCGAACGCCACCCAGGTGGGGATGAGCACAAGCGACCATTCGACGAGGCGGGCGACGAGCCACCACGAGAGGGCCGACCGAACCACCGCCGTGCTGCGAATGGCCGCGCCCGCACTCGTCGCAGCGACCAGCAACACGGGGCTCACCACCAGCACGCTGATGTAGTCGGTGAACTTCCTGGCCAGCGTGCGGCTGCGGCTCACGCGCCAGATCTCATTGAAGCTCTTCTCGATGGTGCCCATGACCCGGATGGTGGCCCACACGAGCAGCAGGAGGCCGATCCCCCCCATCACCCCCACTTTCGTGTGTTGGACGTACTGGATCGTCTGCTCGATGAAGCCGGTGAGCTTCTCGCCGACCTCCTCCTGGTTCGCGGCAAGCCACGTGTCCACCAGGGGGCGGATCTGGCGCTCCACCCCGAAGCCCTTGGCCAGGGCGAAGGCCAGCGCGAGCAGGGGAACGAGCGACAGAAGCGTGGTGTAGGCCAGCGCGGTGGCGTGAACGAGGCAGCGGTTGGCCAGGAACTCGCGCACGGCGAGCACGAGCACCTGCGCCGAGCGCAAGGCCGCGGCGCGGGCGCGCGTGGACGCCGGCCGCTCGCGCCAGATGCCCACCGAGAGGAACTCGCGCACGCGTTTGAGCACCTGCTGCATGGCCGTTGGCCTCCGGGTCGGCGAGCCGTCACGGCATCGGGAACCCGTCGTCGAGCGCGCCGGCCGCGCCGTCGAGGGTCTTGAGGGTCGTGCGCGCGGTCTCCGCGTCGGCCAGCTTGGGGTCCAGCCGCAGCGCCACGCGCAGGGCGCGGCGGGCCTGCGCACGGCGGCCGCGCACGAAGTCGATCATGCCCAGGTGGTAGTAGTAGAGGGCGTTCCGAGGGTCGAGCGCCACGGCGGCCAGAACCTCGCCGCGGGCGGCCTCTGGTTTCCTGGCCAGGAAGAGCACCCAGCCGAGCGTATCGCGGCTGGCCGCGTCGGTGGGGTCGGCGCCGGCCGCCGTCGTGGCGAGCCGCTCGGCCTCGGCGAGCCGGTCGGGCTTGTGGGCCGCGTAGAGCCAGGCCAGGCGCTGGCACGCCGCCCGATGGTCGGGCTTCGCGTCGAGAACCGCCCGGTAGGCCTCCATAGCCTCGTCCAGTCTGCCGATGGTGCGCAGCCGGTCCGCCAGGGAGAGCAAGGGCCCCGGCGCCTGACGGTCCATGACAGAGAGGGCCTGCGTGTAGGCGGCGGCTGCCTCTGCGGCGGCCCCCTGGCTGTCGAGCAGCGACCCCAGGAGCAGGTGCGCATCGCCCGCCTTCGGATGTGCGGCGGCGAGCCGGCGGGCCAGCGCCACGGCAGGCTCGAACGCCCGCAGCCGGGCGTGCGCCTCCGCTGCCTTGTAGAGAAGCCAGGGCTCCTCGGGTGCGCGTCCCAGGGCGGCGGCGAAGAGCTCGGCCGACCGAGTGTGCCATGCCTGGGCTTCGGCCACGCAGGCGGCGAGCGCCTGGCCGGCAAGCTCGCGGTTGGCCGCGAAACGCGCCATGACGGAGCGGAGCCAGCCGGCCATGGCCGCGCTCGGCCTGTCGTGGCGGCTCTGGAGTTCGAGGGCCGCGGCCGCGGCATCCGCGCCGGTCGAGCCGAGGGCGAGGAGGAGCGGCTCCCCTGGGCGGGCATTGGCCGGCAGGGCGTCGCGGGCGTCGGCGAGCGCGCCCACGGCTCGGTCGTTGAGCCCCTGGGCGATGCACGCGATGGCCTGCATCGTGCGCAGGCTGGCCCGGGCCGCGCCCTCGGTCGAGGCCAGCGCGTCCGCGAGGCGGCCCTCCGCCTCCCTGTACCGCAGGTCCAGAAGGTAGAGGAGCCCCAGGTCGGCATCTGGCCGCCGCGCCCCGGGAGCCTTGTCCGCCGCTTCGCACACCTGGATCGCCGTGGCCAGGTCGCCCACGTCGCGGCAGGCGAGCACGGCGACGCGCCGGGCCACGGGGTCGGCTGCGTCGCGGCTCAGGATGCTTTGCGCCAGCTCGAGCGCCCGCGGCGCCTGCCCCTGGGCGAGCCACGCCTCGGCGAGGCGCGAGTTCACAGCGTCGCGCTGGGCGGCGGTGGCGGGCACGATGGAGGCCAGCAGGTCCCGGGCCTCGGCGTGGCGGCCCCAGCTCGTCAGGGCGTCGGCGAACTCCAGGCGCAGCTCAGGGCTGGCCTCGCGGAGGTCGAGCGCGGCGCGGTACGCCTCGGCGCCGAGGGCGGGCAGGCCGGCGTGCGCCGCGGCGCGCGCCGCGGCCAGTTGGGTCGAGAAGCAATCGGGCTGGAGCCAGGCGGCCACCTGGCAGTGGACGGCGGCGGCGGCCAGATCGCCCTTCTTCTCGAGGAGCAGGGCGGCGAGCAGCCAGAGGCAATGGTCGCGGGGCGCGTTTCGGAAGCCGCGCTGGACGTGGGCGAGGCCCTCGTCGAGTTGCCCGGCGGTGAGGGCCAGGAGCCCGCGCTCGAGCGGTCCGGGCACGAAGGTGGGCGAGGCCCCCTCGCGGTTGCGCACGATGAGCATGGCGTCGGCGGGCCGCCCCAGGCGCAGCAGGGCGTCGAGCTGGAGGCGGTAGAGCCGGTCGTCCAGAGGGTGCCTGCGCAGGGCGGCGCGGCAGTGGGTCAGGGCGGCCTCGTAGTCGCCGGAGCCAATGGCGCGCGTGGCGGCCGTGACGCGGCTCTCGACCTCGTCGAAGATGCGCTGGATGAACTCGTTGTTGACCTCGTCGGCTTGCGCCCACTGGCGGCGCTCGAGGTAGGCCCGCACCAGGCCCTGGCAGGCGGCAACGCTGTCGGGGGCCTCGCGCGCGAGTTCCTGGCGGAGGCTGAGCTCGCGGCTGTAGTCGCCCGCGGCGGCGCAGCAATCGGCCAGGGCCAGCCCGATGGCCACGCCCGAGGGCGCGAGCTGGCGGGCGGCCTCGAGCGCCGCGGCCGCGGCGTTCAGCCAGCCCGCCGAGCGGAACACCTCGGCCTGGCTCAGAAGGAGCGCCAGCCTGCGGCGCGCCTCGGGGTTATCCCGGGTCGCGCTCAGCAGTTGGTCGTAGGCGGCCCGCTCCTCCGGGCTCCCCCCCGGCACGAGCGCCCACACGGCCTGCACCGCGCCGGCGTCCCCCTCCGAGAGCCACCAGTTGGCGAGCAGAGCGCTCACGAGGCGGGTATGGCCTGCCGCCCGCATGCGGCGGGCGAACTCGACGACCCCGTCGCGGTCGCTGCGGGCGTGTGCCGCCGCCACGGCTCCGCCGAACGCCGTGGCGTCGGCGCCCGGCTGCTCCAGGGCCTGGGCGAACCGCTCGCTGGCTCGGGCGAACTCCCCGTCGCGCAGGTGCAGCAGGCCAAGCTGGGCCATCACGGGGCCGTTGCTCGGTTGCCGCCGGAGGGTGTCGTCCCAGATGGCCTGAGCGGCGGCGAACTGGCCCAGCGCGCGATGCACCTCGGCCACGGCGAGCAGGGCCTCGGGTTTGCCGGCGACCCGTTCCAACGCCTTGGCCAGGGCCGACTTCGCGTCCGCGCTCTGCCCGTTGAGGGCGAGCTCCCAGGCGACATTGATCAGCGGGTAGGGGTCCTCCGCCTTGAGGGCGGCGATCTGCCGCCACGCCTCCGCCGCGTCGCGGTGGCGGCGCCGGGAGGAGCACAGCTCGGCGAGGCAGCGACGCAGGCGCGTGGAGGCGGGGGCGAGGCCGATCCCCTCGTTCAGTTCCCGGATCGCGCGGTCAGGCGCCCCGATCTCGCGGAAGAGGTCGGCCAGGTTCAGGCGGCTGCGCTCGTAGGCGGGGTCGAGCAGCAGCACGCGGCGGAACTCGGCCACGGCGGCGGGGAGCCGCCCGGTTCGCCAGAGACGCACCGCCAGGGCGTCGCCTGTGGCCAGATCGGTGGGGTCCTCCGCGGCCCAGCGGCGGAGGGTGTCGAGTTCCCGGTCAGGGTCGGCCCGCTCCAGGCGCCGGAGGGCCTCGGCCACCTGGCGCTGGTCGGCGCTCCAGGAGGTGAAGAGGCCGCCTCGGCCCTCGCGCGGAGCCTCGAGGGAGGGCCACGTGAGGATGGGTTCCGCGACGGACGCCGTCGCGAGCAGCCAGGCGGCCAGGGCGGTTGTCGCGGAACGCAGGCTCATCGCGGCTTCACCTTGCGTCGGAAGTCGTCCAGCTCCAGCTCCCTCAGCACGCGCCGCGCCGTGTCGGCCAGCACGCCGTGCGGAGCCAGCTCCAGGGCGGTCCTGAGTGCAGATTCGGCGGCGCTGGCCTCCCGCGGCAGGCGCGCCCGCGCCACGCCGAGGTGGAAGTGCGCCGCCGCCCGATGCGGCGCGCCGTCGGCCGAGGGGCCGAGGGCGTCCAGCGCCCTTTGCCACTCGCCTCGCAGGAAGGCGATCCATCCCAGGGTATCGAGCACGGCGGGATGCTCGCCGGCCGCATCGCGCGCGTTCTGCGCGAGGGCGGCGGCCTCGTCGAGCGCGGGGGGCGGTTGGCCGGCCAGGTAGCAGGCCAGGTTGTTGCAGGCGGGCATCTGGCGCGGCTCGACGCGGAGGATGCTGCGCCAGGTCTCCGCGGCGCCCGCCCCATCCCCCAGGGCGGCGGCGGCCAGGGCGAGCTTGGTGCGGAGCTCAAAGGGCGGAGCATTCTCGCCCGCCGCCCCTTCGGCGTAGGCGGCGCGGGCGCGCGCCGCCTGGCCGTCCAGGAGCAGCAGGTCGCCGAGCAGCCCGCGGCCGCGGGCGAAGCCCTCGCACTGCTTGAGCGAGCGCTCGCAGACGGCGATCGCCCGGGCCCGGTCGCCCGCGCGGTCCCAGAGCACGGGCGCGAGCCAGCAGGCGACCAGGCAGTCGGGCGCGAGGCGCAGGACTTCCTCGAGTTGTTCGGCCGCCGTGTCGAACCAGCCCGCGCGCTCGTAGAGATAGGCGTGGAGGAGCAGGCGCGCGGTCTGGCGGCCCAGGTCGGGGCGGCTCTCGTTGCGGCGCACCAGGGCGGCCAAGGCATCGAGGGCCACGGCGGGGAGGGTCGGCTTGCCCAGGCCGGTGACGCTGGGCGGCCTGCCCTCGTCGCGGCGCACGATGTGCATGAGCAGTTGCACGACGGCGGCGTCGGGCTCGCGGGGGTCGTCGCTCCTGAGTCGCTCGACCGCGCGGAGGGCCTCCTCGCCCGGGTCGCCGAGTTCGCCGCTCAGAAAGCGCACGATGGCCAGCGGGAGCGCGGCGCGCGCCGTCTCCTGGGGTTGCCTCTCCAGCGTCTCATCGGCCAGCTTCAGCGCGGCCTCGTAGAAGCCGTCGCGGGCGTGCGCCGCCAGCCGCTGGGCGAGGACCCGGGCGTCGCCGCCCGGCAGCCGGGCCATCTCGCTCAGCACGCCGCGCACCCTGTCCCACTCGCCCCGCGCGCGATGGACTCGTGCCAGGAGGTCCAGGGCGCCGAGGTCCCTGGGCAGCGCGTCCACGCCCTCCTTGGCCTGGGCGAGCGCCGTCTCCCGGGCGTTCTTCGCCAGGAAGTGCTCCACGAGCGCCACCCGCGGGAGCAGGGCCAGGCGGTCGCTGTCCACGCGGCGCTTGAGCTCGTCCACCCCGTCCTGCTCGCGGCCGGTGGCGATCCAGAAGCTCGCCTGCGCGCAGCGGAGTTCCAGGGAATGGGGCACGGCCTTGCGGCCGCGCTGGAAGACGTCCTCCGCCAGGTCGCGGCGGCCGGCGGCCTGGAGGGCGGTGGCCCAGGCGATGTAGGCGGGCGCGTAGTGCGGGTCGAGCCTCAGCGCCTGCTCGAAGCGCGCGATCGCCTCGTCCGTGCGTCCCAAGGCGGCCTCGGTTCGCGCGATCAGGTGCACGCGTGCGGCGGAGGGCGGGTCGAGGCGGCTGGCCTCCAAGGCCCACGGGAGCGCCCGCTCGGGCTGGAAGCGTTGGAGGTAGAACTGGCAGAGCGCCTCGGCGTCGTCGGCCGAGGGAGGCCGGAGCCGGCACAGCGCCTGGAGGGCCTCCTCGGCCTCGGCCTCGCGGCCGTGGCGCAGGCAGAAGCTGGCGAGGTCCTGCCGGGGGCCGCGGGCGGCGGGCGTGGCGGCCACGCCGCGCTGGAGTTCCGCCAGGGCCTGGTCCACCTCGCCCGCCGCCTCATAGAGGCCCACGAGCTCGCGGCGCGCCTCCTGGTGGCGCGGGTCCAGCCTCAGCGCGGCGAGCAGGGCATCGCGAGCGCCCGCGGGGTCGCGCGAACGCAGCAGCGCGCGGCCCAGCATGTACTGCGTCGGCGCGTCGTCGAGGCGGGTCAGGGCCACGCGGAACTCCTGGGCGCTGCGGTCGTAGCGCCCGAGCTCGAAGAAGGCCAACCCGCGGTAGTAGTGCAGGTCCCAGGTGCTCTTGGTGCTGGCGCTGACCGCGCGGTCCCCCTCCTCGATGGCCTGCGCGTAGTCGCCCTGGACGTAGCGGGCGATCATCAGGCCGGTTTGCCCTGTGGCCTTGTCGCCGCCGGCCGCAAGGTAGGCGTGCCAGAAGCTCGCGGCTTGCTCGCCGAACTTCAGTTTCGTGGCGACCCTGGCGGCCTGGCTCAAGGCGCGCAGGAGGAGGGCGCGGTCGCGCCCCGTCAGCCGGCCGAGAACATCGAGGCCCTTGGCGGCCTGCCGGCATTGCTCGAGGGCCTCGGGCAGGCGCCCGGCGCTCGCGAACACGTCCGCCGCCGCCAGCCGGATGGCCCGGTCGTCGGGCGCCAGGCTGAGGGCTCGGCGGATGTGCAGGAGCGCGCCGGCCGCATCGCCCAGGCGCGCCCGCGCTTCCGCCAGCGCCCGGTGGGCCGCCGCGTTCTCGGGCTGGTCGTCCACCGCCGCCTGCCCGTGCTCGAGGGCCTTGCGGAGCCGGATCCGCTTCTCATCGCTCAGGTCGGTCGGCTTCTCGGCCAGGGCATCCCAGGGCCCGGCCTCCACGAGGGCGATCTCGGCGGCCAGCACGCGCCCTTCGGCCCGGGCCTCGGGCGAAGCTTCTGCGGCGGCGATCGCCTTCTCGGCCAGCTCGGCGGCGGCGGCGAACTGGCTCTTCGCCAGGAAGCAGGCCGCCTGGCCCCGCAGCGGCGCGGGGTCCTCGGGCCGCGCGCGGCGGGCCACCTCGAAGGCCGCCAGCGCCGCATCGTACTCGCCCGCCGCCAGATGCGCCTGGGCCTGCTCGAGCGGCGCCTGGAAGCGCTGCCGCACGCTCCACATGTAGAGGATTCCGGCGGCCACCACCCCGGGGATGAGCAGCAGCAGAACGAGCGCGACGACCCAGGCCCGGCCGCGCTCCCCTCGGCGCCGCGGCGCGGCCATAGCAGGCGAACCCAGGGGTCGGCTCGATGCGTCGCTCATTCCTCACCCGTTCCCCGCGCCGGCGCGCGACCTGCCCCTGCCCCACGGACATCCGCTCTGCCAATTATACTACTGCCGCCGAGCCATTCCAACCCGTATTGCCGCGTGCGGCAACGGGCCGTGCGCCGCACGCGCGAAGCTCGCGCGCCCGTGGCGGCCCCTTGGCGGGGCCGCCGCCAGGCATCGCCTGGATTCGCATGAATCGGCGTTTCGACGGCATTCCGGGCGGGGGAGCCGTGCCTTGACTTGCCGCGCGGGGAATGCTATAATCCGGCGGTGGGTTCCGGGCCGCGCCGCCGGAGGGCCGGCGGCGCCCCGGCGGGAGCAGCACGCTGAACACGTACGAGCTCCACATCCAGGCCCAGTTCGCCGCCGCACACCGCCTGCGGGAGTACGACGGCAACTGCGAACGCCTTCACGGCCACAATTGGAGGGTGGACGTCACTCTCCGGGGCCATTCGCTCGACCGGTTGGGCATGTTGATGGACTTTCGCGAGGCGAAGCGCCTGCTTCACGAGGTGCTCGAGCCCCTGGACCACCAGTGCCTGAACGACGTCGAGCCGTTCCGCGACATGAACCCGACCACCGAGAACATCGCTCGGACGCTCTTCGAGGCCCTGACAGAACGGCTTCCCCAAGGCATCGCCGTGGCGAGGGTCACTGCCTGGGAATCGGACGGCTGCGGGGCCAGCTACAGCAGGCCCGCCCCGTGAGCGATCGGTGGGTCGGTGTGACCTCGGGCGCCCCCAGGAACCACTCCGAGGCCTGCCCGGGGCCAAGGGATTCACGGTGGATACCATCCTCCAGGTTGCTCTGGATTTCCTCAACCTGAGCCAGGCGCTGCGCGTGGCCCGCGAGGCGGCGGCCGGCGGCGCCGACTGGCTCGAGGCCGGCACCCCCCTCATCAAGAGCGAGGGCCTGGACGCGGTCCGCCAGTTGCGCCAGGAGTTCCCCAACACCCCGATCGTGGCCGACCTGAAGACGATGGACGCCGGCCGCCTCGAGCTGGAGGCCGCGGCCAAGGCGGGGGCCAGCATCGTGGTCGTCCTCGGCCTCGCCTCCGACGCCACCATCCAGGAGTGCGTCAAGGCCGGCCAGAACTACGGCGTGCAAGTGGCGGTGGACCTCCTGGGCTGCCCGGACCCCGTGGCGCGGGCCCGGGCCGTCGCCGACTGGGGCGCGGCCCTGGTGGGCCTCCACACGCCGATAGACGAGCAGATGCGGGGCGGCGGCGCCTTCGACCCGGTGCGCCGGGTGGCCGAGGCCGTGGCCATCCCCGTCGCGGTCGCCGGCGGCATCAACTCCGAGACGGCCCCCCTGGCCGTCCAGGCCGGCGCCCGCATCGTCATCGTGGGAGGAGCCATCACCAAGTCGCCCGACGCCCGGGGCGCCACGACCGCGCTCAAGGAGACGCTCCGCACGGGCAGGGCGATCCGCACCGACCTCTTCCGCCGGGCCGGCGCCGAGGGCGTCCGCGAAATCCTCGAGAAGGTCTCCACAGCCAATATCTCCGACGGCAACCACCGCCTGCCGGGCCTCGTGGGCCTGCGCCCCGTGTGGCCGGGGGCGCGGATGGTGGGCACCGCCCTCACCGTGCGCACCGCGCCGGGCGACTGGGCGAAGCCTGTCGAGGCCATTGACAAGGCGGAGCCGGGCCAGATCATCGTGGTGGACGCCGGGGGCCGGCCCCCGGCCGTCTGGGGCGAGCTGGCCACCGAGAGCTGCGTGAAGAAGAACCTCGCGGGGATCGCCGTGGACGGCGCGGTGCGCGACACGCCGTGCATCGTCGAGCTCCGGTTCCCGTGCTTCGCCCGCTGCGTGTCTGCGGCGGCCGGCGAGCCCAAGGGCTACGGCGAGATCGGCTCCACGATCCGCATCGAGGGGATCGAGATCAACACGGGCGACTGGGTCGTGGGCGACGACGACGGCCTGATCGTGATCCCCCGAGCCCAGGCCGCCGAGATGGCCAACCGCGCCATGGACTGCCTGGAACGCGAGAACCGCATCCGCGGCGAGATTCGCGCGGAACACACCACCCTGGCGCAGGTGCTCGAGCTCCTGCGCTGGGAGAAGAAGTGAGGAGTACCGGCATCATGAGCCAGATCGTGTGCCAGTGCGGGAAGAAGCTGGCCACCATTCACGTCACCGAGATCATCAACGGCGAGAAGAAGGAAATCCACCTGTGCGAAGACTGCGCGAAGAAGAAGAAGCTGGTCTTCCCCGCCGCGAGCTCGGTGATTGACCTCAGCGAGGTGCTCAGCGGCATCGTGCAGGCCGCGGACGAGGCCGACAGCGACGAGCTTCAGAAGGCGGTGTGCCCCGACTGCGGCATCACCTTCGCCGACTTCCGCACCCACGGCCGCTTCGGCTGCCCGACCGACTACGAGGCGTTCCGCAAGGGGGTGGACCCCCTGCTCGAGCGCATCCACGGCACCGCCGAGCATCGCGGCAAGCGGATGAAGCCCCGCGCCGCCCGCAGCCGCGACACGCGCCTCGTCGAGCTCCGCGCCCAACTGCGGCAGGCCGTGGCCGACGAGGCCTTCGAGCGCGCCGCGCGCATCCGCGACCAGATCTACGCGCTGAAGAAGGAACAGGGCCATGCGGCTGACTGAGCTCGCGCGCCAGCCCGGCGAATGGCTCCGCGGCACGGGCGCCGACAGCGACATCGTGATCAGCACCCGCGTGCGCCTGGCCCGCAACATCGCCGGCTACCCCTTCGTCTCGCGCCTCCAGCCGCCGCAGCAGGCCGAACTGAGCCGGCTCCTGTGCGAGAGCATCGTCGAGGGCGGCGTGGTGCCGGAGTGCGAGTACTTCGACCTCAAGGTCGCCAGCCCGATCGAGCGCCGCCTCCTCGTCGAGCGCCACCTGATCTCCAAGGAGCACGAGGAGGCCGAGGGCGACCGCGGCGTCGCCATCCGCCACAACGAGGCCCTCAGCATCATGGTCAACGAGGAGGACCACCTCCGCATCCAGGCGCTCCACTCGGGCTTCGAACTGAACGAGACCTGGGAGCTGATCAACGGCGTGGACTCGGCTCTCGGCGAGCGCGTGCCCTATGCGTTCAGCGAGCGCCTGGGCTTCCTCACCGCCTGCCCCACCAACGTGGGCACCGGCATGCGCGCCTCGGTCATGCTCCACCTGCCCGCCCTCGAGTTCGCCAAGCAGATCGAGAAGGTCTTCCACGCCGTCGCCAAGATCAACCTCATCGTGCGCGGCCTCTACGGCGAGGGCACCCAGGCCTCCGGCAACCTCTACCAGATCTCCAACCAGATCACGCTCGGCAAGACCGAGGAAGAGATTCTCCAGGAGATCCAGGGGATCATCCCCGAGATCATCGAGAACGAGCGGCGCGCCCGCCAGTTCATCCTCGAACGCAGCCGCCCCCAGCTCGAGGACCGCGTCTGGCGGGCCTTCGGCATGCTCCAGCACGCGCGGGTCATCTCGTCGAACGAGACGATCTCGCTCCTCTCCCACCTGCGCCTGGGCGTGCACCTGGGCATCCTGCGCGATCTCGACATCGCGGCCATCAACCAGCTCTTCGTGCAGACGCTGCCCGCCCACCTCCAGGTGATCGAAGGGCGCGAACTGGATTCGCACACGCGCGACATCGCGCGCGCCACCTACATCCGCAAGTGTCTGGGCGCGGCCCGGCACACAGGAGAGAACTAGCGATGTTCGACCGCTTCACCGAACGCGCCCGCAAGGTCATGAGCTTCGCCCGCCTGGAGGCCCAGCGCTTCCACCACGACTACGTGGGCACCGAGCACATCCTCCTGGCCCTCGTCAAGGAGGGGACCGGCGTCGCCTCGGTGGTCCTCAAGAAGATGGGCGTGGAGCTCAAGGAGATCCGCGCCGAGATCGAGAAGGTCGTCGAGCGCGGCCCCGAGCCCGTGCCGCCCAACCAGCAGCTCCCCTACACGCCCCGGGCCAAGCGGGTGCTCGAGCTGGCCCTCGAGGAGGCCCGGAGCCTCGGCCATCACTACATCGGCACCGAGCACCTCCTCCTCGGCCTCCTGCGCGAGCAGGAGGGCATCGCCGCCCAGGTGCTCGTCAACCTGGGCCTCAAGCTCGAGGAAGTGCGCGACGAGATCCACAACTTCCTCGGCTCCGACGTGCAGGGCGCCCCCGACGCGCCCCGCCAGAACAGCGCCCGGAAGTCCAAGAGCGACACCCCGGCCCTCGACTCGTTCGGCCGCGACCTCACGGAGCTGGCCCGCGAGGGCAAGCTCGACCCCGTGATCGGGCGCAAGCACGAGCTCCAGCGCCTCATCCAGATCCTCGCCCGCCGCACCAAGAACAACCCCGTGCTCATCGGCGAGGCCGGCGTGGGCAAGAGCGCCATCGTCGAGGGCTTCGCGCAGCGCGTGGTGTCCGGCGACCTGCCCGAGCTCCTGCGCGACCGCCGCATCGTGATCCTCGACCTCGCGCTCATGGTCGCCGGCACCAAGTACCGCGGCCAGTTCGAGGAGCGCATCAAGGCCGTCATGAACGAGGTGCGCAAGGCCAAGAACGTCATCCTCTTCATTGACGAGCTCCACACCCTCGTCGGCGCCGGCGGCGCCGAGGGCGCCATTGACGCCTCCAACGTGCTCAAGCCCGCCCTCTCGCGCGGCGAGATCCAGGTCATCGGCGCCACCACCCTCAACGAGTACCGCAAGTACATCGAGAAGGACACGGCCCTCGAGCGCCGCTTCCAGACCGTGATGGTGGACCCCCTGACCAAGGAGGAAACCCTCCAGATCCTCAAGGAGGGCCTGCGCGACCGCTACGAGGCCCACCACCGCGTCCACTACACCGAGGGCGCCCTGAAACTCGCCGTCGAACTCTCCGACCGCTACATCACCGGGCGCTACCTGCCGGACAAGGCAATTGACGTCATTGACGAGGCCGGCGCGCTCAAGCGGATGGAGGGCACCACCAAGCCGCCCGAGCTCACGCGCCTCGAGGAGGAGATCAAGCGCCTGCACGAGGAGAAGGAAAGCTCGGTGGCGAGCCAGGACTTCGAGCGGGCCGCCGGCCTGCGCGACCGGGCCCAGAAGCTCCGCGCCCAGTACCAGGAGGCCGAGCGCGAGTGGCGCCGCACCCTCCAGGAGAACGCCGGCACGGTGGATGAGGGGGTGATCGAGCGCGTGGTGGCCAACATGACCAAGATCCCCCTCGAGCGCCTCGAGGCCACCGAAACGGCCCGCCTCCTGAACATGGAGGCCGAGCTCCACAAGCGCGTGGTCAGCCAGGAGGAGGCCATCAAGCGCATCGCCAACGCCGTCCGCCGCTCGCGCTCCGGCCTCAAGGACCCGCGCCGCCCCGCCGCCACCTTCCTCTTCCTCGGCCCCACCGGCGTCGGCAAGACCCTCCTCGCGCGCGCCCTGGCCGAGTTCCTCTTCGGCGAGGAAGACGCCCTGGTGCAGATCGACATGTCCGAGTACATGCAAGAGCACAACGTCTCGCGCCTCATCGGCGCGCCCCCGGGCTACGTCGGCTACGACGAGGGCGGCCAGCTCACCGAGAAGATCCGCCGCCGCCCCTACTCCGTGGTGCTCTTCGACGAGATCGAGAAGGCGCACCGCGACGCCCTGAACATCCTGCTCCAGATCATGGAAGACGGCCGCCTGACCGACAGCTTCGGACGCCACGTGGACTTCCGCAACACCATCGTGATCATGACCTCCAACATCGGCAGCGACGTGTTCCGCGACCAGGCCCCCATGGGCTTCGGCCGCAGCGACAACAAGACCTCCTTCTCCGGCCTCGCCGAGCGCGTGATGGCCGAGGTCAAGCGGCACCTGCGGCCCGAGTTCCTCGGACGGCTCGACGGCACCATCATCTTCACGCCCCTGACCGACGCGGACTACGAGCAGATCGTGGACATTCTCTTCACCCCGGCCCAGGAGCGCGCCCGCGAGCGCGGCGTGGAGATCACGCTGAGCCACGAGGCGAAGAAGTTCCTCGTCGCGGAGGCCAAGAAGAAGGACCTGGGCGCCCGCCCCCTCCGCCAGCTCATCGAGACGCAGATCGAAGACCTGCTTGCCGAGGAGTTCCTCCGCGGCAGCTACGCGCAGGGCGACACCGTGCTCGTCACGGTGCGGGCCGACAAGCTCTTCTTCCAGAAGACCGAAAAGGCCGAGCCCGTGCTGGCCGAGGCCGCCAGCCAGGCCTGAGCCCGCCGCCTCGCTTCACCTCTCCGCGCCCTCCTCCCCCGCTCCGCGCGCAGACCGGCTGGCAGCTCCGCGCTCTTGACGCTCGCACCGGGCCCCCCTATAATACCGCACGGTGCCCACGGCCACCCACGGAGGCCCGGACCGATGGACGCGACGACCCACAGGCTCTGCGAGATGCTGACCCAGGGCGACCCCGAGCTCCGGGCGGCCGCGGCCCGGGTGTTCGCCGAGCTGGAACCCCGCGACGCCGCCGTGCTCGCCGCCCTGGGAGCGGCCCTTCGCACCTCGGCGGGGCCGGCCCCACGCTACGCGCTCCGCGCCCTGGCCGCCAGCCCTTCGCCCGAGGCCGTCGCGCACATGATCCCCGCCCTCGTGGGGCCCCCGGAATTGCGCCAGGAGGCCACCGATGCCATCGCCCGCTTCGGGCGCGGCGCCCTGCCCCACCTCAAGACCGCCCTCCTCGATGGCGAGTTGCCGCTCCGGAAGGCCGCGGCCACCGTGCTCGCCCGGATCGGGGGCAGGCCCGCCCACGAACTGCTCCTGCGGGCGCTCGCCGAGGGCAACCTGGAGCTCTCCAAGCACCTGTGCTTCGAGCTGGACCTCGCCATCCGCCAGATGCCCGACGAGGCGCGCGCCGCGCTCACGGACCTGGCCCTCTCCTATCTCGGCGACAAGCGCACCAGGGCCAACGACACGGCCCTCGCCTCCGGCCTCATCCTTCTCGGCTTCCTGCGCTCGCCCAAGGGCAAAGCCGCGTTGCTCGCCTTCGCGCGGCCCAAGAATCCCCCCGAGGTGCGTCATCGCGCGCTGCTCGCCCTGCGCGGCATCGCCGACTGCCTGACCGCCTCCGAGTGCGCCGCGCTGGCCGCCTATCTGGAGGAGGGCGACGTAGCCAACGTGGCGGCCCCGGCCATCGAGGTCCTGCGCCCGCTGCCCCTGCCGCCCTCGGTGGCCGAGCGGCTCATCCACCTCGTGGCCAGCCCCCATCAGGCCGTGCGCGACTTCGCGGTGCTCAAGATGGGCGGCCTCGACACGCCGGCGGCCGCCAGGACGCTCGTCGAGCAGCTCGACGCCCCGCAGCCCGCCCTCAGGGAAGCGGCGGTGGCCTCGCTCCAGAACAATGCGGGGGCGGTCCCGCTGTTGCTCAAGCGCGCCCGCAGCGAGGCCGATCCCGGCCGCCTCTGGACCCTGGTGCGGGTGCTCGAGCACCACGCCGGCGCCATCGGCGCCGCCCACGCCAAGGGCCTCCTCGCCCTGCTGCTCACGCACCTGGCCGAGGGCGACCGGCGCGCGGAGGCATTGAGCTACCTGCTGCGGCGCGTGGCGCCGAAGGCCCTCGACGCCGCGCTCCTCAAGCAAGCCGTGGCCATGAAGAAGCAGGGCGCGTTCGCCGAGGCCGACCGCATGCTCACCGTGCTGCTCCGAGGCGGGGAGGCGCCCCCCGAGGCCCTCTACGAGGCAGCCGTGGTGGCCCTCAAGCACTCGCCCAAGGGCCTCGGCCGCCACGAGCGGCACGCGGACCCCTGCCTCGAGCGTTTCGACCGGCTCATCGGCCTCGACGGATTCGACCTCGCCCAGCGCCTGTGCGCCGAAGCCTGCCTGGAGCCCGGGGACCTCTTCTACGTCGGGTTCCACTTTGCGGAACAGTTGGCCGAGCGCCGCGAGTTCGGCGGGGCGCTCCTGCGCCACGTGATCGCGGCTGCGCCTCGTTCGGCGGTGGCGGCCAGCGCGCGCAACAAGCTGCGCCTCGAGGCCTTCCCCGTCGAGGCGGCCCCGCTGCCAAAGCCGCTAGCTCCCGCGAGGACGGCCAAACGGGCGGGGCGCGGCAAGCGCGCCGCCTCCGAGGGGCGCGAGGCCCGCCCGTGAGCCCGCCCGCCTGAGCCATCATCTTCCCCACCCCGGAAAGCCTTGCAGCAAAGTCCCCTTCAACTCCGTCAATAGGAGTGGGGGCGCGTGCGGCACGCAAGTTGCTTGTACGGCGGTATGGTAGATTCGCAAACGACACGGAAGGAGCGACGTGGGCGATGAGCAACAGACAGGTCAGAGGCAGCCATCGCGAGCGCTCCAGGACGGCCTGGCTCCGCCGGGCGCTGCTGGAGCGGCGTCGCGACCTGGCCCATCAGGTCGAAGGCCATCTCACCTACAGGCAGGGCACGCGCGCCGGAGCCGACTACAGCGACATCTGCGATCGGGCGGCGGATGCGTTCCATGATGAAATGGCGCATGGACTTGCGGAGATCGCCACCGCCGACCTCCGGATGATTGACTACGCCATCGGCAAGCTGGACAATCGGACCTATGGCCTGTGCGAGGTGTGCGGCAGGCGGATTCCCGAGGCGCGCCTGCGGGCGCTCCCCTTCGCGGAACTGTGCGTGGACTGCAAGCGCGACGAAGAGGCGCAGGCGACGCGGCTGGCCGCCCACACCACCTGGCCGCCCCCTCCCGGGCGCGACGAAGCCCCGGATCGTGCGCCCACGCACCAGAACGAAGAACGCAGCCGCAGACTCTCTAGAAGCCGCAGATGAGGATGGCCACCCAACTGTCGGGCCGCTCGCGGTAGATCTTCAGGTCCGCCACCATCGCGGGCCGTGTCTTGCCCAGGCGCTGGTTGATCAGCGTCAGAAGGTCCTCGCGGCTCGGCGCCTCCACCGAAATGGCCTTGAACGTCGGCCGCCCCCCCTCGGACCGCTGCACCTCGGCGATGATGCGGTTCAGCGTGTCCAGCCGCTCCGTGTACTTGTACCGGTAAACGTCGAACTTGTTCGAGAAGGAGGACGGGCTGAAGATCTCCTCCAGCGGTTCGTCCTCCTCGCGCAGATCGTCCATGAGACGGGTGCGCAACTCCTCCTGCACCCGCATCAGGCAGTTGAGCAGTTCCTGCTTGTCCACGCCCGTGGCTTCCCTCTGGTGGCGGAGAGCACAGCTTCACCCCAGCGCCCATTCTACCCAATCCGCGGCCCAAGTCAAGGCAGCGGGATTGCTTTCGGCGCGGAGCGCCGCTACAATGGGGCACCGTGTCGGGAGCGCGGCCCTGGGCTGACGGGGACTCTGCCTTGGAACCTGAAGCGCCGGCGGGCACGCGGTTATGCCCCTTGTGCTGCGAGGCGATCCACCCCGCCGCGCGCAAGTGCCCGCACTGCCAGGAGTATCTGGACCCCGCGCTCGCGGCGCAGGCGCGGCCGGCCCCCCGCACGTCTCCCCTCGCCGTCGTGTCGTTCGTGCTGGCGCTCGTCAGCCCGGTGTTCCTGTGCCTGCCGGGTCCCGCGGCCCTGATCATCGGCATCGCGGCTCTGCGCGACCGCACGGCCACGGCGGGCCGACGGCTGGCCGTTGCGGGCGTCGTCCTGGGCGCGCTCTACAGCCTGCTGCTGCTGCTCGTCGCGGCGGTGTTCGTGCTGGCCGCCGTGAAGCTGGCGCTGGCGGCCCCCGCGGCGGGGCCGGCGCCCGAGCCGCTCTTCTGAGCCAGGATTGAGGGGATGGACGTGGAGAGACCGAGCCAGGCGCCGCCGACCACCTGGGTGCTGGTGCTGGCCCTGGGGCCGTCGCTCATCTGGTGCGGCGAGTACATCGGCTCGGGCGAAGTGATCATCGCCACCCGCACCGGCGCGCTGCTCGGCCCCACGGTGCTGTGGGCCATCCTTCTGGGCATCTTCCTGAAGTACTGGATCGGCCTGTGCGGCGCGCGCTACACGGTGGTGACCGGCGAGGGGATGGTGGACTGCTTCAGCCGCGTGCCCGGGCCGCGTCACTGGCTGGTGTGGGTGGTGCTCGTGGGGCAGGTGGCCTCGGGGGTGTGCGCGGTGGGCGCGCTGGCCGTGGCGGCCGCCACGTTTCTCGGCAGCCTGCTGCCGCTGGGCGCGCACTCGACGGCGATCTGGGGCACGGCGGTGACGGCCTTCGCCTTCGCCGTGGCCTGGAGCGGGCGGTTCGAGATTCTCAAGCGCCTGATGGGCCTGATGGTGCTCGCCATCGTGGCGGGCGCGCTCTACGTGGCGGCTCACGTCCTGCCCTCGCCGCGCGAGCTCGCGGCCTCGGCGTTCGGGTTCGGGGTGCCCGAGGTGCCGGCCTGGGTGCGGCAGGCCGACCCCACGGTGGGCACGGCGTGGGGCGAGATGCTGCCGCTCATCGGCTGGTCGGCCGGCGGCTTCGCGAGCCAGGTGTGGTACACCTACTGGGTGATCGGGGCGGGCTACGGGATGACGCGCGAGCGCTCGTGGGGCCGGCGGGCCGACGAGGCGCGCCTGGCCCGCCTGAGCGCCGCCGAGGCGCGCGACGTGCGCGCCTGGTGCCGCGTGGTGGCGTGGGACGCCACGTTCGCCCTCCTCATCGGCGTGGCGGTGACGGCGGCGTTCTTCCTCGCCGGGGCGGGCATCTTGAGGCCACAGCAGCTTGTGCCCAAGGGCGCGCAGGTGGCGATGGAGCTGTCGCGCCTGTTCTCCACCCACTGGGGCCGGTTCGGGGCGGTGCTGTTCCTGGTGGCGGGGGCGTCGGCGATGGTGAGCACGCAGCTCGGGCAACTCGCGGGGTGGCCGCGCCTGCTGGCCGACTGCGTGCGGAACCTCTCGCCCCGCTTCGCCCGCGTCGAGCCGACGAAGCAGTTCCGCCTCTTCCTGTGCCTGTTCGTGGTCACGAACCTGGCGATCTGCGCGCTCTTCGGCACGAACCCCGTGTTCCTGATCAAGCTGGGCGCCGTGTGCGACGGGTTGCTGCTCGTGCCGCTTCAGGCGCTGGCGGTGGGGTATGGGCTTTTCGTCGCGCAGCGGCGCCTGCTCTCGCCCGAGGCGGCGGAGATTCTGCGCCCGCGCTGGCACCACGCGGCGATTCTGCTGGCCGCCTTCCTGGCCTTCGGCTACTTCTGCGTCTTCCAGGTGCCGCAGGTGCTTCACCAGATGTTCGGCGGGTAGGCTCAGCGGCCGGCGTCGGGCGCGACCCACGTGACGTCGTCGAACCCGACCTCGACGACGGCGTGGCCGAAGACGACTTCGAGCCGCTGCCTGGTGCGGTGGACGGAGCGGACGCGGCAGGCGGCGCCCAGCGAGATCACGTGCACGAAGTCGTCCTTGTGCAGCCCGCGGGCGAACTCCAGGCGCCTGGCGGCCAGCGGCGTGCGCTGGAACTCGGCCTCGAGGGTCTCCGCCACGGCCCGCGCCCGGTCGGCGAACGGGGCGGGGGCGTTCTGGAGCGGGCGGAGGGCTTCGGCGAGGCGCGCGCGCACGCGGCGGAGGTGCTCGTCAATCTCCTGCTCGGCCTCGCGGCGGCTGGCCTTGGCTTTGGCCTCGGCGGCCCGGAGCGCGGCCTCCACCTTGCCGCGCAGGTCCTCGGCGTCCCGGCGCAGCAGGTGGGCCTGCTCGCGGTCGTCTTCGATGGCCTTTCGGGACTGCTCGAGTTCGGCGATCAGCTCGGTGTCGCGGCCGCGGGTGCGCTCGACGGCCTGGCGCGCGCGGCGGGTGATGGCCTTGGGCAGGCCCAGGCGCTCGGCGATGGCGATGGCGTTCGAGTTGCCCGGCTGGCCGAGGAGCAGGCGGTAGGTGGGCCGCAGGGTCTCCTGGTCGAACTCGCAGGCGGCGTTGAGGGCGCGGGGGTGGCGGTAGGCGTAGGCCTTCAGGTCGCCGATGTGGGTGGTGACCACGGTCTTGGCGGCCCGCTCGCCCAGGAAGTCGAGCACGGCGGTGCCGAGGGCGGCTCCCTCGGCGGGGTCGGTGCCTGCGCCCAGTTCGTCGAGGAGCACGAGGGTGCGCCTGTGGGCTCGGGCGAGGATGCGCACCAGGTTGCTCATGTGGCTCGAGAACGTGCTGAGGCTCTGCTCGATGCTCTGCTCGTCGCCGATGTCGGCCAACACGTCCTCGTAGACGGGGAATCGTGCGCCTGGCTCGGCGGGCACGTGCAGGCCGCTCTGGGCCATCAGGGCGAGGAGGCCGATGGTCTTGAGGGCCACCGTCTTGCCGCCCGTGTTGGGGCCGGTGACGACCAGCAGGTCGAAGTCCTCGCCCAGCCGGTAGTCAATGGGCGTCACCTGGCCTGCGGCGGCCCCTCCGTCGCCTTTTTCGAGGACGCGCACGAGCAGGGGGTGGCGGGCGCGGCGCACGGCCAGGTGCCCCTCTTCGTTGATCTCGGGCGGGGCCATCTGGTAGTCGAGGCTGAAGCGCGCCTTGGCGTAGGCGCAGTCCACGCGGGCCAGGGTGTCGAGGGTCTGGAGGATCGGCTCTCGCTCGGCGCGCAGGGCGAGCGTGAGCTCCCAGAGCAGGCGCTCGACCTCGCGGCGCTCGGCGAAGCGCAGGTCGTCCACCTCGTTGGCCAGGAGCACGAGCTCGCGCGGCTCGATGTAGACGGTGGCCCCGGTGGCCGAGCGGTCGAGGATGATGCCGGAGATTTCGTGCTTGAGCTCGGCCTTGATGGCGAGCACGTAGCGGCCGTTGCGCAGGGTGACGTTTTCGGACTGGAGCAGCGGGCGGATGGCGGGGGAGGCGGCGAGGGCGTAGGCCTTGTCGCGCATGCGGGTGAGGGCGGCGGCGAGGCGCGAGCGGAGGACGGCGAGCTGCGGGCTGGCGTCGTCGCGCACGAGGCCGTCCTTGCCCACCGTGGCGTCAATGAGGCCGCACAGGGGCTCGAGGTCGTGCAGCGCTTCGCCGAGGGCGGCGAGGTGGGGGAAGGCGTGGGCCTGCTCGGCGAAGAGGGCCTTGAGGTGTTTGGCGGCCAGCAGCGTGGCGCGGATGTCGAGGAAGGCGGGCGGTTCGAGGGGCCGCTCGCCCTCGTCGGTGCCGCGGATGGCGGGGCGGACGTCGGTCATGCCGGCGACGGGCAGGCGGCCGCGGCGGCGGAGGAGTTCGCGCAGCTCGGTGGTCTCGGCCACGGCGGCGCGCACGGCGGCGGGGTCGGTCATGGGCTCGAGGGCCTGCACGGCGGCCTTGCCCAGCGAGCAGGCGGCGTAGCCCGCCAGCATGGCCTTCACCTTGGCGTATTCCAGGACGTCGAGGGAGTGGGGGTCCATGGGCTCTTCAGTGCTCGGCCGCGAGCGGGTCAGGGAGGAGGAATGGAGGAGTGGATGAATGGATGGCTGAAGAAGCCACACCAGCACTGCTCTCAATCATCCACACATCCACCCATCCATTCATCCCCTTCAGTCGCGGCTCATAGGTACGCCGGCCGCCACGGTCAGGGTTTCGTCCCAGGCTACTTCCCGAGGTCGGCGATGCGCTGCTGGGCGGTCTGGGCGTAGGTGGTGTCGGGGAACTTCTCGACGACCTTGCGGTACTCGGCGAGGGCCTTGTCGGTGAGGCCGTTGCGGCGGAAGCTGTCGCCCACGCTCAGGAGGCCGAGGGCCTCGGCGCGGGCCGCGGCGTCGCGGAGCGCGCGGGCGGCCTGGGGGTCGGCCTTGAGCTGCTCGTGCAGCCTCCTGGCCTCGCCGGCCTGCTCGGCCTCGGGGTAGCGCTGGGCAATCGTCTCGAGGGCCTCGACGGCCACGCCGTACTGCTTCCGCTGGATGGCGTCCTGGGCCTTGGCCAGGAGCTGGCCGGCCATGTGGGTGCTGAGCTTCTTGCGGACCTCGGGGTCCTGGCGGATCGCGGCGATGCGGGCGGCGGCCCGGGTGGCGGCCTCGGTGCCGCGGAAGGTGCGCGCGCAGTCGCGGTAGGCGCGCAGGGCCGAGCCGAGCTTCTGCTGGGTCTCGAGGTTCTCGGCCTCGAGGAACTTCGCGCCGGCCTTGCCCTGGATGTCCTCGAGGAGCGCCTTGGCGGCCTCGGCGTCGGGTCCGGCGAGGCCGGCGGCGCCCTGGAGGGCCTCGAGGGCCGCGGCGTAGTCCTTGCGTTCGGCCGCCTCCTTGCCGCGTTCGAAGGCGCGTTGGGCGTCGCGGCGTTCCTTCTCGGGCACGAGGGCGGCCGCCTTCTCGGCCACCTTGCGAATCTGGCCGATGTAATTCGGCGGCGGACCGTAGCCCACGAGGCGGTCCACCTCCTTGCCCTTGGGGTCGAGGAACAGCAGCGTGGGGATGCTCAGTTGCTCGTTGGGCTTGAAGCAGGCCTGGACGGCGGGCGGCACGGCCAGCTTGCCCGCGCGCACGAGGGCGATGTCGAGGAGGAAGGGCGCGAAGTGCTGGCGGATGATCTTCGCGATCTGTTCCTCGGGCAGGGTCTCCTCGCGGAGGAGCTTGCACACGTCGCGGCCCTGCACGTCGGTGCCCGGCGCCACGATCACCACCATCACGAGCAGGCGGCCCTTCTCGGCGGCCTCGAGCGCCTTCTCGAACGTCTCGAAGTACTCGAGTTCCCCGGCCCCCGCGGCCGCCGCCAGCAGGGCGCACAGGAAGGCCGCGAGCCGGCCCGTGGCACGTCGGCCGGCCACGCCGTCATGAGGAAAGGCGCTCATTCGTTCTGCTCCCGGGCGACAGGCGCTGGTTAGTGCCTCGGGCCCTCATCTGCCCACGCAGGCATTGTAGTGGGCGCGGGGTGGGGTGTCAAGGCTCTCGCCCGCACCGCGGCGAGCGGGCAGCCGTCTTGCGCAGGGCGAGCGCATGGGGCGCGGTTCGGCCTCAAGTGCCCACAAGCAACTTCTCGAGCAGTTGCGCGAGAAATCTTGCGTCAAGCCAGCCCGTCCGAAGTGTCTCCACGACAACAGCATGCACGCGGCGTGGCCGCCATAGGCCCCGGAGCCACTGGCGAACCACTGGCGGCTATGCGTGCCTGTACCAGCATCGAACCTCCCGCGGGTTCGAAACCCGCGGGAGGTTGAAGGCTCGAGGCCAGAATGGTGCGGCAGGCCCTCCAAAGGTGGCTCGACAGGCTCGCCGTGACAGGGGGCGGCGAGGGCCAACGCGTAGGTAAGAGGATATTTGGCAGTACGGAACGATTTTTTTGCGTCGAGCCCACCCGCCCGAAGTGTCTTCACGGCAAGAGCATGCACGCGGCACGGTCGCCATAAGCTCCGGAGCTACTGGCGAACCACTGGCGGCTATGCGTACCTGTGGGTGAGGGGAATAGAACCGATGGGACGGATGGGACCGATAGGCCCCAGAGAGGAGACAACCCATCTAACCTCCCGCGGG
>Ga0116146_1000794_pt1 | contig 36694 bp, 26 predicted proteins | sample AD_JPNHG2_MetaG_FD_89748 | JGI IMG/M metagenome (GOLD analysis project Ga0116146, IMG submission 89748) | Active sludge microbial communities of municipal wastewater-treating anaerobic digesters from Japan - AD_JPNHG2_MetaG | ecosystem: Engineered > Bioreactor > Anaerobic > Digestate | place... | reverse complement strand
GCTCGCCGACACGTCCGGCCGAATCGCGTTCGTTATCCTACGGACCGATGGTTCACCTCCGGTTGCTCTCGACCCCGCCTCGCGGCGACGCCGTTACCCTCAGCTACAGGCCGGAGAGCGCAGGCCTGGAGGGGACTTGCACCCCTCTGATCGAGTACACTCGCAGACGCACTGGGGCCGACGAGGGCGTCGGCCCTACTTGGGGGCCTGATCGCTCAACAGTGTTTTGACGTTGGCGGCGAAGCGATCCTGATAGACCTGCTGCGTCTGCTCGCGAAGGCTGGCGGACTTGCTGACCAGAATGAATCGCGTCAGGTTGACGGTGCCGAGGTCCAAGGTGAGTTCGCCGGCGTCAATCTGCCACTTGATATCGCGTGCTCCCTCAGCAGTGATCTCAAAGACGTCGGCAAGCTTAAGCCAGGAGGGCACATGCACCTTCACTCCGGCTTTCTCGACAGGCCGGTAGATCGTGCCGAGGCGATCGGAAGCGAAGTTGTCGTTGACGACAATGAGCGCCAGGGCGTCGTCACCGACGAGCAGCGAGCGGATCCACAGCATTCGTGGGCCGCTGACGGGAACGGTCGCCGGGCAACTGCGGATGAGGGCCGACTCGGCCGAGCGGATTTCCGCGCCGACCAGGCCGATCTCTCTCCACAGGGTTTTCATTTCCTTGTCGCTGCCGCCGCACCCGTAATACTCGCCGAATGGCGTGTACCACCAGAACGACATGGCCTTGGCCCCGGCCGCGAGGGAGTAGTAAACCTCGATCCGCTTCTCCTGCGGCGTCGGTCCGCGATATGGGCAATCCTTCATGTCGAAGCGGCATGTATGCAGAATCAGGTGCATGGGTTTGGGTGCACCAGCCGACTGATAGATCGTCCCGACAGCGTAAACGTATGTGGGTTTGAGGTACGGCCCCCAGTTCGTCGGGTCAGACTCCAGCACGCTTTGCACGCCCTCCTGATAATACGGATCGGCGCACGGCAGGTCGGGCAGTTGAGCGTAGGTGTACCAGTTCTCGGGCTTGAAGGTGTTGTCCACGTTGAGCAGGACCGGCGTGCCGGCGTCCTCGCGGCGAAACATGTTTGCCCGATTGACCAGCCACTGGGCGAGGCTGCCGATCCGCTTGTATGGGTCGAGCATCCTGCTTGCGAAGTCACCGGCGTCCGGCTCATCCGTCAGAAAAAGGAACGGGGGGTTGACCGCATCGCCGACCCAGTTGGTCATGATCCGGATACCGGTCTTCTTCGAGTATTCCTGCCCTTCTTTCGATCGAAGGAACTCCCGCACCTCGCCGGGTATCGAGTACATAAGCGTGTTGATGTTGTGCACGCGCATGTCCTCGAGAAAGAACTTGCGATTGTCGTCCGCGGTCTTGCCGACCTTGGAGTAGCCCCACATGCCGTAGACCAGGCCGGGCTGCCAGGCGCCGATGCTGACTCTGGCGATGCCGCCGTCGGCATAGACGGCCTGGAACAGGTACCAAGTGCCCTTCTTGAAGGCCGAGGCGGGATTGATGATCACCGGGACGGTATCGATGGCATCGTCGGCTACGATCGTGCAGCGGCTGGTGACATCCTGGCCGTCGAGCAGGATCTGTCGTGGGGCGATACCCTTGCCGCCCGGGTGACGCAGGTAGGCGTAGGCGGCATCAAACTCAGGTGTGAAGTTGATGCTGAAGAACCAAGGCTGCTTTGTTTTGACGGGGACGGCGACCCGGGCGTCGGTCTCAGGAAGACCAGGAATCGAGACGGTCAGCACCTCGACCTTCGGGTCGCGGCGAAGACGCACAGTGACTTGTCCGTATCCGCCGGGGGGTACGATCATCGGCTCGGTCTTCCACCATACCGGCTCGCCGGCCGCTACCAGCCTGTCGATCTGATCCTTGGGCAGCCTGGAAAACTGAAGGCTGGAGGGGTACTTGTCGTCCGGGTGGTTCTTCGGCTTGTGTTCCGGGGCGACTGCCTGGGCAAGGCTCACGCCGTCCAGCAGCACATCCTCGACCACCATCATCTTGTCGCTGCTATTGCGAAAAATGGCAAAGAGGTAACCGCCGAGCGGCATGTCCGGGTGGGCATACCGGATCTTCTCGCCGTTTTCGTCGGTCCATGACCACCCCTCGCGCCACATGGGCATGAACTCGGGGTAGGGCACGTCGGCGCGGTACTCGCCACCGACAGATCGGGAATCGTTCGCGAGAACGTGCGGCACCGGGACGACCGCCGCGAGGAGGAAAAGGAAGAACACGATGAATATGAAACCTCCGGCACCTGCCGCCCCGCCGAGGCTGACCTGCCGATGGGGCACGGATCCCAGGGGCTCGCGCCCCTGGCTGTCTGCCTTCGACGCTGCCGGGGCGTTGAGGGAGGATGCGTTATGTAAGCCAGGTCCCGCGCGTTCCCCATTCATCATGCTGCATTCATCACTCATCATTCTTCAGTATCCTCTCAATCGCCACCGCCAGGCCGTCTTCGTCGTTGCTGGGCACATGCCACCGGGCGACGGCTTTCACCGAGGCAACGGCGTTGCCCATCGCCACCCCCAGGCCGGCATGGCGGATCATCTCGAGATCATTCACGTCGTCTCCAATAGCCACCACTTCAGAACCGTCGACACCCATCGGTCCGGCAACCTGCATGATCCCGTGCCACTTGTTGACCGTCGGGGCAAAGCATTCGACCACATGCAGGCCATAGTTGGGAGCGAAGATAGAATTGCATTTCAGCTCGACCGGCGAGAAAGCCTGCCGCACGGAGGTGAAGGTCTCGCCGATGTGGGCCGGATCCTCGATGACGCCGATTCGAACCGGCTCGAAAGGCAACGGCCGCCACTCTGCAAGGTGCTCAGTGCGAGAAGGCGAGATCTGCAGCCAACGCTCGAAGTACTTGCGATTCCGCTCGCCCGGTATGTAGCGGTAATCCACGCCGGCCTCAGCGGAATCGTACAGCACCAGAACCGGAGAACCCAGCGATCGAAAATGGGCGACCAACCGATCCGCCAGGTGGTGCGCAATCGTCGTGCGGTGCATCGTTCGGCCGGTGGACAACTCGCTGACGATCGCCCCGAAAACGAACACGCCCACATCTGAATCCAGGCCGATCTCATCGAGCACCGCGCGGGCCTCGGCCAGCATACGACCGGTGCACAGGCAGACGATCATGCCGGCCTCATGGGCCCGGTGTAAGGCTTGGCGGTGGGCGGGTGGCAATTCATTGCGCGAGTTCATCAACGTCCCGTCAACGTCGATGGCGAGGAAACGGTACTTCAGACTCATGACACGGGCACTCAAACCACGCGGCTGGAAACCCCAAAACAGGCAGACAATGTGCATGCACGGCGATGGGTTGTCAACCGTGGACCCACCTTGAAGCCGAGAAGCACCCGAAACGCGTCACGACGCGGGGGTATCGCGCGAACGGCAATCAGCAAGCCGATCGCGACAGAAAAGCCTGGGCAAGCGACCGGCGGCAGAAAGGGCGATTCCCTGCGATCACGCAAGACCCGAAGCCCCGCATCGATAAGACACGCGAAAAGCCGGCTCCGGTTGACAAAACAGACCATCCCCTGGGAAGATGATGGCCGCACGCCGCTCTCCGCGTCATCCGCGGGGACCGCGCCGGCAATTCCCGGGAACCGTGCAGGCACATCTGCACATCACAAGGAGATACGCCAATGAATGATGCCAAGAGTTTCTTCTCCAGCCTGCTCGACATGTCCTTCAGCGATTTCATTACCCCCAAGATCATCAAGATTCTTTTCATTCTGGCCATTATCGGCTCCGCGATCTGGGCACTGGCGCTTCTGGCGGCCGGGCTTGGATCCGGATCGGCGGGCGGAATCCTCGGTGGCCTGATCGGGGCGCCCATCGCGTTCATATTGGCGGTCATTCTGAGTCGAGTCTACCTGGAACTGCTTCTCGTCATGTTTCGCATCGCCGAGAATACCGGGCGACTCGTCGAGCACGCAGAGGGCCCGCCGAAGGACGCCCAGTAGCACGGTCATGCGTCTCTGGTCAGGACCGCCGTTGCCCAGGTGCTGGGGTCGATGTGCCAATTGAACTCGTCGCCGACGGTCAGGTACTGCTGTCCGAGTTCGACGTCCTCCAGCATGGTATACAGTCCGATCCGAGGATGCTCGTCGGGATCGAAGCCCGAGAGGATCTCGCCCGGAATCCGGGCTTCGAGCGTGTAGACGTCGCCGTCACGCCGACCGGCGATCGGGATCGAGCCCTCCGGCGGCAAAGGGGCATTCTCGGCGGCACGATGGATCCGGGCGGCGCCGGCGCACGGATCGCGGCCGTGGCGCCCTCCGCCGGCCGGGAGAAAATAGAACTGCTGGCAATACCGTGAGGCCCGCTTGATCTCGCGGGTGTCGCGCATATCCGTACATAGGCGAAGATTGTCGCCTTCCCAGAACCGTCGCGGCTCGCATCTGAAAGGAGCCCTTCGGCCTTCAACGCGACAGGCGATGAACAGGCCGGTTTCGTTCCACGCCATCCATACCTTGCCGAAAGACCTGCAGTTGTCGAGCCTGCCAAAATCCGGGAGCAGGAACTCGTCGGGCCAATCGGACAGATCGCCGTCGATCACCGGCGACGAGCGGTACCGCAGCGGGAACTCAAAGCGGAACAACAGGCGATTGGGGACCAGGGTGCTCATTTCACGTGGCCCTCCTCATAAGACGGAAGCCGTGACGGCAAAAGCCCAATGACCAAATCCCAATGACCAATGAAGCTCGAAGCCCGAATGACGAAACCTCAGGTGGAGCATCGCTGTTCGGATTTCGTGCTTGGTCATTCATTGGGCATTCAGATTTCGGCATTGGTCATTCCTTGGTCATTGGGCCTTGAGCATTGGCCATTTCTGTGTCATTCCTTTCTCAGCGATGCGATTGACTCGCGTACCAGCCGCTCGAGCTGTTCCTGGTCGCACTGCTGCGATTTCTGCAGCCAGAACTGGACCTGATCGTGATGGCTGAGGTGGCGGATGACCGGGTCGATCCCGAGCTTGTCGATCAGGGCAGGCGTGAATTGCCCCCGTGCGCAATGGACCTCAACCCGCATGGCATTGGCCTGGTTAGTAATGAACCGTGCCCAGACCCCGGGTACCTCCGGATGCTGCAGCACCACCATGACCTTCCGCGTCCAGTCCTCCCTGATTTCAGGGACCATTTTCTTGAGCCGGCCGAGCATCTCCACGATCAAAGATCCCCTCCAGAGCTTCTCGGTGTTCTTCGACAGCATCTGCTGCGACAGGTGCCACTGCCGGCCGTTGACCTTCCACGGCTGGCGCATCTCGACGTCCTCGCCCATTTTGCGGATCAGCCGCTGGTAAGCCTGAAACGCCCTCTTGATGAACTCGCGACAGTCGGCGGTGGCGATCTCCTTCTTGGAGTGAATCAGAATGCGCACGTCGTCGGTCAGACGCCCTGAATGGCGTACGTTCACCCGCGGCTCCTTGCCGTAGATCGGCAGCTCGTTCATCTCATCGAGCGTCTTGAGGGGGATCAGTCGGCGCACTTCGGCGTTGCTGAACGCCCGAGCGGGCACGCGGAAGGTGACATCCAGCAACCACACGCCGCCGGTTCGAGCGTGGAAGAACCAGGGAGACGCGCTGCCGGGCATCTTGATCTCGACGGTGCTCCGGGAGTTGTAGTTGGTCGGCGACAGCCGGCCTTGGCCGATCTTCTCAATCTGATCGATGAGCCATTCGAGGGCCGCCCCTTCCCACCTCGCCGGCTCACCTCGTGGGCCGACCCGATCTCGCGTATGCCAGCGGCGGCCGTCGATCTCCCAGGGCATCTTCGCCTGGCCGATGTCCTCCTCGGCGGTGATCGAGACATCTTCGGTAACCAGAGCCCGCGCCGGGTCGAAGATCTTTCGCTCGACCCGCGTTCCGCTGCGAAGGACCTCCGCCAGGATACGCCCGGTATGCGATCGCTGACTGGCAACCACTCTCTCCGGCGGGCCCTCGGCCACGATATCTCCGCCTGCGGCGCCACCCTCCGGACCAAGGTCGATGATCCAGTCGGCCGTCTTGATCACATCGAGATTGTGCTCGATGCAGACGACGGTGTTGCCCATGTCGCACAACCGGTGCAACACGTCAAGCAGTCTTCGCAGATCCTCGAAGTGCAGGCCGGTGGTCGGCTCATCGAGAATGTAAAGGGTCTTGCCGGTGCTTGGGCGGCCCAGTTCGGCCGCGAGTTTCACCCGCTGGGCCTCGCCGCCCGACAACGTGGGCGCCGGCTGTCCGAGCTGAAGATATCCGAGACCGACGTCATCAAGCGTCTGAAGCATCCGCCGCACGCGCGGCACGTTCTTGAAGTGTTCGAGAGCCTCCGAAATACGCATGGAAAGCACATCAGCGATGCTCTTGCCCTTATACCGCACCTCGAGCGTCTCCGCCTTGTAACGCGTGCCGCCGCAGGTCTCGCAGGTGATCCATACATCAGGCAGGAAGTGCATCTCGATGCAGCGCTGGCCGTTGCCCTCGCAGGCCTCGCATCGGCCACCCGGCCGGTTGAAACTGAAACGGTTGGCATTGTAGCCGCGCACCTTGGCTTCCGGCAGGCGAGCGAACAGCGCCCGAATCTCGTCGAACACACCGGTATACGTGGCCGGGTTGCTCGTGGGCGAGCTGCCGATCGGCGACTGATCCACGTTGATGACCTTGTCGATGAATTCAACCCCGATAATCTCGTCGTGGGCCCCGGGCTCCACGCCGGCCCGATGAATGCGCCTGGCCAAGGCGTTGTGCAATACGTCGTTGACCAGCGAACTCTTGCCGCTGCCGGACACGCCGGTGACGACCACGAGGCAACCGAGCGGAATGTCGACATCAATGTTGCGAAGATTGTTCTGGCGGGCGCCGATGATGCGAAGGAACCGGCCGTTGCCGGGGCGTCGCCGCGCCGGGATGGGGATCGCTTCGCGGCCGCCCAGATACCGGCCGGTGAGCGATTCCTGGGCCGTTCTGAGCTGTTGAGGCGTGCCGGCGGCCACGATTCGCCCGCCGAACGCTCCAGCGCCCGGCCCGAAATCGAGAACGTGGTCCGACTCCGTGATCACGTCGCGATCGTGTTCGACCATCAGAAGTGTGTTGCCAAGATCCCGAAGCCGGTGCAAGGCGGAAATCAGCCGCCGCGTGTCTCGCGGATGCAGGCCGATGGTTGGCTCATCAAGAACGTAAAGAACGCCGGTGAGCCCGCTGCCGATCTGGGAGGCGAGGCGAATCCGCTGAGACTCGCCACCGGAGAGCGTCGGGGCCGAACGGTGAAGCGTCACGTAATCGAGGCCGACATCGACCAGGAATTGCAACCGATTGCGGATCTCAAACAGAAGTTCGCCGGCCACTCTGCGCTGGCGGGCATCCAGCCGCAGATCCTTGAAGAACCGCAGGCAATCATCCAACGGCATCCGGCAGACGTCGACAATGGTCTTGCCGCCGACGCGAACCGCCGCGGCGTCCGGCCGCAGCCGCCCTCCTCCGCACTTCTGACAGGCCACCTCGGAAGTCAGCTGGCTCAGCCGCTGGCGGTATTGCCAGCTCGAACGCGAAGCCTCATCAATCGCCGGGTAGAACCCCTTCCACTGGAAACGGACGCCTTGACCGAGATCGTACCAGTGAGCCCCCGTGCCATAGAGCAGGCCCCGCTGAGCTTCGGCTGGAAGCTTGCACCAGGGAATACCCGGCGAGACTCCCAGATGATCCGCCACCAGACCGACCATTTCGGCCAACAAGGTATTCTCCTCGAAATCCTCCCAGCCGGCGATCGCCCCGTCACGTATCGAACGTCGCGGGTTGGGCACGACCATCGCAACGCTGGCCCCCTTCTGCGTACCGAGCCCCTCGCAGGTCTCACACCAGCCGAGGCGCGTGTTGAAGGAGAAATGATGCGGCGTCAGGTCTTCGTAGGCGGTACCGCATTGCGTGCACGACCGTCTCTGGGAGAATCGAAGCGCCTCACCTCCGTCCACGGGCGCGAGCATGACCCAGCCGCTCCCGATCGACAAAGCCATTTCAATACTGTCGGCAATGCGTGACCGCTCCCGTTTGCGAATGACCACCCGGTCCACCACCAGCTCAACCGAGTGACGACTCTTGCGATCCAGTGAGGGCGGCTTTTCAAGCTCGTACACCTGGCCGTCCACCCGCACGCGGGCAAAACCACTGGCTTGCTCGCGGGCAAACAGCGCCGCGTAGTCTTCGTTGCCCGTCTGCTCGATGGGAGCCAGCACAAGCGCTCGAGTCCCTTCCGGCAAGTCCAGGACTTTATCGATGATTTCGTCACTGGTTTGCGTGCCGATGGGAACATCGCACTTGGGGCAATAAGGAATGCCTATACGCGCCCAGAGAATGCGCATGTAATCGAAAACCTCGGTCACCGTGCCCACCGTGGAACGCGGCGAGCGGGCGGCGGTCTTCTGCTCGATGCTGATGGCCGGAGACAGGCCTTCGATGCGCTCCACTTTGGGCTTTGCGAGCTGGCCAAGAAACTGGCGAGCATAGGTGCTGAGAGATTCGACGTATCGGCGCTGGCCTTCGGCGTACACGGTGTCGAGAGCGAAGCTGCTCTTGCCGCTGCCGGACACTCCGCTGCAAACGGTAATCTTGCCGCGAGGGAAGGAAACCGTGACATCCTTGAGATTATGCTGGCCGGCCCCGACGACCGTAACCTCGGCGGCCTCGCCGTTGTCCCCTTCGCCGGGGGCTACCCCCCCTGCCCCCCCCTTGTTAAGGGGGGGAAGAAGAGAGCGCTCCTCCCCATTAAGAGAGGGAACTGCACTGGCTTCTCCGCCAAGAGCAGGAACCGCTAAGCCGGGCCCGCTTGCCAACCTCCCCCCGTCAGCAAGGGAGGCCTGCAATCTCCCCCCCTTAGCAAGGGAGGCCTGCAACCTCCCCCCCTTAGCAAGGGAGGCCTGCAACCTCCCCCCCTTAGCAAGGGGGGGCTGCAACCCCCCCCCCTTAGCAAGGGGGGGCTGGGGGGGGTGACCGTCCAGACGGAGCACCGGCCGGAGGGCCTGACCGGTGTATGACGCCTCGCACTCGGCGACCTGTTCGGGCGTCCCGGCCACGACCACATACCCGCCGGCCTCGCCGCCCTCGGGGCCAAGGTCGATGACCCAGTCGGCCGTCTTGATCACGTCGAGATTGTGCTCGATCACCACCACTGTGTTGCCGCTGTCCACGAAGCCGTGGAGCACCTGCAGGAGTCGCCGAATGTCCTCGAAGTGTAGTCCTGTTGTCGGCTCATCGAGGATATATAGCGTTCGGCCGGTACTCCTCCGCACCAGCTCGCGGCCGAGTTTGATCCGTTGTGCCTCGCCGCCCGACAGCGTCGTTGACGATTGCCCGAGCTTGATGTAGTCCAGGCCGACGTCATGCAGCGTCTGGAGCATGCCGGCAATCTTCGGGATGTTCGCGAAGTGCCGGAGAGCTTCCTGTACGTCCATGTCCAGGACGTCGGCGATGCTCTTGCCGCGAAAGTGGATGGCGAGCGTCTCGCGGTTGAAGCGGCGCCCTTCGCAGACAGGACAGGGAACCCAGATATCGGCGAGAAACTCCATGTCCAGGCGGTTGGCCCCGTTGCCTTCGCAGGCCTCGCACCGGCCGCCGCCCTCTTCGCCGCTCGGCACGTTGAAGCTGAACCGCCCCGGTTTATAGCCGCGCACTTTCGAATCCGGCAGCCGGGCGTAAAGGTCGCGAATTTCGTCGAACACCTTGATATAGGTGGCCGGGTTGCTTCGCGGAGTACGGCCGATCGGCTGCTGATCGATGTCGATCACCTTGTCGAGATGCTCAAGACCGTCGATGCCGTCGCAATCACCGGGACTGACCTCCTCGGCTCCGTTCAGGTCGCGGGCCAGGCGCTCGCGGAGAATGTCAATGACCAGCGAACTCTTGCCGCTGCCCGAGACGCCGGTCACACAGATGAACCGTCCCAGCGGGAAATGAACATCAACGTTCTTGAGGTTGTTGTGCCTCGCCCCGCGCACGGTCAGCCAGCGCTGCCGGTCATCAGCAACAGGTATCGCCCCTTTGCCCATGGCACGCCGTCGCTTGCTCACTAGATCCCCGCCTCACGCGCCAGTTCTTCAAGGTCCGTCTTGATGCCGAGTTCCGCTGCCCACCCCCGAAGATAAGTCCAGTCCAGCCGAGTACGTTGAGTCCTGACAACACTCAGGGCGTTTTCCCACTGCTTCCTGGAACCCGTGGTCTTGCGCCACAAGAGCTTCATGAGAACGATGTCTTCCGCCGATACCACGCAGATCCTGAGGTCGCTCTCCGGATATTCAACCCAGACTCGTCTTCGAAGCACCTCCCGGTAGTAGGGAGTATCCGGCAGCATGCTCAGATCAAATTTGAGGGAAGTCTTACGGTGGATCACATTGGTCATCGAATGATCGACGCACGCCTGGCGTATCACATCTGCGTCGGCATAGAAACGAGGGCCCAGGTCGGCAACAAGCCTCGATACCTGGTTGGGCCTCATGTTCATCACAATGTCCACATCGATGCTGGCACGGGGTTCACCATGTATGCTGCTTGCGACCGAGCCGGTGATCGCATAGACAACCCCCTGCTCTTCAAGAGGAGTGGTGACCTGCCGAATCAAGCCGGCGAAATCATCATTTGCCATCGTCGCTGCCCTCCGTCTGCCTTGCCTGCGCCGCCCCGCGCCGCAAACGAAGCATCGTTGTTGTCATCCGGCAAAGCATCTCGAACTTCTTCTCCGGAGTATGCACTTCCGCCATGTACTCCTGAAGCAAGCGGTCGCGTTCAGCGGCTGACATCCGGCCAAGCCGTTCCTGCGTCAACCGGCACACCTCCGCAAACCTGCGGCACGTTTCCTCATCTGCAATCCGTACTTCCGATTGCCCGCTCATGGTTTCTGGTCCTCTCTGCCACGAGTCACCTTGCGCATCGTCTCGACATCCACGGGCCGTCGCTGCTTCGGCACCTCGATACTCCGCCGGCCTGCCAAGTACGCGCCCGTGAGTGACTTCTCATTTGCCGCCATCTCGTCAATCGTGCCCGTGGCCACCACCTCCCCGCCGCGAACCCCCGGTCCCGGGCCGAAATCAACGATCAGGTCGGCGGTTCGCATCGTCTCCTCGTCATGCTCGACGACCACGACGGTGTTGCCCATGTCCCGCAATCGTTCGAGGCTGGCCAGGAGCCGCCGGTTGTCGCGCGGATGCAGTCCGATCGACGGCTCGTCAAGAACGTAAAGCACGCCCACCAGGCCGCAGCCGATCTGACCAGCCAGGCGAATCCGCTGGGCCTCGCCGCCCGAAAGCGTCGGCGCCGGGCGATCAAGCGTCAGATAGTCAAGACCCACATTCGACAAGAACGAGAGCCGCCCGCCCACCTCCTTCAACACCTCGGCGGCAATCAGCCGCTCGGTCGGGTCAAGGTGCAACGTGTCGAAGAATTCTCGCACCTGGAGCACCGACATGGCGCACAATTCATGAAGGGCCTTCCCGCCGACCAGGACATGCCGCGCCTGGGCATTGAGGCGGGCGCCCCGGCAGTCGGGACATGGCTTGCGACTCATGTACTTCTCGTAATAGGCGCAAGCAAAACCGGCTTTGGCCTTGCGGTACCAGGAGCGCAGCTCGGCGATCACCCCTTCGAAAGTGCCGCCATGTTTCCACACGCCGCCGCGATACCGCCACTCGAAGGTGATGTGCTCGTCGCCGGTGCCGTAGAGCAAGGCATCACGGGCCCGTTGTGGTAGGCGGCCCCAGGGCAGCCGAATGTCGAACCCCACGTGTTTGGCGACCCCTTCGTAGATGTGCCGCCGCCAACGGCCGGGACGTTTTCGCATCGGCGCAATGCAGGGATCAAAAAAACTCAGGGACGGGTCCGGAACCAGAAGTTCCGGATCAAAATCGTAGATCGCGCCCATCCCGTCGCAGGTCAGACACATGCCCGTCGGCGAATTGAAACTGAACAACTGGGGCGACGGCGTGTCGAAACCGGTTCCGCACTTGGCGCAAGCATACTTGGAGGACAACAGCAGCTCCCCAAGCAGGCCGCCGGCTTCGCTTGGCGCAGATGCCGACGACTCGGGCTCCGCCGGAGCCACAATGAGTGTGCCGTTGCCCAGGGCGAGCGCGTTTTCAACAGCTTCCGCGAGGCGAGCCCGTACCTCGTGGCCGACTGCCAGTCGGTCGACAACGACCTCGATGTCGTGCCGATTATGACGCCCGAGTGCAGGTGCCCGGTCCAGGTGAACCACCCTCCCGTCGATCCGCGCTCGGACATAGCCTCGCCTGCGGAGATCCTCCAGAAGCTCAACGTGCTCGCCTTTCTGCCCTCGCACCACCGGAGCAAGAATCAACACGCGCGATCCGGCCTGCGTACTCAGGATGCGCCCGACAATGGCCTCGGAGGTCTGGGCGGTGATTGGGTCTCCGCATTGGGGACAGTGTTGACGGCCGAGTCTGGCATACAAGACTCTGAGAAAATCATAGATGCCGGTCACCGTCCCCACGGTGCTGCGAGGATTCCAGCCCGACGTCTTCTGCTGGATGGCAATCGCCGGGCTCAACCCGGTAATCTGGTCCACGTCCGGCTTGGCCAGGGTCCCCAGAAACTGGCGTGCGTAAGCGCTGAGCGATTCGATGTAGCGGCGCTGGCCCTCGGCGTACAAGGTGTCAAAGGCAAGGCTGCTTTTGCCGCTTCCGGAGACCCCGGTGAAGCAGATCAACCGGTTTCGCGGCAGATCCAAAGAGACGTTCCGCAGGTTATGCTCCCGCGCACCCCGCACAGATATGACCGGCCGACCCATGTGCAACCCCCTGTCTGCCGCTCGACCAGAGAAACTGGCCGGGCAGAAACCGACCCAGCATTGTAATTCAGCGAAGCATTTTGGACCAACCGACAGTCCCTGCCCAAAGGACTGCGGCCGTGAGGCTCATGCCGAGGCACAGGATTCCGTAAGTCGATTCCAGACAAGCCGTTATCGCCTCTCTGCAATATCAAATAAGGTGCCTCACCGGCTGATGCGCCAGGCAGCCTCAGAAAACACGCGCCAAACCTTCGCGGGGAGAATCTGTCTCGTAACTATGTAAGAGGAGTCGCTCTGAGATCAGGAGTATCGTGTCCGGGTCGGAAGCCGACCCGCCAGGAACATAAGGAGGCATTCGTGATAAGCATGATCCGAAATCGCGTGCTGACCGCCCTGCTCGTCATCGCGTCCTGCTTGCTGCCGGGAGCAGAGATAGACTGCGACTGCGAAGACGGGGAATTCGAAGTGGAGTTCGACGGCTTCTGCGACGACGATTGCGATCACGGCTGCTGCGGCCACAGCCTCGACGGTTTCTTTTTTGACTTCTGGTGGGATGATTAAAGAGACACTCAACAGCAATCGTCAGGAGACCTTGGCTTGGTTTGAGGGTTGTCAGGCAGATGCGCCTGCCATGAAACCCAACACCAGTGCGTGATACGTTCTGGCTCGAAACCCCCACTTGCCTACCACCAAGCTGGAAGTCGGGCGGGCATGAGGCGAGACTGTGATTCTGCCCGCCCAATCGCAACCTCCGAAACTACCGTCCTGTGAGTCGTCGTCCGATAATCACGCCCGCCGGCACGCGGCGTCTGCTCGCAACCAGTCACGCCCGCAACCCTGTCGAACGTATCCAATTTCGCTGACACCTACTGATATCCCCCGCAGTTTGTAATTCCGGCCCGATTGCGGTATCGTCGGTGTACTTGCGACCACAGGAGTGCCCCCTTTGACGCTGGCGGACGAGTTGAAAATACTGCGGCCAGAGTTCATGGCCGCCCCGTTCTGGTTCTGGAATGACGTGATGGACCCCCAAGAGGTCCGGCGCCAGATTGCCGAGATGTCGCGCCAGAACATCGGCGGTTTCTTCATGCATGCCCGGATGGGCCGCGTCACCCCCTATATGTCCCAGGAATGGATGACGGCAATCAAGGCCGCCGTGGATGAGGCCCGGCAACGGGGCATGTTCGCCTGGATTTACGACGAGGATGGCTGGCCGAGCGGCTTTGGCGGCGGTGCGGTCAATGCACTGGGCGAGGAGTACCTCCAGCAGTACGCCACCGCCGAAATCATCCCCTGCAACGGATCCATCGGCACAAAACTGGAGCGACCAAAATGCATCATCGCCGCCTACGCCACGGGCAGAAAAGTCAATGGCTTCAGCGATTGCCAGCGGCTTGATCCCGCGGACCTGCCCGGGAGCTGGTCGCGGTTGCCGCCCACCTGCCGCGAGAGACTTGTGATCTTTCGCCGGGAGTTGCACAACTACCGCCGCCATTTCTCGCCCGAGGCGTGGGCCGACGGCTACGTGGACGTGCTGAACCCCAAGGTAACCCGCGCCTTCATCCAAAACATCTATGAGGCCTACCGGCGCGAAATTGGAAAAGAGTTCGGCAGGAACGTTCCCGGCGTATTTACCGATGAACCCTCATACCATGAACTCGGTTGGAGCGAACCGGTCGTACGGCTGCCCATGTCGCCGGTCCTGGAGAGGGAGTTCGAGAAGCGGTATGGCGCTCCCCTTCTGGATAATCTGATGACCATCGCGTTCGGCGGGCCCGACGCCATCCGCGCCCGATGGTGCTTCTACTCCTGTCTCGCGAGGCTGTTCTCGCGGAATTACACCCGGATCCTCGCCGAATGGTGCGCGCGACACAAGATGGTCTTCACCGGCCACTACCTGCTGGAAGAACATCCCCGTTGCGCGACCCACGTGATCGGCGACCCGATGCTGCACTACTACTATCAGCAGTATCCCGGCATCGACCATCTGGGCAAAGACCTTGACTTGAAGGACTTTTGGTCGTCGGCGAGGGTGCTCGTCAAACAGGCATCGAGCATCGCCCACCAGTTCGACAAGCCTCGCGTGATGTGCGAGACCTTCGCCGGCGGGGGATGGCGCTTCGGCATTCGCGAACAGAAATGGATGGCCGACTGGCAGTACGCCATGGGACTGAACCTGGTCTGCCAGCATGCTTTTCACTATTCCCTGCGGGGTTTTCGGAAACGCGACTATCCGCCGAGCCTTTCGTTCCAGCAACCTTGGTGGCCGTTCAGCAAGGATCTTGGCGCCCATTTCGCCCGGCTGGGCTACTTGCTGACCCGGGGAAAACGGGTCGTAAACGTCCTGGTCATGCACCCTATCGAGAGCTTCTTTGCGACCCACGAGCCCGGCGGGTACCCGTGGCCCAATGACCCAATGAATGAAGCCTTGAAAAAGCTGGTCGAATGCCTGCTGGCCTACCAGATCGACTTTGATTTTGGAAACGAGGTCCTCCTGAAACAGCATGGCCGGGTCCAAGGCGCCGGCCTCAAACTGGGCTCTGGCACTTATGACGCAGTCATCATCCCCCACAGCCTGACGTGGCGCAAGTCCACCGTGACAATGCTGCGGAAGTTCGCGTCCTCCGGAGGGCGATTGTACTACGTGGAACCCGCCCCGACGCACCTGGAAGGTGAGCCCACCGACGCCTACGGGTCGTTGCTGGACGAAGCGATGAGCCTGGGCCATTGGCAGGCACCGGAATTCCGGCAGTGCATCTCCGATCTGGTCGGACCGGTGGCCAAAAGGGCCTGTCGCGTGTTGGGCAACGATCCGCACAACCGTGATATCATGGTCATGCACCGGCGAGCCGAAGGACAGCATATCTTCTTTTTGGCCAGCGGGGCCAAAACCGCTCACACGTCCTGCGTCATCTTCGACGTACCCGGCATACCAATGCTGGTCAACACAGTGAGCGGGCATCTGTCGCCTCTACCGCACACCCGCGAGAACGACGAGTGCCGCATCGAGTTATCATTCGATTTCGCCAAGTCTCATGCCATTCTCTTCAAGCGCGGCCGTCGCGTTCCTGCACCCGCAAAGGAAACCCAGGTTTTCCAGAAGACGCTCTGTTGTCACGGCGACCAGTTGCCTTATCAGATGGACCGCGATAACCCCTTCATTCTGGACGCAGGCGAGTTGTTCATCGACGGGCGTTCGGCGGGACTCATGTCAACACTTGATGCCGAGCAGGCTCTGGCCCGGCACGGCAACGCTCCGCAAGCGTTCATGCGATTCACCGCCACGAGCGAACTGAAAGTCGGCGGTGCCGAGTTGCTTCTTGAAACGCCGGAAAACTTCGAAATCAGGATTGACGACCGGAAGATCCCGGTGCCGGCGCAACCGGCCTGGCTCATTGACCCGTGCCTGCGCAGGATCCCGATTCCCGGCGGTCTCAAGGCGGGCACAAACACCATTGAGATCCACTTCCGGTGGCAGCCGGGCCTGGAAATCGAGCCCATGTATCTGCTCGGCCGATTCGGTACCTACGTGGAAGGCGACAAGTGTCGGATTGGCCCGCTGCCGAAAAAACTGGCAGTCGGCTCGTGGCACGATCAGGGTCTGGCCTTCTATGCGGGCATCATCACTTACACACTCGATGTCAATGCAGATACTCGGGCAGATCGCTGGGAACTGCGATGCCCTGAGTTCCACAGCGCCGTCCGCGTGTCTGTCAACGGCGTCGATGCCGGCCATATACTGTGGGCCCCCTACACGCTCGATATCACCTCCCACGTCCGTCGGGGCCGGAACCAGATCAGCCTGCACGTGGCCAACTGCCTGCGGAACTTTTTCGGCCCACACCACATGGGCAACGAGGACGAGATCGACTGCCTCGGTCCGCACAATTTCTTCAACACCAGGCACCGCGTGCCCGAATACCGCCTCAAGCCGGCCGGCCTGCTCGGAGAGGTCGTCCTTACCGGCTACCGCACGGACCGCTAGAATAACCGCATGGCTCGACGGCGACGCTCTGACAACCAGCGCTACCACGACCGCGTCGCGGGACGATACGAGTCCATCTACGACGACGCGTACTGGCAATGGCACGACGCCTTGACGTGGGGGCACCTCAAGCGATTCATTCCCAGAGATCTCATCTCTCCCGTCGCCGACCTGGGTTGCGGCTCGGGCAAATGGGGCCGACGTCTTCTCAAGAGCGGCTACCGGGTCACGTTTGTCGATCTGTCGGCCAAGATGCTCGATGAGGCCCGGCGACAGGTTGAAGAAATGGGGGCGACCGCCAAGGCGGAGTTTGTCCAGGCCGATCTGGCAGACCTGTCGGCCCTGCCCGAGGGACATTTTGGGTTAGCGATGGCTATGGGCGAACCGATCGGACTGACCGAGTCGCCTCAGCAGGCCATGAGACAGATCGCCCGCTGTCTGGCAAGCGGCGGCGTGCTGGTTGCCACGCTCGACAACCGCGTGCCCTGCTTGGATTACTACCTTGAACGAGGCGACCGCGAGGGATTGGAGCAGTTCATTCGCAGCGGACGCACTCACTGGTTGACTCGCGATCCCTCAGAGCAATTCGAGATTCACACCTTCGAACCCAAAAGCATCGAGCGACTGGTCGCCGATGCGGGTCTGGAGATGCTGGACATGATCGGCAAGACGGTGCTGCCGATGAGACGCCACCGGGAGCTGATCGAGGATGCGGACGAGCGACGCCGTTGGGCCAGGATCGAACAGCGTCTGGCCGGCGACCCGGCCAATTTCGGCCGTTGCGCACATCTGCAGTTCGCGGCGCGCAAGCCCTGACGTAACCAAGCGGTCCGCCATAGAAGCCTCGCCCCAGGTCTACCGGTCCCACCTCGTTGCATCCGCTCACCGCGCGGGTACCATGACTTGGCAGGTGCTTTTCAAGAAAACTCATCCCTCAGCGGTTTTCCGGGAGCAGAATCGCCCGCGACGCGTCTAACGTTGCAGGAACAGGGGCGAACCGTGGAATTGCCCGACGCGGAAGCGGTCAAGCTGGCGGCCAGGGGTGATGCCGACGCCTTCATGACGTTGGTCGAACGATACCGCGCGCCACTGATCGCCTATGTCCACGGCAAGACCCGGCGGCGCGATGAGGCCGAGGATCTAGCCCAGGAGGTCTTCTGCAAGGCATGGCAGCACCTGCCCGGGCTGAGGGACCCGGCGGCGTTTCCGGGGTGGCTGTTCAGGATGGCCCACAACGCGATCCTGACGGCGGCCCGGCAGCCACGGCCGGCACAGCTTGAAGACGATCCTGCGGACAGCAGCCCTGCCGGCAATGAGAACAGCGTCGAGGTTCACGCGGCCGTCGCGGCTTTGTCGGAGGAGTTCCGGATCACGGTTTCGCTCCGGCATTTTTCGGGGATGAGTACGGATGAGGTGGCCAGAACACTGGGAATTCCGCCTGGGACCGTGCGAAGCCGATTGTCGCGGGCGTATGCTCAGCTTCGCCGGCGGCTCATCTCGCGTGTGGAGGTCTGATCGGTGTCCAGCGACCTGGATCGACAACTCGAACAGCTTCTGGACCAGGCCGGGTCTGACGCCCAGCCTCGCCGGCCCTCCTGGGGCGAGATGCGAGACCGGATCACGGCCATCCCGCAGGTCCGCGGTCGGCGACTGGTCCTGCCCCGCCGGTTGGTGGCTGTCGTGGGGGTGGCGGCCATGATCGCGATTGTCCTCGGCATCATCTTCCACCTGCCCCTCGGCCCCATCGCCCAAGCCGAAAGCCCGCCGATTCGCGTGATCCAGAAGGACATCGAGCTCACGGTATTCAACCTGTTCGAGAGCGATCGCCCGACGTTGTTCATGCCGACGTCGCCGCCTGCACGCGGACCGGTCAAAATGGGCATGGCCCTGGTCAAGGACCACCGCATCGTCCTGAACCTTCGGCCGGGGGACAATCTGGTCTACTTCACCGATGTCGCCGCTACCATCGACCCGACCAGCGTGCGGTTCTGGAGCGAAACCGACCCCATCGCCACGAAGGTCGTCGAGCAGAACTTCGAATACGACCTGGCGACCGCCGGGGCGATCCTCAAGCGCTATCTCGACCGCAAGATCACCTGCGTACTGAAGGATGGCAAGCAGCATGAGGGCTTCCTCTGCTCGCACGACGGCGACATTGTGCTGGCCGATAAGCCGCCGTCGGACTCGGGCGAGATGCGCAAGACCGAGTCGATCTCCCGCGATCAGATCCGGGCGGTGCAGATGCCGGATGTTCCCAAGGACCTGTTCGTCAAGCCCACCCTGGTCTGGAAGATCCGCACACAGCGTCCCGGCCAGCACGAGACGACGCTCATGTACGCCTGCGGCCATGCCGAGTGGCAGGCGGATTACGTGGTTGCGGTCACACCCGGCGCTCCCGGAGAGAAGGATCAGCTCGACCTGCAGGGCTGGGTGACCATCGATAACCGCACAGGATCAACCTACAAGGACGCCGGTATCAAGCTCATCGCCGGCGACGTCAACCGGGTGCCGGATCCGTGGGCACCGGATCAGGTTGAGCGGTTCTCAATGGGCATCGAATTCGCGGATTTGGACGCGTATGCGTTGAGACTGGCACCGGCCAAGATGCCGGAGAAGGCGTTCGTCGAGAAGTCCTTCTTCGAATACCACTTGTATACGCTCTCGGCCCCCAGCACGGTCAAGGACCAGCAGATCAAGCAACTCAAGCTGCTCAAGGCTGAGGGGGTGAAGGCAATCCGGCGATATGTCTTCGATTCGCCGCCGGGCACGGATGAGAGCCGGCGGCATGTCGCCGTAGTTCTGGAGTTCAAGAACGATAAGGACAACAAGCTGGGCATGCCGCTGCCCAAGGGGCGGGTCCGTGTCATGCAGCGGGATTCGGACGGCGACATGCAGTTAGTCAACACCACCGAGATCGACCATACCGCCAAGGATGAGGAGATGAAGCTCAATATCGGCTCGGCGTTCGACGTAGCCGCCGAGCGGGCGGAGATGAACATGACACGGCCGGGCCACCGGCAGGAGACTCGAACCATCCGCCTGCGGATGCGGAACCACAAGGATGAACCGATTCAGGCCCGCTTTGTCGAGCGGCTGGTGCCGAATCGGAATTGGGAGATCACGCTGACAAGCAACGCGTGGACGCGCGAGGATGTGAGCACGATTCACTTTGATTTCACGCTGGAACCTGACGCGGAAAAGGAAATCACATACACGGTGGATTACCAATGGTAACACGCTCAGAAAACGAGACGGATCGCGATTTCCTTCCCCCCTTGACAAGGGGGGATAAAGGGGGGCCTTGGCTTTCCTCCCCTACCCCCCCCTGCCCCCCCTTTGTAAGGGGGGGAGAAGGACACCCCCCCTTGGCAAGGGGGGGAGAGAGACTCCGCTCGGCCCGGAGCTTCTTCTGCTCGGCCCGGAGCTTCTTCTGCTCGGCCCGGAGCTTCTTCTGCTCGGCCCGGAATCCTTTCCGGGCCGCCTCTGGTGGCGGAATCCTTTCCGCATTCGGTGAGAATGAGGATAGCAATCCTCCACGCGAGAGGCCCCAGAAGGGATTCTGGGGCCAGCAGGGATTTTGCTCGGCCCGGAATCCTTTCCGGGCCGCCTCTGGTGGCGGAATCCTTTCCGCATTCGGTAAGAATGAGGATAGCAATCCTCCACGCGAGAGGCCCCAGAAAGGATTCTGGGGCCAGCAGGGATTTTGCTCGGCCCGGAATCCTTTCCGGGCCGCCTCTGGTGGCGGAATCCTTTCCGCATTCGGTGAGAATGAGGATAGCAATCCTCCACGCGAGAGGCCCCAGAAAGGATTCTGGGGCCAGCGAGCAACCCGTCTGCACTGCTCGCAGAGCAGTGGCACACGGGGACAGAGCAGTGGCACACGGGGACAGAGCAGTGGCACACGGGGACAGAGCAGTGGCACACGGGGAACCACCGGGCCAATCCTGGCCCTGCTGGCGACCCTTCTGGTGGCACCCTTGGTGTCAGCCCAGACGACCCAGCCGGCGAACTTGACCGAAGGCGTCGGGCTGACGGTCTACAACCAGGATTTCGCCATCGTCCGCGAGCGGCGGACGATGCCGCTGGCGGCCGGGCGGTCGGAGGTGAAATTCAAGGATGTGGCCGCGACCATCGTGGCCGATACCGTCCACTTCCTGAGCCTCAGGCCGGCCGGTGATGCCAAGGTCATCGAGCAGAACTATGAATTCGACCTGGTCAGCGCCAATAAGCTGCTGGACAAGTACATCGACAAGGACATCGGCCTGATCACGCGCGATGGAAGCCTCATCGAGGGCAAACTGATGAGCTTCGACGACGGCCAGGTCGTGCTGGCCGTCAGGGACGGGATTCAGATGGTCCCGCGGGGCAAGAACGTGCGTGATATCCGCTTCTCGGCCCTGCCCGGCGGCCTGTTGACCCGGCCGACGCTGGTCTGGCTGGTCAACGCCAAGCAGGCCAGCGACCACCTCGTTGAGGTCTCGTACCGGGCCAACGCGGTCAACTGGAGGGTGGACTACCGGGCGCTGGCCGATGCCGACGGGAAGATGCTCGACCTGTCGGGATGGGTGACCATCGACAACCGCTCCGGGCGGACCTACGAGGATGCCCGCCTCAAGCTGATGGCCGGCGAGGTGCACGTGGTCAAACCGCAGGAAGAACGCTTTAGGAGGAGAATCGCCGCCGGGGTTGAGGTAGCGTTCGCTCGCTTGGACACGCCGGCATTTGAGGAGAAAGCCTTCGCCGAGTACCACCTGTACGAGTTGTCGCGCCCGGCGACGATCAAGGACCAGCAGGTCAAGCAGATCGAGTTGATCAATATCGAGCAGATTCCCGTCAAGCGAAAGTACCAGTATCGCGGCGAAGGGGACAACGTGCATGTGATCCTGGAGTTCAAAAACGCCAAGGAAACGCGCGAAGGGTTGGGCATCCCGCTGCCCAAGGGACCGATCCGCGTGTACCAGATGGATGCCGACAAGCAGAACGAGTTCATCGGCATGGACTCCATCGAGCACACGCCCAAGAACGAGGACATCAAGATCAGGATCGGCACCGCCTTCGACATCAAGGGCGAACGGGTGCAGACGAACCTGAGGCGCCCTGGCGAGGGCGTCGAGGACAAGGACTGGCGGATTCGTCTGAGAAACCACAAAGACCAGCCGGTCAAGGTCGAGGTACTCGAACGGCTCGAGGTCGGTGGCCGCAACTGGGAGATCCGCGAGGCCAGCCACGAATGGAAGAAGAAGGATTTCCAGACGATCACGTTCGACGTGAACGTGCCCGCCAATGGCGAGGTCACGATCACCTATAGCGTGGAGTACACATGGTGAGCAGGCAGGGCATGGTCGGAGTCGCCAACGGCGACGCAGACCTGCCGATTGAGGGTTCCCGGCTTCGCCAAAGGCTACGTCGTGGCAAGCGGGGTTCAGTGTCGCTGGTGCGAGAATCCTTTCTCGCACCCATTCGGGCGGCGAATCCTTTCGCCCCCCATCGTCGCGGGATAGGAATCCCGCGGGTGAGAGCGGCCGAGATAGGGATCTCGGCCGAGCGAGGATTGAGGGCTCAGGAAGGTAGGGCATGGTCGGAGTCGCCAACGGCGACGGAGACCTGCCGATTGAGGGTTCAGGGTTCAGGAATAACGAGGAGAGCCAGGAGCTAACAGCCAGAAGCCAAAAGCTGAGAGCTTCCTTCGGGAGAACAGATCATGACATGTCGCACACTCGCACTGATCATCGTCGCAGCCGTCGCCGCTCCGGTTTTCGCCCAGGAATCCGCCAAACCGGAAACGGGCGTGAGGTTGACCATCTACAATGACAACTACGCCTTGGTGAAAGACCGGCGCATGCTCGATGAGCCGCTCAAGGCAGGGATCAACCTGATCCGCTTCCGAGACGTAGCCGGCACCATCGACGCCACCAGTGTGTACTTCCGCTCGCTGACCGACGCGGAGGCCTCGGTGGTCGAGCAGAACTACGAGTTCGACCTGGTCAACGCCGACAAGCTGCTCCGCAAGTACATTGACAAACCGATCACGGCCCACACGGCCGACGGGCAGGTGTACGAGGGCACGCTGATGAGCTTCGACCAGCGACAACTGGTGCTCGCCAAAGACAAGGAGAAAGGCCCGATCTGCATGGTCGAGCGCGGCGAGAACATCAAGCGCATCCAGTTCAGCTCGCTGCCCGAGGGCCTGCTGACCCGCCCGACGCTGGTCTGGGAGCTGGCCACCGGCAAGGAGGGCAAGCACACCGTCGAGGTGAGCTACATTGCCAACAACATCCGGTGGCGAGCGGACTACAACCTCGTTCTGAACCCCGATGACACCAAGATCGACGTCTCTGGATGGGTCACCCTCGAAAACAACACTGGCACGGCCTACAAGGATGCGGCGGTCAAGCTTCTGGCCGGCGACCCGAAGATCGATTTCCGCAACTTCAACTTCGGCTTCGGCCAGGACTACTACAAGATCATGATGACCAAGCTCGCCCCCACGACCGCCAAGGGCGAAGACGTCAGCCGGGCCTTCGGCGAGTACCGGATGTACACGCTGCCAGAGCCCACCACGGTCAACAACAACCAAATCAAGCAGATCGAGCTGATCAACAGCCCCGGTGTGGCCGTGACCAAGACCTTCCTGTACGACGGTGCCAAGATGCAGTGGTCGTGGGGAGGCTGGTATCACGACCCCGGCTTCGGGCGGGAGGAGAACAAGAAGGTCAACGTCCTGATCGAGATCGAAAACCGGGCCGACCGCAACCTGGGCATCGCCCTGCCCAAGGGCAAGTGCCGGGTGTACAAGAAAGACATCGACGGGGCGCTGGAATTCATCGGCGAAGATCAGATCGACCACACCTCGCGCGACGAGCGGGTGGTGCTCTACATCGGCGACGCCTTCGACATTGTCGGCGAGCGCAAGCAGACCGACTTCCGCAAGATTTCCAATACCGTTTTCGAGGAGGCCTTCGAGATCAAGGTCCGCAACCACAAGAAGGAAGCGGTGACGGTCAAGATCCTCGAGAAGCTCTACCGCTGGAGCGAGTGGGAGATCATCAAGAAGAGCTCGGACTTCGAGCAGCTCAACGCGCGAACGGTGATCTTCCCCGTCGAGATCAAACCTGACGGGGAAGCGGTGGTCACCTACCGGGTAAGGTATCGGCATCCGTAAGGGGCAATTTGGCCTTGCACCGGTCCCGATCCGAAGCAACCATGCCCGCCGCTGCCCTCGGCGCAATCCGCCTCAGCATTTATAATCCCCTCCTTGCCAAGCACCGGTCATCCTGCCGGGTGGAGGACCCATGGCAGCAGAGATCATTGACGGCAAAGCACTTGCCGAACGAATGCGGGCGGAAATTCGGCACCAGGTCAAGACCTTGGCAGCCGAAGGACGCCAGCCCAAGCTGGCGGCGATCATCGTCGGCGAGCCGGCGGCAGGCATGGTGTATGCCCGTTCACAAGCCCGCCAATGCTCGGATATGGGCATCGAATACGAGCTGGTCCAGGTGCCTGAGGCTTGCGGTGCCGGATGCCTCTGCGAGCAAATCGACCGGCTGAATCGTGACGACAGCGTCACGGGCATCATGCTGCACCTGCCACTGCCACCGGAAATCGACGCCCCCTCCATGCAGTACCGTATCGACCCTTACAAGGACGTAGAGGGCGTGAACCCGGCGAACATCGGCATGGTTTTCTACGGCCAGCCGATCATCGCCCCCTGTACCGCCCTGGCGGTCGTCGAGCTGATCAAGGAGACCGGCATGCAGCTCCGCGGAGCCAACGCGGTGGTCGTCGGCCAAGGTGCCATCGTCGGATTGCCGATCACCGTGTTCCTTGTCCAGCAGTTCGCCACCGTCACCGGCTGCCACGTGGCCACCCGCGACCTGGCGGCCCACACCCGACAGGCAGACCTGCTCGTTGTCGCAGTCGGCAAGGCCGGCTTGATCGGTGCCGAGCATGTCAAACCGGGAGCAGTGGTCATTGATGTGGGGATCAACCAGACACAAACCACCGACGCGAATGGCAAGACGATCTCCAAGACCGTCGGCGATGTCGACTTCGACGCCGTGCGCAAGGTGGCCTCGGCCATCACCCCCGTGCCCGGCGGCGTCGGCCCGGTGACCGTCGCCATGTTGCTGCGGAACACGGTCGAAGCCGCACGAAAACAGTTGGCCCGACGTCAACTGGCCAATCCCAAGGATACCACCGGACAATCTTCATGCGCGGCATCATCGCGGCTATAACTTCCCGAATTGCGCTGACGGCCTCCACGGCCAGCATCGTCTGTGGGTCTGCTTTCGCCGTCGCCCGCGCCGACCGACTGACGGAATCCCGCCCGGCACTATCAACGACGCAACCAGGGGTCGCAGAGTATCAGCGCGGCGTGCGAATCAACTGGCGAGATCGAGAGGTAGAAGTCGACGGGCAGGTCGTCTTGCGCGAAGGGGCACTCGAGCTGTTCGCCTGCTCGCCCCTGACGCGCGAGCACGAGAGCATCGTGTGCATTGATGCTCGCCCTCTGCACGTCTTCCAGGCCCTTGGTCTGATCGGCCTTACACCCGGCAGGCCAAGCGATTTCGACCCGGATACCGGCCGGTACTCCCCCGCCAGGGGTGATCCGGTGGAAATCGAGGTTCGTTACCTTCAGGACGGGCGCGTCCGCCGCGAACCGATCGAAAGATGGATGCGCCGCGCCAAGCCCGGCGACAAGCCGGGAACCGGTCTCGATCTGCCGCCTCAACCCTGGGTCTTTGCGGGCTCATACACCACCGACAACGGGTCATTTGCGGCCGACCCGGAAGGCACCGTCATCGCCGTGGTCGATTTCAGCAGTTCGATCGTCGCTCTCCCAGAGTATCACTCCGACAGCAACGCGGAATTGTGGCTGGTTCCGGCCACAGAGCGTATCCCTCCCCTCTACTCCCGCTGCACGCTCGTCTTTCGGCATGGACCGGTCCGCATAAGGCTCGATTCGGTCGGACGAGTGGAGATATCGCAACGGACCATGACTATGGCCGAGGCAACCCGGACCATCCAAAACATCCGGGGTGAAAACCCGAACGTCCGACTATGGCTCACTGTCGATCCGCAATGCCCCGCTGACCGGGAAACCGCTTTTCGCGCGATCCTGGATCGGCTCAAGATACCCGCCGAATCGATCACCATCTCCAGGGCGCCCACCTCGGGCCCGGTCGAGCATAACCCGCAAGGGATGCTCCAGTGGGTCCGCAAAACGACCTCCTCGGAAACCAAGCCGTCTACCGCACAGCCGCCCTGGGCCGCGGCCGCGAGGAGAGTCATCGGGGAACTGGCCACCCGTACGCGAATCTTCGAAGCCAGGACCGAGAACTGGGTCGGATATCTTCAACAGTTGAGGGCCGGCCTCCGAACAGCCCCCATAACGTCAACCGCCCCAAGCACGCAGCCAAATCAATGATTTCTGCTGGAAAAGTGCAAAGCTTCGCTCAGAAACTCACAGGCGTTGACCGAGTTCTGGAGGGGGAAAGCGGCAAATCAGCCCGCCCGAGCAAGTCGTCAAGACGCACGACGGCGCGACGAGCCAGACCGATAATTGCGCTCGCCGGACCACGGCTCGGCGCCGGGGCGCGCGGAAAAAAACGAGGAACTTGAGAAAAGTTCGCCGGAAAACGCAAAAAGACACCAAATAGATGTTGCGTTTGTCCGATACGTATATTATAGATTCTTGCGGTCAGTAGCTTAGCAGTATTGGCAACGGGGCTTCAGCTCAACATGTCCGTCGCACGTACACCTCGGGACCAGCATAAACGTCTGGCAAAGATGTTAGGGTGTCTGGTCGCTTCCATGACGTTAGGGGCAGCCTTCCTGGATTGGTTTCAGCCGAACCAACCGGCTTCGGAAACACCCCGCCGACAACTGATCGCCAGGATCCGCAGCGCCATACACCCGACAGCCGAGGGAAGCACCCCCGTCGAGAGGTGGCATGTGATCCGCGCCGTGGCCGCCTCCGACAACTCCGGCGTCCATTTCATCGTCGATCGGGACGGATCATGGACCGCCACGCCTCATTGGCAGAATCAGAAAGCCATTGGAGAAGCGGGCGTGATCCGCATCGGGTTGCGAACCGAGGGGCGAACCGGCGAAATCACCGTGCCGCAGTGGCAGGCTGCCTGCCAGTTACGCAACAACCTTCAGGAAATGTACAAGATCACCCTCGAACGCTTCATCCCCAGCCCCGGTCTTCGGCTTCCCTCCGGGACCGGCGACACGAGCATGGTCAGATAGCATTCGCAAGTCTTCTGCGATCGAAACGCCTTCAGGACGCATGAGTCCGGGAGGCGTTTTTGCATAGTGCCGATAAACCGGCGCGTGCTAACCGCCGGCAAGAATCGAGCCGATACAGCCAACCGGGGCGGAACAAGCCGACCGCCTGCCGGATCGATACGGCCGACGCATTGCAGCCGCAGCTTGCGGCAAGCACATCGTCTGGTTACTCAGACGCTTCGGTGTCTTCCACCCGTTGACGGTCAGCAAACGGGCTACTTAAAATGCACTTGGGGCACAAGCTCCTGTCGATTGGCTGCTTCGGGCCGCAACCAGTTGTAGACCGACGGCTCATGTTAGGGGATAGTTAGGTGAGTTTCCTGGTACCCGGTTACATCGTGCATGAGCGCTTGGGCGTGGGTGCGCGGGCAACCATTTGGTTGGTCGCCAACCAGCAGACCAACGAGCTTTTCGCCCTCAAGCGGGTGATTCGCCGGGCCACCGATGACAACCGCTATCTCAATCAGGCGAGGAACGATTTCCGGATCTCCTCCATGCTCGACAACCCCTATCTCCGGCGGAGCTTCGAGTTGCGGCGAATCAGGCGCCTGTTCCAGTTGCGCGAGCTGCACATCATCATGGAATACGTCGACGGCCGGACCTTGGAGGAAATCGGGCCCCTCGGAACGCACGGGCTGGTCGGAATCTTCATCAAAGTGGCCAAAGGTCTGCACGCCCTTCACCAGATGGGCTACGTCCACGCCGACATCAAGCCAAACAACATCATTCTCGACGCGAACGGCAATCCGAAGATCATCGATTTCGGCCAAAGTTGCCCGATCGGCCATATCAAAAACCGCATCCAGGGAACACCCGACTACATTGCACCCGAGCAGGTCGAGCGAGGCATGCCGCTGGATCAGCGGACGGACGTTTACAATCTGGGCGCCACGCTCTACTGGGCAATCACCGGTCAGGCCTTTCCGACCGTCATGCCGAGCAAAAAACGCAGAGCCGGTATTGATCTCGCGGGACCACGGGACGCAACGATGCCTCACGAGCTGAATCCCAACATCCCCGTTGCCCTGAGTCGTCTCGTCATGGACTGTTGCCGCCCGAACCCCAAGGACCGTCCGGCCGACATGCGAGAAGTCATACACCGCCTCGAACTCGGTCAACAGATCATGGACAAGAACGAGGCAACCTTGACGGGTCCGGTCGTGCGACGAAAGAGTCCGCTCGGCCAGTTGTCCGCTTCAAACGGTAAGACGGCCAGATGACAACCGTTCGTGCCGCCATTGACACGTTTCGCCGCGCAACGGACCTCAATCTTGAGGACCCGATCCGCTCCGGTTCCCTGCTTTGCCCGCCCGACTACAGTCAGGTGGTCATGACCGGGGACATGCACGGGCATCGCCGCAACTTCGAGAAACTCATCAAGTACTGTCAGCTCGAATGTACCCCTACGCGCCACGTGCTGCTACACGAACTGATCCACGAACAGCCTCAACAGGAAGGGTGGGTCGATCGCTCCGTCGAGCTTCTGCTCGACGCGGCCAAGTGGAAAACGTTCTTCCCCGACCAGGTTCATTTCCTGCAAAGCAACCACGAACTGGCCCAACTGCAGAACCACGAGATCACCAAGGGCGGACGCATGGTGACCGACGACTTCGAACGCGGGGTGGCCGAGGTTCTCGACTCCAACGACATCGACGAAGTGCTCATCGCGATCGACGACTTCATCGCCTCGTATCCCCTGGCGGCCCGGTCGCCCAACGGCATATTCTTCTCTCATTCGCTGCCTAACGTCTCGCACATGGATGACTTCGATCCGGCGCTCGTGCACGAGCCGGCTGACGCGCTCGATCTGTCCGAAGGAGGAATGGTCTACCAGATGGTCTGGGGACGCCGCCACACCCCGGCCCTCCTGGAACGTCTGGCGCACGCTTTTGAAGTTCATTACTTCATCTCCGGGCATCAGCCCCAGGAATTCGGCTATGAGGTCCGTTTCGACCGGATGATCATTCTTGCCAGCGATCACAATCACGGCGTGTTCCTGCCGGTCGACTGCCGCAAGCAATACACCATCGAGGACCTGGTCCAGCGGATTCGCCCCTTCGCAGGCGTCATCTGATCCGGCTCTCCACCTCCCGGCGGCGCCCTGCCCGCGCACTTGCGGCCGGCCCGCCGGCGCGGTCAAATGAGCGCCGTGCCATGGTCGATTTCTTCCTGACAGCACTGGTCTCCATCCTCTTTGTGGTGGACCCCCCCGGCGCCGTGCCAACATACCTGGTCATCAGTGCCGGCCAGGACGCCGCACAGCGAAAACGAACCGCCCTGCGGGCCAGTGTCGTCGCAACGCTCACGCTGGCGGGATTCGCCGGCGGCGGACAGGTGATCTTTCACTACCTCGGCCTGACGTTGCCCGCCTTCCAGATCGCAGGCGGTCTGATCTTGTTTCTCGTTGCACTGGACATGATCCGGGCTCAGCGGCTCACCCAGGAAGAGCCCGACGAAGTCAGCGAAGGCATGGCCAAAGAGGATGTGGCCATCACCCCCCTGGCGATACCCATGCTGGCCGGACCAGCCTCAATGGCCAGCGTCACCGTGCTGATCGATCGCGCCGCCGGCCCTCACGCCATACTCATCGTTTATGTTGCCGTCGCGATCACCGGCCTGGTGAGCTATGTCACCCTGCGACTGGCCGACCCCCTCTACAAAGCCCTGGGCAAGACCGGCATCCACATTTTCAGCCGTATTCTGGGCCTCATTCTCGCAGGCGTCTCCGTTCAGTTCGTTCTCGACGGGCTCCGGGCAGGCAAGTACATCAATGCGGGGTAGCCTTCCCCTCGCCGGACGACCTCCACACCGGCAAGCTTGTATCCGTCTCGCCGCTGCCGAGGCGGGCAAAACCCGAGCTCAGGCGACGCGAGCATGAGTAACCCCCTGCAATTCGACCCTAAGAGCCTGCCAGACGAACAACCTCCCCAACCAACCCTTTGACTCCCTCAAACACCTCCGCAGGCCCTTTGGCAAGCATGTAGGCAGGTGTCGTCACCACACGGTGTGCTGAGTCAACGACAAACGACGTGCAGGAACAATCGGTGTGACGAATTCCCATCTTCTCGATTTCAGAGGCCGTCCGGGCGTCGTTGCCGATGGTCACCTGCGCCACCAGCCCCCTGCTGCTCAGAATCCGAGCGAGCATGGCCGGGGCGATGCAGATGGCCCCAACGGGTTTGCCCGCGTCAATCATCTCTCCGACCAGCCGCTTCACCTCGGGATGCACCGTACAGTTCGCCCCGTCGGCGGCGAATGAAGACAGGTTTTGGGCCGCCCCGAGGCCGCCCGGAAAGATCAGTGCATCAACATCGCGGGCGTGAACGTTGGCCAGATCCTGGATCTCGCCCCGGGCAATCCGCGCCGATTCGACCAGCACGTTGCGACGCTCCCCCGGAACAGGGTTGCGGGTCAAGTGGTTCATCACCACCGCCTGGTCCGCGTTGGGAGCACAACACACGTACCTGGCGCCCGCCTGATCCAGGGCAAGCAGGGTCAAGACCGCCTCGTGAATCTCCGAACCGTCGAACACGCCGCATCCCGATAAACAGACCGCGACCTTCACCATGATCTCGCTCCTTTACGCCGGCACCCGCCGCCCGACGGGACCGAGACGCCCATCGGCCACCGATCACGAATGACGGACTGCTGATTACTTTCTCTTGCTGGCACGACGCCGAAGCTCGGCTTCGATGAACATCTGAATATCGCCGTCTAAGACGCGTTCGACGTTGCTCGTCTCGACGCCGTTGCGATGATCCTTGACCCGGCGGTCATCGAGCACGTAACTGCGGATCTGGTTGCCCCACGCAACTTCCCCCTTGTCGCCGTAGAGGTTCTGCATCTCTTGGTCGCGCTCAGCCTGCCTGAGAGCTTCGATCTTGGACTGGAGGATGGCAAGAGCCATCCGCTTGTTCTGTTGCTGGCTGCGCTCGTTGACGCACTCCACCACGATGCCCGTCGGAACATGTCGCACGCGAACGGCCGTCGCCACCTTGTTCACGTTTTGACCGCCCGCCCCGCTGGCCCGCCGAAAGTACACGATGTCCAGCTCCTCCTCCTTCAAATCGACGTCAAGGTCCTCCAGAACCGGCAGGACGTCGACCGCCGCGAAACTCGTGTGCCGACGCTTGTTGGCATCAAACGGACTGATCCGTACAAGGCGATGGACGCCCCGCTCGCACGATAGGTATCCCATGGCATAGTAGCCGGTGACCTTGAGGGTGATGCTGCGGATCCCGGCCTCCTCACCATCGGTGCGGGCCAGCTCCTCGGCCTTGTACCCGTTGTTCTCGAAGTAACGAAGGTACATTCGCAGCAGCATCTCGGCCCAGTCGCAGGCCTCGGTTCCGCCCGCGCCGGCCTGGATGCTGAAGAAACAGTCACACGCGTCGTTCTTGCCGGACAGCAGAGCCATCAGCTCGACACGCTCGAGCTGCTGCTGGATCACATGCAGCTCATTGTCCAGCTCCTCAAAAGAGGCGGCGTCGTTGGCCTCTTTGGCCAGTTCGAGCAGCGCTTCGGCATCCTCGACCTTCGCCAGCAAGGCTTGCACCGGCTCGACCAGCCCCTTGAGAGCCTTCAGTTCGCCGACCACCTCGCGCGCCCGCTCCGGCACATCCCAAAAGCCGCGCCTGGCCATGATCTCATCCAGTTCCGCAAGTCGCTTGAGCTTGGCAGGCAAGTCAAAGAGAATCCCGTATGGTGAGGATACGGGTCGAGAAATCCTTGAGTGTTGCAGCAGGGTCTTCAAATCTCATGATGCATGTCCTCTCAGCGGCATCCGAGCCACTGGTTACTGACTATACTCGCGGACGCTCCCCGGAACAACCGAAACGGATTCGGCCGCACCGCCTCCTTAACCCATTCGGCTGGAAAACGCCACGGACCTTTCCAGGGCTTCTTTCAGAGCCGCCACCGCAGGAATGCCGCCCCTCTGCCGTATCGCTCTTCTGCGGTCTGGTCCGCTCTCGGCTGACTCGGATGGGCCCGTCAAGAGACCATCCTGATCCGCCTTGCCGGGTGACCGCCGGCGGAGTGGCACGGTAACACAAACCCTGTACAATCGGAACCCGCGGCCCGGCGAAGTAGCCGGGCAGAATCATCTTGAAGGCCTTGGCTGACAACCTCTCAGAGACGATCGAGGTTCATGCCCTCAGAACCAACTCACGAAGTCTTGCCCTCCAGGACGGCGCAGCAGACTGTCCCGCATCCTTCGCCTCGTGATGCACCCCGCAACGAGCATCGGCTCGGGCGGGCATCCCTGGCCGCACTGTCTCTAGGGGCGCTCGGGGTGGTCTACGGCGACATCGGCACCTCCCCTCTGTACGCCCTGAGAGAATGTTTCGGCCCACTGTTCGGGGTCGAGGCCGATCCGCGAAACGTGCTGGGGCTGCTGTCCCTTTTCTTCTGGTCCCTGACCCTGGTAGTGGTCGGCAAGTATATCGGCTTCGTGCTCCGCGCCGATAACCGCGGTGAAGGCGGCATCCTGTCACTGATGGCCCTGGCGGTGCCGCAGACGGTTCGACCGGCGAATCTGCTTTCCAAGGCCGGGATCGCGATCGGCCTGGGGTTGTTCGGGGCATCTCTGCTGTTCGCCGAGGGTCTGATCACGCCGGCCATCTCGGTCCTCAGTGCGGTCGAGGGCCTTGAAGTCTCCGCGCCGACGCTAAAGCCGTTCATTGTCCCGATCACGCTTGCCATCCTGGTGGCGTTATTCATGGTTCAGAAACACGGGACGGGGTTTGTGGGGGCGATGTTCGGACCGGTCATGCTGTTGTGGTTTGGAGCCATCGCAGCGTTGGGGCTGCGGTGGATCGTGCGGGAACCCGCGGTATTGACGGCCGTCTACCCTTGGTACGCCGTCCGCCATCTCATCGAGCATGGGTGGCATGGCTTTCTCGTGCTGGGAGCCGTGGTACTATGCTTCACAGGCACGGAAGCGTTATACGCGGATCTCGGTCATTTCGGAAGGAATCCTATTCGGCTGACTTGGTACCTCGTGGTGTTTCCCGCGCTGCTGCTGAACTACTTCGGTCAGGGCGCGGCGGTGATCCACACCCAAGGCGCTGCGGCGAGCAACCCCTTCTATGCACTGGCTACCGGATCGCTCCATTACCCCCTGGTGACGATTGCCACACTGGCAACAGTCATCGCCTCACAGGCCTTGATATCCGGAGCGTTCTCCCTCGCCCGACAGGCGGTGCAATTGGGTTACTGTCCCCGCCTGACCGTGGTACACACGTCCAGCCGGACCATCGGCCAAATCTATATTCCCGAGATCAATGCCATCCTGATGGTGGCATGCTGTGGGCTGGTTCTGGCTTTCAGGACCTCCTCGCGGCTGGCGGCGGCCTACGGCGTCGCCGTGGTCAGCACCATGACCCTGACCTCCTTGCTGTTCCTCCTGATGGCTCGCCGACACTGGGGATGGAGTCCCCTGAAGGCGGCCGGACTGACCGCGGTGTTTCTGACAGTCGACCTGACGTTCCTCGTTGCCAATCTGACAAAGCTCTTCAGCGGCGGATGGTTCCCACTGGTGGTTGCCATGGGAGTGTTTGGACTGATGACCACCTGGAAGCGCGGCCGATCATTGCTGGCCGCGTCGCTCGCCAAGGCCCGGCTGCCGCTTGATATCTTCTTGCGGAATCTTGCCGCCGGAAAACAACCCGTCCGTGTGCCGGGAACCGCGGTGTTCATGACCTCGGATCCGACCGGCACGCCCGTCGTCCTCATGCACCATTTCAAACACAACAAGGTGCTCCACGAACGCGTCATCCTGCTGAGCGTCTCGACGGAAGAGGTGCCGACGGTGCCTCCCTCCTCTCGGGTTCAGGTGCAGGATCTGGGCCTGGGATTCTTTCAGGTCAACGCCTTCTACGGCTACATGCAGACGCCCAGTGTGGCCGACATACTCCGCTGCTGTGAACCGGCCGGACTAAAAGTCGACCTGGCGGAGGTGAGCTTCTATCTTGGAAGGGAAACGTTGATCAGAACCCGAAAACCGGGCATGTCGCAATGGCGCAAGACTCTCTTCGCGGTGATGTCGCGAAACGCCATTTCGGCGGTTGCCTATTTCGGCATTCCGCCCAATCGTGTCGTGGAACTGGGCGCCCAGATCGAGCTGTGACGTCCGGCAGGAAGACGCCGCCCCAGTCGTCACGCGCACGACCGGTCAGTAGTACCGGTGCTTGATGAGGAAGAAGGAGAAGCTCCGGGCGTCCATCTTACCCTCCCGAACGCCGGCCACCGAACGATCCGGGCGGAAAATCACAAACGTCGGCACGCTCCGCACGTTCAGTTCCTTGGCCAGCTTGTGGTGAATCAGGTAGTCGATCCGAACCCGCACGTAGGAGTTCAGGACGTTCTGAACCTGCGGATCGGAAAACACCTCTTCGTCCATCTGGACGCAATCGGGGCTCACCGCCGAACTGAACATCACCAGGGCGGGTCGCCGCTCGCTGGCCGCTCTCGACAAGCCCGCCTCGAGGTTGCTTTCCCACCCCCCAGCGCCGCACCCGGGAGCCGCAACCGCCAAGAGGACCGCACCGACCCACTCTGTCCGCTTCAGTGCTCTCATAGTCTGTTCCCGGCACGGCCCCTGGCGAACCGATTCCTCCTGACCATGGCATTCTGCCACATCCCCCCGCCAATGCAAGTCGAGGACGACGACCGTGACCTTCACCCCCCGCGCCGCGAACGTCAAAGCGGTTCGTCGGTCCGCTTACGATCGCGAAAAACGGCCAAACACTCGATGCCTTGTCGCTTGAGCACCGCGGCGGCATCCCCGACACCCATCCCAACATGCTCGGGACGATGAGCATCGCTGCCCAGCGTCATGGCCCGCCCGCCCAGTTTGGCATAGCGACCGACGATCCATTCCGCCGGTGACGGCTCCGGAAGCGACTGACGCAGCGTGCTTAGATTGACCTCCGGCACCAGATCCGCCTCCAGGCAGGTCCGCAGGATCTCATCAACCAGGTCCCCACACGGGCGGATGTCAAACGTACCGAAATACCGAACTGTATACCGTTTGACCAGATCAAGATGCCCCAGAACGTCAAAAGGCCTGCGCCCTTGCCGCTTCAGATCGAGCGCAAAACGGGCCGCCTCCAGAACCGCCTCCAGGTATTGCCGCGTCGCCGCTGCCGGATCCAACCCTGTCCAGTGCTGCCGCTCATGCAGAGCCTTGCCGTGAAACCAGTGGACGCTCAGAAGCACGATGTCGAATCGATGCTCCTCCAAGAACGTGAAGATCTTTTCCATCTGCTCCGGCTGGTAACAGACCTCGATGCCGTGCCCCACAAAGAGGCTGTCGTCATACTTCTTCCGCAGGGCCGAGACCGCTGCAGCAATCCCATCGTAGTCGTATTTGCATAACGGCCACTCCGTGGGATGGCTGTCGAAATGATCCGTGAAGGTCAAGCCCGCCAATCCCATGCTGACGGCCTGTCGGACATTCTCCGCCGGATCGGCCTGCGAGTCGTTCGAAAACCACGTGTGTACATGCTGATCGTGCAAAACCACCTCTCACCTAAGGCGGACCGCCTTTTGCGGGCCGCAACCCAAACGTTCTGCGATCCAGAAACATGCGCGCAAAATGCGCACCCAGTCCCGACGGAAGAGACTGATGCGGCCTTACCGCCATAGCAAAACCCGCATCCGGCGGCTTCCTTCCAGTCTCACCGTCGTCAGCCGACCACAGCGAAGCCACAGTCTATAGGCGCTTGCGATCCGGATAAAGGCCCGCGGACGAGCCGCTCGGTTCTCGATCGTTGCGGAAACGCGTCTTCGCAGTATACTGTCGCCGGTTGAACTATGTGCGCAGCAAACGCAAGCACCGTCAATAGCGGGTCGTCCGCAACGCTCCCGCGGAAAGAACCCGAGGTCGGCGAGCTCGCTCGGCTGAAATACGAGCTGGTCCGAGGGTTCCTGTGGGCCTGGGGCAAGTGTTTTTCGCTCCGGGGCCTGTACCTGCTCGGAACCGGGTTTGCCGTTTGCGAATGGCTCGTCAACTACAAGCGCCGGCGACGGTTCAAGATACACCTCAAAACGGGATTCGGACGCGGAACCAGGGTCATTGACCGCGCAACCGCCCGCCGAGCGTGCCTTCAGCACTTCATCCGAACCCGCTGCGACAAGCTCTTCTACCTGATCTTCGACAAGCTGCCCAGGGAGGAGATTCTCTCGCGTGTCCGGTTCCCCCGTGAGGCCGACCTGGCCGAGGCGGTCAAGGATGGTAAGGGCATTTACGTGTGTCTCAGTCACATCGGCTCACACCACGTATTGGCCCTGATCATGGCCCTGAAGGGATATCGCGTGGCGGGGGTGCGCGATCCCAACGAAGGTGCGATGCGGCGATATGTCCAGCGCAAGTATGAGGAGACTTTCCCCGAGTTTCGGGCCGTCAGGCTGCTCTATTCAAACATGTACCCCAGAGACGTCTATCGTTGTTTGCAGGAAGGCTACATCCTGGGCAGCACCCTGGACATAGGCCGCGAACGCGGCGCGCATCTGCGACTCGTGACCGCCGAGATGTTCGGCAAACCAAGAGATTTCCTTGCCGGTCCCGTCCAGATCGCCCTGCGCTGCGGAGCCCCAATTTACCAGGGATTCGTC
>Ga0116146_1000787_pt1 | contig 36885 bp, 23 predicted proteins | sample AD_JPNHG2_MetaG_FD_89748 | JGI IMG/M metagenome (GOLD analysis project Ga0116146, IMG submission 89748) | Active sludge microbial communities of municipal wastewater-treating anaerobic digesters from Japan - AD_JPNHG2_MetaG | ecosystem: Engineered > Bioreactor > Anaerobic > Digestate | place... | reverse complement strand
TGCTGGAAACGATCGATATCACCGACCGTCCGGCGATTCTGCAGTTTCGCGATCGGGTGCTGGCTCGGTACGGACGCGTGGACACGGTGTTGTCGAACGTGGGCATCGGATTCTTCAGCCCTTTCGAGGAGGCCCATCTGGAAAAAGCGCTCAAGTGCCTCGAAATCAACGTCATCGGCGCGGCGGCGATTTTCCAGGCGTTTCTGCCATCGATGCGCGAGCGCGGATCCGGCAAACTCATCGCGATGTCTTCGCTGGTGGGACGCATTCCGTTTCCCTTTGAATCCATCTATTCCGCAAGCAAATTCGCCGTCACCGGAATGATGCTCTCCCTGAAATATGAGGTGGAGCCCTTCGGCATTCGGGTGGCCCTGATCGAGCCGGCACAGGTATCCACATCATTTGCGGCCAAAATCCACGTTCTGCCGCCGGAAAATTCTCCTTACCGGGACCGTGCCCGGCGGTTTATCGAGCGGGACAACGAACTGATCAAAACGGCTCCCACGCCGCCCGTCGCCGCCGAAAAGATCGTGAAGGTCATCGAAGCGGAAAAGCCGGCGCTCTTCAATCAGATCGACTTCATGAGCAGCTTTTTCCTATGGCTCAATCAGATTCTCCCGAAGTCGGTCCGGGACGCGATTCTGGTCAACCACATGAACATCAAGGTTTAACGCTCACAGGAGGTGTTTTATGAGCACGCAGCAAGCCCTGTCGCAACCGGCGGAACCTTCACGCATCCAAATGCTCCGCTGGAGGATCATCGACGCGCCGCAGGAAGTCTGCATCGAGCGCGCCCGCTACCTGACCGAATCCATGATGATTCACTGGGACAAGCATCCCTTAACGAGGATGAGCCTTGCCCTGGAGCATATTCTGAAAAATATCAGCGTCATCATCCGCGAGGACGAAATCATCGTCGGGTGCCGCACATCCAAGCTCAAGGGCGCACCCCTGTTTCCGGAAAACAAGTCGCTGTGGATCGAGGGAGACCTGGAGAATTTTGACCGGCGCTCCCTGCAACGCGCTTTCATCACGAAATCGGAAAAGGAGGAGCTGGCGACCCGCATCCTGCCCTTCTGGAAGGGGAAAACCGTCGAGGATCGAATGCAGAAAAGCATGCCGGAAGACATTCTGACCGACATGGACAAGTACATCTTTACCATGATGCTTGAGATTACCTACGGGATCGGTCATTTTACCATGAACCACGACCGGATCCTGGAAGGCGGTCTGGCGTCCGTCATCGACGAGGCCGGACGGAAGTTTGCGGCTCTTTCCGCAAAAGACCGGAAGGGAGAAAAAGGACTCTTCTATGATGCGGTGATCCGGAGCTGCCGGGCGGTCATCGCCTTCGCGCAACGTTACAGCAAACGGGCGCTTGAAATGGCGGAGGCTGAATCCGATCCCGTCCGAAAGGCGGAGCTTCAGGAAATCGCGCGGGTCTGCGCCCGCGTTCCCGAACACCCGGCCGACACATTTCAGGAAGCGGTTCAAAGCCTCTATTTTATCCATCTGGTTTCCCAGATCGAATCCGGAGGCAATTCCATTTCCCTGGGCCGGATCGATCAGATCCTGAATCCTTATTACCGGAAGGACGCGCAAGCGGGCAGAATCACGGAGGGCCAGGCTCGGGAACTGGTGGCCATGCTTTTCGTCAAAACCAACGAGATCTGGAATGTGCTGGAGGAGGCGTTCATTCCCGGCGGGGAAGGCACCGAAGGAAAAACGACGCAGAACGTTACCGTGGGCGGCGTGGGCGTTGACGGGAAAGACGCCACCAACGAGATGAGCTACATCGCGCTGGACGCCTATGCCGACGTGCGGACGGTTCAACCCAATTTCGGCGTCCGCGTATCGCCGGACTGCCCGGCGGAGCTGATGCGCCGGGCGGTGGACTATACCCGCGACGGCGTTCTGATGCATTTTTTCAACGACGAAGCGATTATCCGTTCGCTGGTGAAGGCGGGCCACACCCTTGAAGACGCCCGCAACTACGGGATGGTGGGATGTCTGGAGCCGAACGCGCAGGGGAAAACCTTCGGTTCCACCTTTGCGGTGCAGTTCAGCGGCATCAAGTGCGTCGAACTGGCCCTTTCCAACGGAATCGACAATATTTTCGGATATCCCAGCGGAATGGAGACGGGAGACCCGGCGTCGTTTGAAAATTTTGAAGACGTCTGGAAAGCTTACGACGGGCAGGTGCGGCATTTCGTCAACCAGATGGTCCGGGGCATGGAAGTGCTCGACCGCACCATTGCCGAAAATGTACCCTCGCCCTTCGCCTCGGCCATGGTGGACGGCTGTCTGGAAAAGGGCCTGGACCTGACGCGGGGGGGCGCCCGCTACAATTCGACGGGTGTGCAGCTGATCGGCTTTGCCAATGTGGTGGACAGCCTTTACTCGGTGAAAAAAGCGGTCTTTGAAGACAAGACCTTTGCCATGGCCGACCTTGCCCGCTGGCTGTCTGAGGACTGGCAGGACGCGGAGGACAGACGCTCCTATTTCCTGAACCGCGTTCCCAAATACGGCAATGACCACGACGAGGTTGATGCGCTGGGCGTCCGCGTGATGGACCATTACTGCGACGTGCTGTCCAACTACCGGAATTTCCGGGGAGGATCCTTCTGGCCGGGTGTTTTTTCGGTCGGCTTCCACATCACCATGGGCGCTTTCACGGGCGCCACGCCGGACGGCCGGTTTGCCGGAGACGTTCTGGGAAACGGCATCACGCCCACGACGGGCAACGCCGTGTCCGGTCCGACGGCGATCATGAATTCCGTCGTCAAACTTCCGGTGATCCGGGCCACGAACGGCGTCAATCTCAATATGCGCTTTCAGGGGAAGAAGATCCGGACGGACCACCTGGCGGCGCTGATCCAAACGTACTTCAGAAACGGCGGAACGCAGGTTCAGTTCAATATGGTGGATTCGGAGGTTCTCCGGGACGCGCAGCGGCATCCGGAGAAGCACCGCGACCTGTTTGTCCGGGTCAGCGGCTACTCAGCGGAATTCGTGGGCTTAAGCGAAATCGCCCAGGATGAAATCATCAGCAGGACCGAATTTGAAATCTGAGCGCCGGTCGGTTGAAGGCGGCAGCACCGCCATTGCGCGCGAAGGAGGGGAGGAGTATGGGCAAGGTGATGTCCACCGCGGACGCTATCGGCAAATTTGTCCAGGACGGAGCGTTTCTGTTTATCGGCGGCTATGTCTGCAGGCCGCCGTTTGCGGCCATCCATGAAATCATCCGTCAGAAGAAGAAGGACCTGACCATCACGCGGAGCAATGCCGCGGACGACTTTGATATGCTGATCGGCGCGGGCTGCGTGAAGCGGTTTATCGCCACCTTCATTTCACTGGGGGTGTACGGGCTTGCCCGCTGCTACCGGCGGTCGCTGGAAAAGGGGATTCCCCACAAGATCGAACTGGAAGAATACACCAATCTTTCCCTTCCGCTCATGCTGATGGCCGGCGCGATGGGAATGCCCTTCGTGCCGGTCAAGGACATGGTGGGGACCGACCTGATGAACATTCGATCCTTCCTGGGGGACGGCAAATACAAAATGATCGAATCCCCCTTTGACGGCAGCCCGGTGATGCTGGCTCCCGCGCTTCATCCCGATGTGGCGATCATTCACGTGCAGCAGGCGGACGAGGACGGGAACGCTCAGATGTGGGGCATCGGCGGCGACTGCAAGTGGGGCGCCAATGCGGCGCGTCAGGTCATCGTGAGCTGCGAGCGGATCGTCAGCCGCGAAGTGATCGGAAAAGATCCGTCCCGCACCATCGTGCCCGCGTTCAAGGTTGCCGCGGTGACCGAGGAGCCTTTCGGCGCGCATCCCGGCTACACGCCCGGCTTCTATGACATGGACCTGGCCTACGGCTATCTGTACAAGGAAGCCTCCAATACCGTCGAGGGATTTCAGGCGTTTCTGGACGAATGGGTGTTCGGCGTGAAAGACCGCACGGAGTATGTCCAGCACTACATTCAGAAATTCGGAATCGCCCAGTACAAAAAGCTGCAGGCGAAATTCGACTACGGCTACCCCGTGTCCTACGCTTACTAAAGAGGAGGAGGACGCATGAGCAATCACCCCAATGACTACATCAAACCGGAATTGATGGCCTGCTGCGGCGCCCGGGAAATCAGGGACGGCGACATCGTGGTGGTGGGCACCGGCTTTCCCACCATGTCGGCGAACATCGCCCGGTTTACGCACGCGCCTCGCGCCACGCTGATGCAGGAATCCGGCGTGTTTGACGCGCGGCCCGCGCGGCCCGCGCTTTCCGTGGGAGATCCCTGCCTGAACCCCGGCGCGGCGATGATCGGCGGACTCACGGACGTGATGGGGATGTTTCTGCAGGGCGGATGGGTAGATGTGGGATTTTTGGCCGGAAGCCAGATCGACAAGTACGGAAACATCAACACCACCGCCATCGGCGATTATGCAAAGCCGAAAAGCCGCCTCCCCGGCTCCGGCGGCGCGAATCCCATTGGAGCGCTCGCCAAGAGGGTGCTCATCATCGCGCTTCACAACACGCGCAGCCTTGCTGAAAAGGTGGACTTCATCACAACACCCGGCTATCTGGACGGTCCGGGCGCCCGCGAGCGGTGGGGCCTTCCGCCGGACACGGGTCCGCAAGTCATCATCACCAACAAGGCCGTGCTGCGGTTTGATTCAACGACCAAAGAGGCCTATCTGGAAAGTTATCACCCCGGGACTTCGGTGGACGAAATCGTCCGGCTGACCCCGTGGGAACTCAAGGTAAGCAATGACGTCCATGAAACCGAGCCACCGCGGGCCGAGGAAATCCGGGTGATCCGTGAAATCATCGACCCGCACCGGATGATCACGATCTACGAGAAGCGCGGATATGTTTAGGAGCTTTCAATCGGTTGGTTCCGTCAGGAACAGCCCGTTTTTTGAAGGAGGAGACGAACCATGGAGTACACGCAAAAGCTGATACGGTTTTGTTCGGATCTGTCTTTTGATACCCTGCCCGAAGAGGTGCGGCACAAGGCAAAACTCTGCATTCTGGATTACGTGGCCAACATTTACGGATCGCTGGAGCTGGATGCCGTTCGCTCGGCGATTGAATTCGTTCGCTCGCAGGGCGGTCCGGAAGCCGTGACGGCGCTGGGTTGCGGTTTCAAAACCGGCTTGCAGAATGCCGCTTTCATCAACGGACTGACCGCCGAAGCCATTGAGGCGCAGGACGGACTCCGCTTCGGAGGCAATCATTCGGGCGTGTCCGTCATCCCGGCGTCGCTGGCCGTTACGGAAAATCTGGGGCTTTCCGGCAAGCGTCTGATCGAGGCGGTGGCGGCGGGGTACGAGGTATCCAACCGGGTCGCGGCGGCCATGCATCCTTGGCACACGCTGTCCGGATTTCTGCCCACCGGCACCTGCGGAACACTCGGCTCGGCCGTGGCGGTTTCCAAGCTGATGGGCCACGCCTATCCGGAGATGCTCAACGCCGTCGGCATTGCGGGCTATATTCTGCCCGTTTCCATGGCGGAGCAGCTTATGGGCGGCTATACCGTAAAGATCGTCCAGGGCGGCCAGGCGGCCAGCGCCGGCGTTCTGGCGGCGGGGCTCGCGGGGAAGGGCATTACCGGCAGTCCTTTCGTTCTGGAAGGGACGGAGCTCAAGGGCGGCATCACCCAGATCACCATGAAAGTGGACGCCAAGCCGGAGCGCATCACGGAAGGGCTGGGAGAGCATTATTCCATCAACGACGTTTATTTCAAGCCATACACCGCCTGTCGTCATACGCACGGCGCGGCGCAGGCAACGCTCACGCTGAAAAGGGAAAAAGGATTTGCCCCGGATGATGTGGATTCCGTCGAGGTGTTCACTTACGGAGTGGCCGCAGTGGCCGTAGGGAAGGGCGTTCCGGAAGGCGGCAGTTTTGTTTCCGCGCAGTTTTCCATTCCGCACGTCGTGGCGGCCTGCATTCTTGACGGAGCGCTGGGTCCCGCCGAGCTCACGGAGCGGCGCATAGTCGATCCGGCGATCATCGCGCTGAGAAAAAAAGTGACGGTAAAGACGGATGACGAATTGAATAAAATGTATCCGGACAAAACCGCCAGCCGCGTTGAAATCCTGCTGAAAAACGGCGAGCGTTTGGTGAAAACAGTGGACATTCCCAAAGGCGATCCGCGCGATCCGATGGAAGCCGGAGATATCGCGCAGAAGGTGAAATTCTTTGCGGGGAAGCGGGATCAAAACAAGATGGATCAAATCGTTGATATAGTGCTGAATCTGGAAAAGGCCAATAATATAAACCAATTAGTATCTTTAATCTAAACCAATACCTGAAGAAAAGGACTCACATGGATTTTACATTGAATGAAGAACAGAAGATGCTGGTGGACACCATCCGGACCATGGGGCAACGGGAAAAATTCAAGGAGTTGGCCCGGCACATCGATGAGACCGGGGAATTCCCGTATCACCTGCTGAAGAAATACGCGGATCTCGGGCTGTTGGGCATGACGATATCGGCCGAATACGGCGGAGGGGGTCAGCCGGCTCTCAATGCGATCCTGTGCATCGAGGAACTGGCCAAGTTCAGCCCCATGATCGCGGCGCCGGTGTTCGAATCCAACGTCGGGCCGGTCCGGGTCATTGATCTTTTCGGAACCCTGGAACAGAAAAAAGCCATCATTCCCGGTGTCTGCGGAGGTGAACTCAGCGTATCCGTCTGCATGACCGAACCGGAAGCCGGCTCCGACCTCACCGCCCTCACGACGAACGCCGTGGAAGACGGGGGCGATTACATTCTGAACGGCCGCAAGTGCTTCATTACCGGCGGAGGACACGCCAGCCATTACATGGTCTATACCCGCTTCGGCGGCGTGAAGGGATACAAGGGCATCGGCGGCCTGTTGGTGGAGAAGGGCGCGGCCGGATTCACGTTCGGCAAACAGGAAAAATTTATGGGCCTGCGGGGCATGCCCTCCTGTGATCTCATCTTTGACAACGTGCGCGTCCCAAAGAAAAATCTGGTGATTGCGCCGGGTGAGTTCGGCAAACTGATGTGGACCTTCGACATTGAGCGGTGCGGGAATTCTGCGATGTGCCTGGGTATAGCGGGCGGCGCTTTCGAGGAGGCAAAAGCCTACGCCATGGAAAGAAAGGCGTTCAACCGGCCGATCTGCGAATTCCAGGCGGTGCAGTTCATGATGGTGGAGATGGCCGCGAAAATCGACGCGGCCAGGCTGCTGGTGTACCGGGCCGTGAGCGGCGCCGGGCAGGGGCTTCCGTCGATCTATGAAGCTTCGATGGCCAAGGCTTACGCCAACGAAATGGTGGTGGACGTGACGAGCACGGCCATGCAGGTGTTCGGGGGATACGGTTACAGCACGGAATTTCCCGTGGAGCGCATGTACCGCGATGCGAAGGCCTGGGGGGTGGCGGGCGGCACGATTCAGATGCTGAAAATCGGAATCGCCGGCATGATCTTCGGGCGGCGCTTCGACCAGCGCAAATAATGCGTCCGCTTCCGAAGGCGCGAACCAGAAGGAGCAAAGCATGAAGAAAATCATTATGGTCGTTTGTGCCGTTGTTGTTCTGATGGGGGCGTTGCTCGTGAAGACTCTCTGGAACGCCGGAGAATTCAAAAGAATAGAACCATTTTCCCTGTACAGTTTCGTCGCCGTTCCGGGATTTCCCGGAACCGAGGACATCGACATCGATCGCGGCGCCGGTGTGGCGCTGGGATCGTTCACCGACCGCAGAGCGGCCATCGCCGGTCAAAAGCGCCCCTACTCGGGCATCCTGGCTTATGATCTGACGACGCCCGGCTCCAAGCCCGTCCTTTTGAAAACAGACTTTCCGGGTCATCTGACTCCCCACGGAATCAATTTATATCATGGGTCCGACGGCAGCAAGCGGCTCTTCGTCATCAATATGGGCGAGGACAGTCATTTTTTTGAAACCACAGGCGTCTGCACCGTGGAGATTTTTTCCTATCAAGACGGCAGGCTGCACCACCTGGAGACCGTCAAAAGCCCGGAATTGACGACGCCGAACGATATTCTCGGGGTGGGGCCCCGACGGTTTTATGTGACCATCGATCACGGCTGGACCTCGAAATGGGGAAAGATGTTGGAAAACTATCTTCAGCTCCCGGTTTCCTATGTTCTTTATTATGACGGCGCGCAATTCAGGAAGGTCGCGACAGGAATCGGCTACGCCAACGGCATCGCGCTCAGTCCCGACGGCGGAACCGTTTACGTGGGAGCCACCGTCGGACGGAAAATTCATGTCTATTCGCGCAATATTCAAACGGGCGATCTTGCCGAACAGGGAAGCATTGAACTCAACACGGGCGTGGATAATCTGGACGTTCACCCCGATGGGTCGATCTGGGCCGCATGCCATTCCAAACTTCTGTCGTTTGTGGCCCATTCCAAAGATGCGGCCAATCTTTCCCCGTCCGAGGTAGTCCGCGTGCTGCCTCTGAAAAACGGCGGCTACGAAGTCGTGCGGGTCTATCAGAACGACGGGAAAGAATTGTCCGGCGCCAGCGTGGCCGCCTCCTGGAAGAATCGGCTGCTGATCGGTGCGATCTATGAAAATCATTTTCTCGATGGTGCGCTGCTGCCCGGCAAGAGCCTGGAGGACGCGCGGCGATGAAGCCGTCCGTTGTGTTCCGGCGGTTGATCCCGGAGAATCGCGGCGCGGAATTTTCTTCGACTTTTAACTCATGATAAAGGAGGCGGCAATGAGCCAATATTACAAGGATGCGGAGGATCTCTACAGAATTTACGGATATTTTCTGGACCGGGTGCTGAAAGACGAGAAGATCGGTACGAAGATGAGCAAGGCGGGCATCATCATCAAATTCATGTACACGGATCCGGACGCGGAAATCACCATTGATTTGAAAAATCCGCCGGCGAAACCGGGCTACTTCGGCTCCTTCTATCTGGGACCCTGCGATCTCAAAGAGGATGTGTGGTCCAAGCAACCGGCCGACCATTCGCACCGGTTCTGGCACGGACTGGAAAATCCGATTGCCGGCATCACCAAGGGCATCATCAAGCAGGGCGGAAAGGTCACCGCCATGCTGAAGCTGTTGCCGGTCATCAAGCCTGCGTTTCAGCTCTTTCCGGTGGCACTGAAAGAAATGGGCTTGGAGCACCTGATCGTTACCAAAAAATAGAACATCTCCCTGCGGCGATACCGACGGCGGGGAGAAGGTCAGATGGATTTTCACAACGAGACCCAACGAAAAGGAGTCTTGGTATGAAGGGAAACACGGGCCGGATTGCGGACATTAAGCTTTCCACCGGGAACGTCAGCACTCTTCAACTGCCGGAAGAAACCTACCGCCGCTATATCGGCGGCAGCGGACTGGCCGCGAGAATCTTCTGGGACCGGGCCGATTTTTCGGCCGATCCCCTTTCTCCCGAAGCGATCCTGATTTTGATGAACGGCCCCCTGACCGGCGTCAAACTCTCCGGCGTCAGCCGGATGAACGCGACGGCGCGTTCGCCCCTGACCGGCGGAATCGCGGAGTCCTCCTGCGGGGGCTATTTTCCCCCGGCGCTCCGGCTCGCCGGTTTTGACGGCCTAATTTTATCCGGTCGGGCCGCGCGGCCGTCCGTGCTGCTCATCGAAAACGAATCGGTGTCCGTACGGGACGCCGGAAACCTCTGGGGCATGGGCATTCTGGAGTGCACGCGGGAGCTCCATAAAACCTACGGGAAAAAGTCCACGTCGCTGATCATCGGTCCGGCCGGTGAAAACGGAGTTCCCTTCGCCTGCATTCTCAACGAAGCCCACCATGCCTTCGGCCGGTGCGGCATGGGTGCCGTCATGGGCTCCAAGAACCTGAAGGCGCTTGTTGTGCAGTCCGGCGGCGGAACGCTTTCCCTGGCCGACCCCGATCGGATCAAATCGCTCACCCGAAAGTTGAATCCGCGCATCAAAGATTATCTGATTTCCCAGGTTCTTCACGACTACGGCACGTCGGGGAATCTGGAAGGGCATATGTATGACGGAGATGTGCCGATGCGCAACTGGACATCCAATTATGACGAGGAAATGGCCGGCGCCCTCACGGGAAGCACTCTGTCGGAGACCTATCTCAAAAAAACAGGCACCTGCGCCTACTGCGCGGTCGCCTGCAAGAGAATCGTGCAGGTGGAGGATGGGCCGTTTGCCGTTGAGGAAGGGCCCGGGCCGGAATACGAGACCGTCGTCGCGTTCGGCTGTCTGCAGGGCTCGTCGGATCTGGCGGCCGTCTGCAAGGCGGCCCGGATCTGCAATGATCTCGGCATGGATACCATCAGCGCGGGCGCCACGATTGCCTGGGCCATGGAAGCCTGTGAAAAGGGACATCTCACGAAAGAACAAACGGGGGGCATTGAGCTGAAATGGGGAGACATGGATACGGTGGTGCACAAAATTCTTCCGATGATGGCCGCCCGCAGCGGCGCGCTGGGGAGCCTTTTGTCCCTGGGAAGCGCGGCGGCGGCCCGTACCGTCGGCGCTGATTCTATCGCCTACACGGCGCAGAGCAAAGGCCTGGAGGCGCCGATGCATGATCCGCGGGGCGGCCACGGGCACGCCCTGGCCTATGCGGTGAGCCCGCGGGGAGCCTGCCACGTGCAGTCGGCGATGCATTTTATGGAAACCGGAGCCTGCAATTATCCCGAAATCAAATTTGAATTCGATCTGGAGGCGCTGACCCATGAAAAGAAAGCCGAAACCATGGTGCTCGCGGCGGCGATCGGCAGCATCGAAAACAGCGCATGCTTGTGCCAGTTTGCCGATCGGTCGCTGACGCTCCCGGAGATTGTGGAATTGATCAATGCGGCCGCGGGGTATGGATATGATGTTCCGGAGATGATGGAAGCGGGCCTGCGCGCTTTCAGTCTGAAACGCTGCATCAACTACCGCTTCGGCTTCCGGGCGGCCGACGACGATCTGAGCCCGCGTATCAAGGAGCCGGCGCGGGACGGAGATGCGGCCGGCATTGAAATCCAGTTCGACCGGATGAAAAAACTATTTTACGAACAGATGGGGTTCGATTCCGAGAAGGGAGTGTCGTCCCGCGAAAAGCTTACGGCCCTCGGTCTCACCCGGGAAGCTGAAATGATCTGGCCGCAAACGTAGGCAAGACCTCTTCAGTCGATATCCAACAGGAGGAACCGACATGAATTCCAATGGTAAGATTTTCTACGGCTGGTGGATTGTCGTCGGCGCTTTTTTTCTCAATTTTGCCGGCATCGGAATCATCATGAATTCCATGGGGGTGTTCGTCAAGCCCGTTTCCGAATCCCTGGGCTTTACCCGGGGCGGATTTACTCTTTATTTCACCATTGCGGCGCTTGCCATGATGGTCATGGCGCCGGTCATGGGCAAGCTCCTGGAACGCTATGACATCCGTGTCGTCATGACGATCTCCACCTCGATCATGGCCGCGAGTTTTGCGCTCTTTTCGCAGTGCCGAACTCTCGCGCAATTTTATATTCTGGCCGTGTTTCTGGGCATCGGCAGTGCGGGATCGCATATTATTCCGGTCTCCATGATGATCACCAACTGGTTCATCGATCGGCGGGGGCTGGCGATGGGGATCGTCTTTGCCGCCACCGGCGTCGGCGGAATGATCTTCAACCCGCTGGCCAACTGGATCATCCTGCACCACGGCTGGCAGGCCGCTTATCTGACATTTGGCCTGATCATCGGCGTCCTGTCCATCCCGACGGCAATTTTCATCGTTCGCGCGAAGCCGGCCGACAAGGGCCTGCTGCCCTACGGCGGTGAAGAAGCGCTGGCGCGCCAGACGGCCGGTGAGCAGGCAGGGGTGACCGCGTCCGCTGCGATCCGCGGCGGCGCCTTCTGGCTTCTGGCCGCGATCATTCTTCTGATCGCCATCGCCAACATGGGCGTCCTGCACCACATCGTGCCCTACCTCACGGACATCGGATTTTCCTCCACGACGGCCACGGCGCTGATGTCCCTGCACATGGCCATGCTGATCGTCGGCAAGGTGCTGACAGGCAGCCTGGCCGACCGGCTGGGCCTTCTGAAAAGCTATCTGGTCTGCATGGCCGGACTGATCATGGCCATCCTCCTGCTGTACGGGGCGCAGCTAATGTGGGTGGCTGTTGTGTTCAGCGTCCTTTTCGGCTTTTCCATCGCGGTGCGGACCGTTCTGCCTCCGCTCATGACGGCGAAAGTCCTGGGGCAAAAGCATTTTGCGGTGATTTACGGGCTGCTCAACATCTTCACAACGCTGGGAACGGCGGTAGGCGTGCCGCTTTCCGGTTTTATCTACGACTGGACGAAAAGCTATTCCATGGCCTTCGCGCTTTACATCGGTATGTGTCTGATAGCAGCCGCGGCCGGCATTGTCCTGATGATCCGAAAGCGGGACGGCTGAAGAGGATCGGCCTTTCCGTCCCGGATACCGCTTGATGGAGACGGTGAACGATGAACGTGAAAACCGCAGGCATACCGAGCATCAACAGATGGATGTGCGAGTTTTCGGATCCGGGGATGGAACGGGCTTTTCAAAGCCATGTTCAGCCCGTGGTCACCCAGCAGCTGCGCTGGGCGCTCATCATCTGGGCCGGTTTGCTTTTGCTTTTTGCCGTGCCCGACTATATCGCGATGGGCCCCGTCCGCCCGTTTTACTATCTCTTGACCTACCGGGTCGTTATCGTTGTCGCGCTGGCTATTCTGCTCTGTTCCATCCGGCCGGATACCGATATTTTTCGATTCAGCTATCCGGTGACGGCCGTGGTCCTGGCCGGTTTTACGGGTTTCATGCTTTTTTTCATCTATCGTCCGGATGTCGTCACCCTGATCATCATCGTCATCATGGTTCAACTGATCGGTCTGCTGATGTTTGTTCCCATCCGTTTTATCCTGGCTCTTTCTTCCGCCCTGTACGGCGTTTTCATCACCCTGGCAACCCGGTACATCCTGGGGACTTCAACGGCCAACCTGGTCGGCCTGTCGGTTCTGCTCATCCTTCCGGTGGTCATCGGCGCGGCAACCACCATGCGGCTGGGCTTTTCCCAGCGGCGGGAGTACGCCCTGCTGACCGAAGCGAATAAAATCAATCAGGAACTGGCCGATGAAATGCGAAAGCGCGTCAAACTCGAGGAGAAGCTCAAGGAACTGGCCGCAACGGACCCGCTGACCGGGCTGTACAACCGGCGGCAGTATGAGATGCTTTTTCAGCATGAAATGGACCGGTCGAGGCGCAGCCATTCGCCCCTGTCCGTCGGAATTCTCGATCTGGACGACTTTAAGGTAGTGAACGATACTTACGGACACTCGGCCGGCGATGCGGTGCTGCGCCTCGTGGCGGAAGTATGCCGGAGAAATCTTCGCGCGGTCGACATTGTCGGACGCCTGGGAGGGGAGGAGTTCATCATCCTGATGCCCGACTGCGACATCGACCAGGCCAATATTCTCGGCAACCGGCTTTTACAAAAGATTGAATCGGCCGTTACCGATACAGGTTCGGCCTCCATAAAAGTCACTGCCACCATCGGAATCACCCAACTGTTTCCGGACGACAAGGGTATTGAAGGTATCATCAGCAGAGCGGACGAAGCCCTCTACCGGGGCAAAAACGCCGGCCGCAACCGGGTGGAAATCAGCAGGCGGTAATCCTTTGTCGCTTTCGGCACATTCTCGGAAGCAGCCCGCGTGCTGGAGAACGGCGGCCGTGCGCGGAAACCGGAACGCACGGCGGACCTTCATCGGCATTCGCTGCGTTTGAGGATTTTCCTGGTTTTGCCCCGCCCTGCCGGGTAGTCCGAAAGCAGCCCTGAGACGAGGCATTTCGCCACGCCGCCCAGGTCTTCTTCTCCTTCGCTCATGACCTCGCCCCGCCAGAGTTCATCGCCCGGCTGGGGACCTGCCGCGTCAAAGACGCCCATTCGGATCCAGCGAACATGAACCTTGTAAACTCCGCCGCCCTCGATGACGTAGCGCGTCTCCGGCGTAGCGCCTTGCGGGGTGGGTTGAAGAGACGGAACAGGGCGGGAGACGACCGGCTCACGTCTCTCTTCGGTTCTGGTGCCGCCTTTGACCAAAACGAGGATGTTGGGACTTGCGCCGTCATACACATAACCTTTTTTTTCCATCTCGCCGCGGATCAAGGGCAGCAGCTTTTCCATCAGGGGCTTTTCGCCTTCGGCTGAAAGGACGAAACGCTTTTCCCCGGCCGCGGCAGGAAAGTACGGCGCCGCACGACTTTCAACATCCAGCATGATATGGGTCGGAGCGCAGCCCGAAAGCCAGCACAGACAGGCTATCCCCAGTAGAGCGCGGGGAAAAAACGTCCTCTTTGCGATCATGTTACAAATCCTTGAGCAGCTTGTTTTCCGGCCGGCGCTCTACGGTTTGATCGAAGGTTTCCAGGGAAGCCGAAAGGGCGGCGAATTCGGGGGACTGCGTGAAAGGCGTCTGATTCAGGCCTCGTTTATCCATCGCACTGACGACATACTGCACGGTCAGCGTGTTGACGTCGCGCGCCGGTTGATAACCCTGCTCCGGACTTCCTTCTGTCCGGACCGCCGAGAGAATATTGCTTTTCACCAGATTAAACAGAATTTCATTGACGAAGCGGATGGGAATTTCCAGTTGATTGGAGATGTCACGGGCCGTCGCCGGTTTCTCTCCCTGGACGAACCGTCGGACCAGATGATGGGCGATGCGCAGGGAAAGCAGCGTTCGAAGGCGTTGGCTGGCCGCGAGCGCGTCCGGTTCGAACTCGTACGTTTCCACGTTCTGGTAGGCAAAGGACAACTCCGCCCCGTACAGCACGATCAGCCAGCTCAACTGGAGCCAGGCGAGAAAAAGCGGCAGAGCGGCGAAGCTTCCGTAGATGGCATTGTACTGCGCAACGCCGATCTGGAAAGTGATGTAGGCCCATTCCACCGCCTGAAAGATCGTTCCGGTGATGATGCCCGCAATGAGGCCTGTGGAAAATTTTACCGGAGTGTTCGGCATGAAAATATAGAGGAAGGTGAAAAGCGCCCACATGAGGGTATAGGGCAGCAGCTTCATAAGAAAAAAGATGACGGGGCCGAAGCTTCCCAGGATGGCGAATTTCTCCAGAATCAGATTTACCTGCGTGGTAATGAAAACGTTCACGCCGCCCGAAAGCACAAGGATGACGGGGCAGATCAGAATGAGCGACAGATAGTCGCCGAACATCCGGCCGAAAGTTCTTTTTTCCCGAATGCCCCAGATGTCGTTGAACGATTCTTCGATCTGCCGCAGCATTTTGACGACGGCCCAGAAAAGGACCACCAGGCCGACGCCGGCGATCAGGCCGCCCTTCGTATTGGCCAGAAGGGCGTCGGAAAACTGGATCACATTGGCTAGGATGTCCTCGTGGCCCGCCAGTTTTTCGCGCAGCTGCTCTTCCAGCACTTTCTGGAAACCGAAGCCCTTGGCGATGCCGAAGGCCATGGCCGCGATGGGAACAATCGAAACCAGCGAATAAAAGGTCAGGGAGGATGCGCGCAGCTGGCATTTGTCTTCATCAAATCCCCGAATGGAAAGGATGAGCACTCTGGCCAGCTTCAGAAAAAAAGATTTTCCCGGAGGAAGCTCGGTGCCGCGAATTCTCCAGATGTCCCTGCGGATGAAATCCATGGTTTTTTGAATCCGTGTTTTGTGATCGGCCATAATGCCTCCTTTAGTCCCCCAGAATGACTTCCCCCGTATCGGTGATCAGCTTTTCCGGAAGTTGAAAGAGCCGCCGGAAGATACCCAGGGTTTCCTTTCCGATGGATCTTACCGGCATCGGCATGACATTCGGATCTTTCCACGCGCCTTTGATTTTAACATAAATCGTGAGGACATTCCCGTTCTGATCCAGAATCAGCCAGCCCACAACCGGCATTTTTGACGCCACCAGATCCAGCGTTTGCATCGGGTGGATGCCGGCGATGCAGTCCAGTTCTTTTCGAAATACGTCAACACTGCCCGCCGCCGAGATTTCCATTGCGTCGCCTGTGATCAAGAAATCTTTTGAAGAAAACACGCCGTTTTGAACGGAAGCCTGCGCGGTGATGGCGCTGTAGGGCATTCCGTCTTTGGCCATGTCCGGCAGCTTCAGCCGGATGAGCTGCGAAACATTCAGCAGCGAGAAGATTTTGGAAAGAACGGAGAACTTTTTCAGGACGCCTTTCTCGGCCCGGATTTGCAGGGTGCCGGCCGTCGTATTTTTTAAATCGGAGGCCTGACGTCCGGTGGCGGTCAGGTCTCCGGAAACCGAAAGGCTCCCCGTGATCAGGCCGTCTCCAAGGTCCATCATGTTCTGGAGCTTTTCCAGACGGACATTGTCGAGGGCAAGATTCGCTTCAGTGTGATACTGACCGTCCGGACGAAGGGCCGCCTTGCCCTTTGCCCGAATGCGTCCGTCCAACACGCCCGCCTCCAGAGACCGGACGTTCAGCGTTCCCGGAGCATAGTTCAGCACGGCCTGCAGGGCGTTGAATTCGAAGCCTTCCAGCGAAACCTTATCCGCGCGAACGGTTGCGTCAACGGTTGCGCCGGACGTCGCGATTCCGTCTTTTTTAGACGTTTTCAGGGAGGTCAGCAGAGCGATGTCGCCGGAATCAATGAAAGGGGAGGACAGTTCCGCCGTGATTTTCGGCGCGGCAAAATCCCGGATGTGGCCCGACGCCGTGAAAAGAGATTTGCCAAGGCCGAAAGACAGGCGGTTGACGAGCAGGTCTTTTTCTTTCCAGACGGCCTGTGCGCTGACGCCGTAAAATATCGCGTCGCCTTTGGGACTTTTCCATCCAAGGTCCCGGGCATGGAGCCGATCGGCCTTGACCAGACCCGCGACGGCCGGTTTGCGAAGATCGTCGATCTGGAGGTTCCCCTCAAGGTCGCTTTCCCCGATTTTTGCCCTGAGCGTCCCGGTTTGAATTTTATCGCCCTGAAAATAAGCCTGCCCGGTCAGGCCGGTGACGGGCCTGGCCAGCGCCGGGACCGTCAAAGAGACGCCGCCAAACGATGCGTTTCCCTTCCATTTCAGAAAGGCCGGTTTGCGAAGGTCGCCTTTGCCGAAAACATCGAGCGAGACGGTTCCCGAAGGATTCATTTTTCTCAGGACAGGAAACAGGGCGGCGGCTTCACGAAGGCTCAAGGTTTTCGATTCGGCATGCAAAGAAAGAGGAATTTCTCCGGAGAAGCGGTAAGCAGCCGAACCGTTGACATTCAACGGGGGCAGATCGAACCTGAAGGAAGAAAAGCTCAGGGCTTCCTGATTTACGATCATGTCTGCAGTCAGCTTGTTTATTTTGGACTCGGGCTTTTCCAGAACATCCGGAAACGCGTAAGCGGCGCCGGTCAGATCCCAGCTTGCACGGACGCGGAAATCGGATGCCGTTCCTTTTCCGGAAAGGTCGAGGGTGGAAGGCCCGCTGAAGCTGAAATTGCGGAACCGGTTTTTCCCCAGAAGCCATACGACTTCCTCTCGGGCCGGCCGGATAGTCATGTTCGCCGTGTATTCGACGGGGCCGGGCCGGGCAAAATCGGAGATGCTGCCTTCCAGCGTAAAGGGCGATCGGCCGAAAATCCCTTTCGTGCCGCGCAGGAGGAGGCGGCGGTCTTGAAGCTCCAGAGATCCGCGGATGTCATGAAAATCCGGCGCGGTTGGATGCGCCGTCAATACGCCTCCGCTGACGTCCGCCCGGAGGGAGAGGACGCCGGCGTTTTCCGGTTTGCCGATCCGCGTGATCTGGCTTTTTCTGCCTTTGAGGGTTCCTTCAAGCAGGCGGAAATTGCCGTCCCGTATGTGCCCGGCAATAAAGTCTCCCACGGTCTTCGGAATGATTTTCCAGGGAATGTAGGGACGCATTTCTTTCAGGGCGAAAGGTAGCGATGCCGCAGTCGCTGTCAGAAAAAAATCTTCCCGGTCCATGTTCTGAATACTCAGGCGGCCGCCGGCTTCAAATCGATCGATCGCCAGGCGCGTAACCTTCAAAGAAAGGCTCCCGGCGTCGCGGCTCAGCTCGTAGTCGAGGCGGACCGTCTGCGGGGTGAGCGGCTTGGAAAAAGCTTCGGAGCAGTCGAGCAGGGCGCTTTTCACCGTCGCGCTGCCCTTTGATGAAAAATTCTTCAGGGTCCCGGAAAAGGTTGTGTCCGCATCCAGCAGGCCGCCCAGCCGTTCAATCGGCGCCCTGCGGTTCAGATAAGGCGCGTAATGCCTGAGGTCCGATCCCTTAAGCTGCAGAGCCGCTTCCAGATCTCCCGTCCAAAAGGGATTTTCGGGCGGAGCGGGTTCAAAGGTTCCCTTGAGCGAAAGAGCCGCCTTGTTTTGATCTTCGACCAAGGTCGCGTGCATTCGATATTGGAACCGGCTTCCCCACAGAGGAGAATCGATAGCGCAGTCGAGGTTATCCAGGCGGGTGGTGACCGTTGCATTTCCCGCGGCCTGATCCTCAAAGGTCACCGATCCTTGTTCAATGGCGATGTTGCTGATTTTCAACGCCGTTTCTTTCCGGGACTTCGCCAGAAGATCGGCGATGTTCAACTCCCCGGTCGTGTCCCGCCTCAGCCGTAGAACGGGCCGATCCAGAAGAACGTCTTTGAGAGAGAATTGATTTTTCAGAAGAGGAAGAATCTCCAGGCGCAGACGGGCAGAGCGGATGCGGACGAAGTCGGCTGCGCCGTCTTTTTCCTTGATGACGAAGCCCGCAAAGGTAAACACTAATCCTTTGCGAAGGGAGAGAGAGCCGCTGCCCCCGTCGTATTGAACGGGGCGGTTCAGTTCCTTGCCGATCATTCTTGTCAGAGGTTCCCGGAAGGCATCCGGCTGAGAAAGTTTCCAGGAAACGAAGAGCCAGGCGGATGCGAGAAGAACGGAAACCGCAACGGCGCTTATTGCAAAGAATAATATGAATTTCTTTTTAGTCGTCAAACGGAAGCCTTTTCTGCTGATCTTTGACGGCACAGCGTTACGCCTCCCCGTGCGCGTCCAGATCCCGGAAGGCTCTGATGCCGCAAAGGCTGGTGGCCTCCAGGACTCCCCGGATCACGGCCCGGGTCATGCAATCCGCTGCGCTGCGTCCCATTTCGGTCAGCATTTCCGCCGTCGGCGACGCGAAAAATCCATGGGTCGCCGGCAGTTTCCGCTTGTTGGTTCCAAGACAAAAGATCGTATCTCCGTCAAACATCGTGTGCGAGGGGCGTATGGCGCGGGCAAATCCGTCGTGGGCCATCTGGGCAATCTTTTGTGCCTGTGCTTTGGTCAGAACGGCATTGGTAGCGATCACCCCGATGGTGGTGTTCCGCCCCGCGGAGGCTTCAGGCGGCGGGGGCAGCTTCACCGCTCGCTTCCCGAGTTCTCCGAATTCGGATCCCGCTTCCTGGCGGATTTCCCAGAAACGCCCCGTTACGGGATCGATCAGGGAACCCAGGGAGTTCACGGCAACAATGGCCGCGACGATGATTCCGGAGGGCAGGGCTTCGCTGGCCGTTCCCAGGCCGCCTTTGATCCCTCCGGCCACGGCGCCGGTTCCCGCGCCGACGGATCCCAGGGGGAAAACGTCTTTGCCCGCCGCGTTGCAGGCTGCCGCTCCCCACTGGGGACCGATCGGCGGAACAAACTGTTTTGCCCGGCCCAGATCAAAAAGCGCGGCCGCCGGCACGATGGGCGCCACATGGCCGTCCTGCAGCGGAAATCCCCAGCCTTTCTTTTCGAGCCAACGCACGACGCCGTCGGCTGTCGCCAGACCATAGACGGACCCGCCGGTCAGCACGACGGCCTGAACCTTTTCCACCAGATTCAAGGGCTGCAACAGGTCCGTTTCACGGGTTCCCGGAGCGGAGCCCCGAACATCGACCCCCGCCGTCGCCCCGTCGGGGCAAACGATCACGGTGACGCCGCTTGCGTATTGCCGGCTGGTGAAATGACCGACCAGGATTCCATCGACATCGATCAAAGAATTATTCCGGCCTGTTTTCTTCATGGGCATTTCCTCACGAAAAAGGTTGTGGGACGTCCTGAAATGATCGCGATTCTTGTAAATAAAAATTAAAAGATCCGCTTCTCGAATGAGCTTCGTTTACCACAGGTCGGAAGGCATTTCAGCTATTATTTCATTGACATCTCGGGATGTTCTTCCTATGCTTCGTCCCGCCATCTATCCGGTAGTCACAAAAGCCAAAGTCGTGTATGATGCCGTCCATGAAAAGAGGAAGCGGCATACTGCTGGCGATTTCTTCGCTGCCCGGCCGATTCGGCATCGGCACGCTGGGGGAGGGCGCACGAAAATTTGTCGATTGGCTTGAGCAAAGCGGGCAGGCCTACTGGCAGATTCTGCCTGTTTCCCCGACGGGTTTCGGCGACTCTCCGTATCAGGCGTTCAGCGCCTTTGCGGGCAATCCGTATTTTATCGATCTGGAGGATCTGCATCGCGAAGGTTTGCTGCCCCCCTTGGCGCTGGACCTTTGTGAAAGTCTTTTCGCGGGTGATCCGGATTCCGTGGATTATTACGCGCAATATGTCGGCAGACCGCAGGTGCTCCAACTGGCTTTCCGCCACGGCGCCGGGCGGCTGGCCGCGGGACTGGAATCTTTTCGAAAGCGTCATCAAAGCTGGCTCGGCGACTATGCGCTGTACATGGCGCTGAAGGGCGAGTACGAAATGAAGCCTTTCGATCAATGGCCCGAAGCGCTTGCCCTGCGGGACCCCGCATCCCTGAAGAACGCGGCGGCCCGGCTCAAAGAGCAGATGGATTATCATATCTTTGTTCAATACCTTTTCTTCCGCCAGTGGGACGCGATGCGGAAATATGCCGGCGGCAAGGGGATCCGCATCATCGGAGACATGCCGATCTATATGGCGCCGGACAGCGCGGACGCCTGGGTCGGCCGTAACATTCTGGATCGCGAGGGGCGTGTCGCGGGCTGCCCGCCGGACTACTTTTCGGCAACGGGGCAGCTTTGGGGAAATCCGGTCTACGACTGGGACGTCCTGAAGGAAACGGGTTACGCGTGGTGGATTCAAAGAATCGCCCATCAGATATCCCTGTATGATTATCTGCGCATCGATCATTTCCGCGCCTTTGAAGCTTACTGGGCGGTTCCTGCCGGCGCGATGACCGCCGAGGCGGGGCAGTGGCTGCCCGGTCCGGGCATGGATTTTTTCCACCGGCTGAAAAAAACGATCGGCGAGCTCCCCCTGATTGCGGAAGACCTGGGGTATCTGACGCCGGAGGTTTTCGACCTGCTCCATGCAACGGGCTTTCCCGGTCTGAAAGTGCTTCATTTTGCCTTTTCACCGGATGGGGAAAGCATCTATCTGCCGCACCGGTATGAGAAAAACTGCGTCGTGTATACGGGCACGCATGATAACGACACGACGATCGGCTGGCATCAAAGCCTTGGCGAAGACGAACGCGCCTTTCTGGATGCTTACCTCGACGGCGTCAACGAAGGGCGTGTCCACTGGCAGTTGATTCGGCTGGCCATGAGTTCCGTGGCCGATGTGTGCATTCTCCCGATGCAGGATGTGCTGGGACTTCCGTCGTCCGCGCGCATGAACCGGCCGCAGACCTCTGAGGGAAACTGGCGGTGGCGTCTGACGGCGGATCGGCTGGACGGCGAGCTTGCGCAAAAATTGGCCGGTCTGACAAATCTGTTCGGCCGCAGGCGGTGAAATCATGATCAAAAACGATATTCCGCAGGACGAAATTTACCTCTTCAATATCGGGGAGGCACAGCAGGCCTACGCCACTTTCGGCTGCCACCGCATGCCGGAATCCGGTCTGCACCGCTTTCTGGTCTGGGCGCCCAATGCGCGAAGGTCAGCCTTGTCGGGGACTTCAACGGATGGGATGCTTCCCGAAACCGGATGGAGCGCCTTGATTCGGGTGTATTTGCGGCATTGTTGCCGGGCCTTCGCGACGGGGACTGCTACAAGTATTCGATTCACGGCTATGATGGGAAAACGGTGCTCAAGGCGGATCCCTTCGCGTTTCATGCGGAGGTTCGTCCGGCGACGGCCTCAAAGGTCTGGAGTCTCGGCGGATATGACTGGCATGATGCGGAATTTCTGAAGCGGCGCAAGGGGCGGAATGTCCTGAACCAACCCGTTTCCATTTACGAAATGCACATCGGATCGTGGCGCAGGCGGGAGGGCTGGCGCTTTGCGGACCTTCGCCGCACGGCCGATGAACTCTCCGATTACCTGGTCGAGATGGGCTTCACGCATGTGGAGATTATGCCCGTGGTCGAACATCCGCTGGACGATTCCTGGGGGTATCAGGTCACCGGATTTTATGCGGTGACCAGCCGCTACGGGACGCCGCAGGACTTCATGTATTTCGTCGATGTCATGCACGCCAAAGGCATCGGCGTGATCATGGACTGGGTGCCCGCCCATTTTCCCCGCGACGAACACGGTCTGGCGCGCTTTGACGGCACGTGCCTCTACGAGCATCAGAACCCGATGCAGTCCGATCACCCGCAGTGGGGCACGCTGATCTTCAACTACGCCCGTCCCGAGGTGGTCAGCTTTCTGGTTTCCAGCGCGATGTTTTTCTTTGACGTGTACCATATCGACGGGATTCGCGTGGATGCGGTCACATCGATGCTCTATCTGGATTACGCCCGCAATCCGGGCGAATATGTTCCCAACGAGGACGGAGGGAACATCGATCGCTCCGCGGTGGCCTTTTTGCAAAAGCTCAATTCCGTGATTCTGACGCGGTACCCCGGCGTCATGACCGTCGCGGAAGAATCGACGGCTTACCCGATGATCACCAGGCCGCCCTATGACGGGGGGCTGGGCTTTTTGTTCAAGTGGAATATGGGCTTCATGCACGATACCCTTCACTACATGTCCATGGATCCCTTCTTCCGCCGGCATCATCACGACAAGCTGACCTTTTCCATGCACTACGCATTTACGGAGAACTTCATTCTGCCGTATTCCCACGACGAGGTGGTCCACGGCAAAAAATCCCTGCTGGGCAAAATGTACGGCAACTACGACGAAAAATTCGCATCCCTGCGCCTGCTGCTGGGATTCATGTACGCGCATCCCGGGAAAAAACTGCTCTTCATGGGCGTCGAATTCGGGCAATTTATCGAGTGGGATTACCGGAAGGAACTCGACTGGTTTCTGCTGGGGTATGAACGGCACGGACAGATGAGCCGGTACGTGCAGGCGCTGAACGCATTTTATGCGCGCACTCCGGCGCTCTACGAAATCGACGACGGATGGGACGGGTTCGCCTGGCTCAACGTGAACAATGCCGGGCAGAGCGCCGTGAGCTTTCTGCGGCGGGGTGCACGCCCCGATCAGGTCTGCGTGTGCGCCTTCAACTTTACGCCCGTACCGGTGGAGCGGTTTGTGATCGGGCTGCCGTCCAAAGGAGCGCTGCGGGAAGTCTTCAGCAGCGACGAGACGAGGTTCGGCGGAAGCGGGCGCGGCACGGCACGGGCCATTCAAGCCGTCCCTAAAGATTTTGAAGGCCATCCGTACCGCGCGGCCATTGACCTGCCGCCGCTTGCGGCTGTTTATTTTGCATGGGATTCAAAGGAAAAGGGTTTGGAATGAACCAAGCATTGCAGGAAATTCTGGCTGAAAAAAAACTGAAGACTCCGCCGTCGGTCCTGATGATCGGAGCGGAATGTGCGCCGTTTGCCAAAACGGGGGGGCTGGCGGACGTCATCGGAACCCTGACGAGAGAGCTCGATACGCTGGGGTTCGACGTTCGCCTGATGCTGCCGTTTCATCGCGTCATCAAAGAACGGTACCGGGACCGTGTGCGCCATCTGGTCAGCTTCAGCGTGGACATCGGCGGGCGATCCCAGTATGCGGGAATCGAGCAGTTCGACTGGGAGGGCATTCCGGTTTACTTCATCGACAACGAGCATTATTTCGGACACGCCATTTACTGCGGCGGAGATTTCGAGGGCGAACAGTACGCGTATGTTTCACGGGCGGTGATCGAGTCGCTTCCCCTGATCGGCTTTGCACCCCGCATTCTGCACGTCAACGACTGGCACACGTCCATGATCCCCATGCTGCTCAAAACCCAGTATGACCGTCTGCCGCAGGGAAGGTGCCGCACCGTTCTCTCCATTCACAACCTCGGCTATCAGGGGCGCTTCCATTTCGGCTTTGTCTCCCATCTGCTGGGCATCGAAAGCCGCTATCATCATCCGGACTGCCTTGAATATCACGGCGACGCGAATTTTTTAAAGGGCGGAATCGTTTACGCGGACAAACTGGTCACGGTCAGCCCGACTTACGCCCGGGAGATCCTGACGGCCTATTACGGCGAAGGGTTGGAGGGAATTTTAGCCACGCGGGCGGACGACCTGACCGGCATTCTCAACGGGATCGACACCGGCGCCTTTAATCCGGCGGCGGACCCGTTCATTCCTTATCCGTATGACGCCTCGTCTCTTTTCGCAAAGCGGAAAAATAAGGAGGCTCTGATTGCCGAGCTCGGCCTCAACCTTCCTTTCGACGCCCCTTTGATCGGCATGGTGACAAGGCTGACGAAGCAGAAGGGGATTGACCTGGTCCTGCGCGTCTTCGACGAAATCATCGCGGCGGGAGCCGGTTTTGCGCTCCTCGGGACGGGCGATCACGCCTATGAGCATTTTTTCCGCGAAGCCGCGCACCGGACGGACGGCCGGGCCGTCGGCGTGACGCAGTTCGATGATCCGCTGGCGCGCCGCATTTACGCGGGATGCGATTTTTTCCTGATGCCCTCGCAGTTTGAGCCCTGCGGTCTTTCGCAGATGATCGCGCTGCGCTACGGGACGCTGCCGATCGTCCGGGCGACGGGCGGGCTCCGGGACACGGTCTTTCCCTACAACGAATACACAAACGAAGGAAACGGCTTCACTTTTGAGAACTACAACGCCCACGACATGCTCCATACGATTCGCTACGCGCTGAGCGTCTATGAAAACAAGGAGCGTCTGGACGCGCTTCGCGTGAGGGCGATGAGCCGGGATCTGAGTTTTCAAAAAAGCGCGCTGGCCTACGCGAAGTTATATGTGGAGGCGGCCGGAAAATGAGCCGCGGATTTTCCATTGACAGGCGAAGGGACGTACAATAAAACCATTTCCCATTCCGGAGGGAGCGGACCATGCTTCCGATTCCACGATTAAAGGCGAACAGGTGAAAAACAGGATTGCACATATCAGGGGAATCATTGAGGGAAAGCTGAAACGGTACTACGGCCGCACGCTCGAGAACGCCTCGGACGAGGAAATGTTTCAGGTGACCGCGATGAGCATCCGCGACATCATGCTGGAGCGGGGGGTCCTGGCCAACGAAACGGTTGAAAAAAAAGGGCACAAAAGGCTCTGCTACCTTTCGGCGGAGTTTTTGATGGGAAGGGCCCTGGTGAACAACCTGATCAATCTCGGTCTGCTCGCGGAATACCGGGCGGTCATGGCCGAAATCGGCTACCCCTTTGAAAAGCTTGAAGAGCAGGAATTGGAGGCGGCGCTGGGCAACGGGGGCCTGGGGCGGCTGGCGGCCTGCTTTCTGGATTCTCTTTCCACGCTGAACCTGCCGGTGACGGGCTATGGCATCCGTTACGAATACGGGATGTTCCGCCAGCGCATTGTGGAGGGGCAGCAGACGGAAGTGCCGGACGACTGGACGGCGAAGGGCGACATCTGGGAAGTCGAACGCCGCGAGGAACAGGTGGAGGTTCACTTTGACGGCACGGTGGAGGAGATATGGACGGACAACGGGATGACCTGCGAGCACAGGGATTATCAGACCGTACTGGCCGTGCCCCACGACATGCCGGTCATCGGCTACGACAGCCACACGCCGGCGACGCTGCGGCTCTGGCGGGCGGAATGTCCGTCCGGATTTGACCTTCACTCGTTCAACAAGGGCGATTTTGTCTGCATGCTGCGTCAGAAAGAGCTGGCCGAGTCGATTTCCAAGGTGCTGTATCCGCAGGACAACCATATGACCGGGCGAATGCTGCGCCTGCGGCAGTATTATTTTCTGGCTTCCGCCACGATGCAGTGCATCGTCCGTGAACACAAGAAGCGCTTCGGCGACGTGCGCACGCTGCCCGAAAAAGTCGTCCTGCAGATCAACGATCTGCATCCGGCGCTGGCGATTCCGGAACTGATCCGCCTTCTCATCGACGAAGAGGGTCTGGGATGGGACGACGCCTATGCCGTGGCCGGCCGCGTGTTCAACTACACCAATCACACCATCATGCAGGAGGCTCTGGCGGCCTGGCCCGAACAGGTGCTCCGGACGATGCTGCCTCGCGTTTACGCGATTGTTGTCGAAATTTCCGAACGCTTCAGCCGGCATCTGTGGAAAATCTTTTCCCAGGACCGCGAGAAAATCAACCGTTTGGCCGTGATTGCGGAAGACGAGGTTCGCATGGCCAATCTCTGCGTGGCGGTATGTCACAGGGTCAACGGCGTTTCGCAGCTCCACGGCCGGATTCTGAAGACGCGGACCTTCCGGGATTTCTACGTGATGTTCCCGGGGAAATTCATAGCCGTCACCAACGGCATTACCCAGCGGCGCTGGCTGGCCGCTGCGAATCCGGACTTGTGCGCGCTGATCGCCGACCATATCGGCGATCATTTTCTCCGGGACTACCACGAACTGGAGCGGCTCAAGCCGCTGGCGGACAAGCCGGGGTTTCTGGCCGATTTCGCGGAGGTCAAACGCCGCAACAAACTGCGTCTGGCCGAACAGATGAGGAGGCAGCAGGGCCTCGTGCTCGACCCGGATTCGGTGTTTGACGTGCAGGCCAAAAGGCTGCACGAATACAAGCGGCAGCTTTTGAAAGTGCTGCACATCCTGTTTTTGTACAACGGCTTTACCGGCGATGCGGGCTTTGCTCTGCCCAGGCCGGTGACGTTTCTGTTTGCCGCCAAGGCCTCGCCGGCCTACTGGCGGGCCAAGAGCATCATCCGGCTCATCAACGCCGTGGCCGCCCTCGTGGAGTCGCATCCGCGCACGCGGGACAGCATCCGGGTCGCTTTCCTGGAGAATTACAACGTCTCCCTGGCCGAACGCCTGATTCCCGCTGCGGACATCAGCGAACAGATCTCCACGGCGGGGTATGAAGCCTCCGGAACGGGCAACATGAAGTTCATGCTCAACGGCGCGGTGACGCTCGGAACCATGGACGGTGCGAATGTGGAGATCTTTGAAAGGGTGGGGCAGGACAACATCTTTATCTTCGGAGCAAGCGCCGGCGAGATCAACCGGATGGAAACCGAAAACAGCTATCGTCCGAAGGATCTCTTTGACCAAAACGAGGATATCCGGGCGGCCGTCTCGCGGCTGGTGGACGGAACGCTGCCCGGCGTCGCGCCCGACCAGTTTCAGGATCTTTACCGGTCATTGCTTGCCGGCGATTACGACCGGGCCGACCGTTACTTTTTGCTCTACGATTTTGACGCCTACCGCGCCGCGTTTGAAAATGTGCTTTCCGCTTACACGGATGAACCGGCCTGGACGAAGAAGGGCGTGCTCAACACGGCGGGCGCCGGATTTTTCAGCACGGACCGGACGATTGAAGAATACAACCGGCAGATCTGGGGGCTCCGGCCCGTCTGATCCCCCGAAAGGACGGCGGCGATGCTGATCCATTACAAAAAGGAAATGATGCACGACTCGACCATGCCGGAATATCGCGATCCGGCAGGGGCCGTCGCCGTCGGAACACCGGTGGTGCTGCGCTTCCGGATAAAACCGGAGAATGTGGAAAGCGTTTATCTGTGCCTGATCGGCGAAGGATTTCATCGCGAACACCCGATGCGGCTGGAGGGCGATGTTTGGCAGACGGAAATCGCCGCGCCTTCGATACCCGATGTGTACTGGTATTATTTCATGGTCCGCGTCGGGGGAAGACTCAGTTATTACGGCGCGGCGGCAGGAAGGACCTGCGGCATCGGCGCCGTATACAGTGCGCCGCCTCCCGCTTACCAGCTGACCGTTTACGATCAGGGTTTTGAAGTTCCCGAATGGTTTCAGAAAAGCGTGATGTATCAGATCTTTCCCGATCGTTTCCGGCCCGGCCGCGATTCGACGGCCCGGAAGGGGATCGCGTATCACCTCTCCAAAGGCCGCCGCGCCTATCTGCACGACTCATGGGACGAAGCGCCGCTCTTCACCCCGCTGCCCGGGGAAAAGGCCTACGATCCCTGTGACTATTTCGGCGGCACGCTGAGCGGCATCGAGGCGTCCCTGGACTACCTGCAAGGTCTCGGCGTGAACGTATTGTATTTGAATCCGATCTTCGAGGCGGCCTCCAATCACCGGTATAATACCGCCGACTATTTCCGCGTCGATCCGGTGCTGGGCACCGAGGAGGATTTTCGGTCCCTGTGCCGCGCGGCCGAAGAAAGGGGAATGCGCATTCTTCTGGACGGCGTGTTTTCCCATACTGGCTCCGACAGCATTTATTTTAACCGGGAAAAAGCCTATGACACGCCGGGCGCCGCCAACCGTCCGGATTCTCCCTACTACACCTGGTACACGTTTGAGCGGTATCCCGATCAATACCGCTGCTGGTGGGGGTTTACGTCGTTGCCCGAAATCAACAAGCAGGATACGGGCTGGCAGCGATATGTCATCACCGGCGAGGACAGCGTCGTGAAGCACTGGCTTCGGGCGGGCGCGGCAGGCTACCGTCTCGACGTGGCCGACGAGTTGCCCGACGAGGTGCTGGCGAAGATTTACGCCGCAGCAAAGCAGACCCGGCCGGAGGCGGTGTTGATCGGCGAGGTCTGGGAAGACGCGACCACAAAGCACAGCTATGGCGTTAAAAGACGCTATGCGCTGGGAGGCATCCTGGATTCCGTCACGAATTACCCGCTGCGCAGCGCCTTGATCGCTTTTTTGAAGGGCCAGTCCGACGCCTTTGACCTGAAGCATTTTCTGGTGGATCAGGCGGCTAATTATCCCGCCCCCCTGTACTACGCCCTGACCAATCTGCTTTCCTCCCATGACGTGGAGCGCGTTCGCACCGCGCTCAGCGCGCGCATCGATCCGCATCAGCTGACCCGGGAGCAGCAGGCTTCCTTTGTCGTCAGCGACCACCAGAATAAAAAAGGCGCCGGGCGCCAGCGGCTGGCCGCGGTGCTGCAGTTTTCCATCCCCGGCGTTCCCTGCGTCTATTACGGGGATGAAAAAGGCATGACCGGTTTCCTCGATCCCTTCAACCGTGCGCCTTTTACCAAAAAAGCGCCGTACGACCTGACGGACGAATACCGAAGACTGGCAGGGTTGCGCGCCTCGGCGGACGCGCTGCGAACGGGCCGTGTCGTGTATTTCGCCCCCGATGCCGACTGTCTCGGCGTTTTGCGATACATCATCGGGGGAAAGGACGCCCTGGGCCGGCCGGCCGGGGACGGCGTCTATTTCACGGCGATTAACCGATCGGATGCGCACCGGCTGGTGGTCTTCGATTTTTCGGGAAAGCATTCGCTCTTTTCCGAAGCGGATCGGCGGAACCTGCTCCCGTTGTTCAACGGGACGTTCCCCTGCCTCTTGACCCAAAAGTCCTTCACGTTCATCGATGCGCTTTTGGAAATATCACTGGATCCCCTGGGGGCCTTGTGGCTGAAGATCGCCTAAAGGGCGTGGGGATCCCGAAAGGGGGCAAATCCAAAAAAGGAGATGCAAAATGACGTACCGCGAAACCTATCGGCGCTGGAGAGAATGCGTCACGGAGCCGGAACTGCTTGCCGAACTGGAGTCCATTCGGGACGACGACGCTCAGATTCAGGACCGCTTTCACATGGATTTGCCGTTTGGGACAGCGGGGCTGCGCGGTGTGATCGGCGCGGGCATTGCCCGAATGAACCGTTATGTCGTCGGCCGGGCGACGCAGGGGCTGGCGGATTATCTGACCGGCGGCGCCGTCGCCGGGGCGTCCGCGGTTATTGCGTACGATTCCAGAAAATATTCTTTTGAATTTGCAAGAGAAACGGCTTGTGTGCTCGCGGCCAACGGCATCAGGGTTTATCTGTTCAAGCAGTTGACGAGCGTCCCGGAGTTGTCCTTTGCCGTCCGCCACCTGAAAGCGAGCGGCGGCGTCGTGATTACGGCGAGCCATAATCCCCGACAGTACAACGGCTACAAGGTTTATGCCGCTTACGGGGGGCAGCTGGGTCCGGAGGCGAGCCTCGCGGTGATGGACCGCATCCGGAAACTGGATCCTTTTGCGGACGTGAAAAGAATCAGCTATGAGGAAGGGACTGCAAAAGGACGGATTCTCGAAATCGGCGAAGAGATCGACCGGATTTATTACGATCACATGATCCGGTTGTGCGGGGGGGAGAGCGCGGGCGACCTGAAAGTAGTGTACACGCCGCTTCATGGATCGGGGCTGCGCACCGTTGAAAAAGTATTTCCCCTGGCGGGGATTCACAACTGGTGCGTCGTTCCCGAGCAGCGAATGCCGGACGGTTCGTTCCCGACGGTCGCGTCCCCCAATCCCGAAGATCCGAAAGCGATGGAGATGGCCATTGCCCTGGCCGGAAAGATGGAGGCGGACCTGGCCATCGGCACGGATCCGGACGCGGACCGGATGGGCGCCGCCGTCCGTCGGCTGGACGGTACTTACACCATGCTGACGGGCAACCAGATCGGCTGCCTGCTGATTCATTATCTCCTGGAAAAGCGCCGACAGTCGGGAGAGCTTCGCGCCTCCGATTACCTTGTCAAGTCGTTTGTCTCGACCGGTATGGCGGACGCGATCGCCGCTCAATACGGAATTCACTGTTACACCGTCCTGACGGGGTTTCGCTTTATCTCCGAACTCATCATGCAAAAAGAGCCCACGGGCGCACAGTTCATTTTCGGGTTTGAAGAAAGCTTCGGGTTTCTGGCGGGTACATTCGCGCTGGACAAGGATGGGGCGCTCGCCGCGCTGCTCTTGTGCAAGGCGGCCCAGTTCTTCCGGGTCCGAGGCCAGAGCCTGCCGGAAGCGCTGGAGGCCCTTTACCGGGAGCACGGCTATTACCTGGAAAGCGTGAAAAACATCGCTTTGGAAGGTCTGAACGGCATGGAAAAAATGAAGGGCATCATGGAACGGCTGAGGACCAGGCCCATTGCCGCGATCGGCGGTCTGCCCGTCCGGTTCAAGGAGGACTACCGGTCGCGGACCCGCACCGACCGGGACGGTGCCGTCTCCGAGCTGGAACTTCCGTCCACGGACGCAATCAAATTGACGCTGGACTCCGACGCATGGATCTGTATCCGTCCGTCCGGGACGGAGCCGAAGATCAAGATCTACTACGCGGTTCATGCCGCCTCGCGGGAAGAGGCCCAGGTACGGCTCCGGGACATGGCAGAAGACTTTGAACAATTGCTGTGAAAAATTCCGGGCGGGGAAGGAGCGGGTGCGCCCGGCAGCGGATCAGTAAATGGCGATGACCCCGAACATGAGGTTTTGTCCCATCATTTCCGGTGTCACCAGCACGATCCCCTCTTCACTGATATGGAAGCGCCGGGCATCCTGGGCCGGATCTTCGCCGATGACGGTGTCGTCGGGGATGCGGGTCCCCTTGTCGATAATGGCGCGGGTGACGCGGCAGTTTTTCCCGATATCGACCATGGGAAGAACGACGCTGTCCTTCACGAGGCTCCCCGTTTCGATGCGGGTCGCGTAAAAGATGACCGATCGCTTGACGCGGGCGCCCGCGATGATGCAGCCGCCGCTGACGAGCGAGTTGATGGCTTCGCCGCGCCGTCCTTCGTCGTCAAAGATGAACTTTGCCGGCGGATGCTGCGTCTGGTAGGTCCAGATCGGCCATTTTTGATTATACAGGTTCAGCTCCGGCTCGACAGCGCAAAGCTCCATATTGGCCTTCCAGTAGGCGTCTAAGGTTCCTACGTCACGCCAGTAGGCCATCTTGCCTTGCTCGTCGCGGTAGGGATACGCCATGGCCAAGCTGTTGTGAATGCCGCGGGGAATGATGCTTCTGCCGAAATCATGGGCGGAGGTCTCGTCTTTGGCGTCTTCGATGAGGGAATCGTACAAAAAGCGGGTGGAGAAGACGTAAATCCCCATGGAGGCCAGGGCGAGATCCGGTTTGCCGGGCATGGGTTCGGGATCGGCCGGCTTTTCGGTGAAGCGTAAGATGCGCATGTTTTCATCGACCGACATGACGCCGAAATCGCGTGCTTCCATGCGCGGCACCTCGATGCAGGCCACCGTCATGTCGGCTTTTGAATTGACGTGCTGCATCAGCATCTTGGAGTAGTCCATCGTGTAGATGTGATCGCCGCCCAGCACCAGCACGTATTCGGGCGCATGGCGGTGAATGATGTCGATATTCTGGTAGAGCGCGTCGGCCGTTCCGCGGTACCATTCCTTGCTCATGCGCTGCTGGGCGGGAATGATCTCCACGAACTCGCCGATCTCGGCGCGCATGAAGCTCCAGGCCTGCTGCAAATGACGGATCAGCGAGTGCGCCTTATACTGCGTCAGCACGCCGATGCGACGCAGCCCGGAGTTGACGCAGTTGGACAGGGGAAAATCGATCATGCGGTATTTGCCGCCGAAGGGAACCGCCGGTTTCGCACGCCATTTGGTCAGTTCTCCCAGACGGGAACCCTCGCCGCCCGCGAGGATCAGGACCAGCGTCTGGCGCGTCACCTCCGTGGCAATCTTGGTTTTCACGTAGCCGTAGTAATTCTGTGCGTCCGTTTGTTCTCGATTTGCGTCCATGACGTTTCAACCCCGGTTTTCTGTGATTCCGATCAGGAAAAATGCAACGCTACAGATGGTATTTATCTTTTATTGCTTTTTCGGCTTCAAACCAGTCGGCGATTTCGTCGCCGGCAACGCCCCGGCGGAGCCTGTCCTGGTAAAGCTCGTAAGCTTTCCGCCGGACCTCTTCCAGAAAATCTTTCAGATCGGGCTTCACGGTTTTCCTGGCCGCCGGAGCGGTTCTTTTGACCGTACGTTTTTTGGAAGGTTCTTTTTTGACCGGCATGATCGCCTCCTTGTCTGATGACGTTTTGACGGTTCTTCAATAGCACTTTTGCAAGCGGGACGTCAATGTTTGTATTTTGCTTGCCATGAGCCGTTTTTCTGTGTATGAAGCCCCGTCCATGTGCGCATGATGTTTTTGAAACCATTCACGCAAAGAAAGGAAGTCATTGAATCCTGCATCCGGCAACTCCTCATCCAGGGGATCCAAGCGAAAGCTTTTTGGCGACGATGAAGTGTCTTCTCTGGCCCAGGCCATTTTATCCAGCGCAGGCGTCGGAATTTACATTGTCCAGAATGGAAAGTTCGTCTATGTCAGCCCCCTCTATCAGAAGCTGACCGGTTATTCCGAAAGAGAGCTGATCGCCACCCATTCTTTGAGCTATATCCATCCGGAGGATCGGACGATGGTCAGGGAAAAAGCGATCCGAAGCCTCCAGACGAAAAGCCTTGAACCCTACGAATACCGGTTCATCAAGAAGCACCAGGAAATCCTGTGGGCTCTGGAGACCATCACGCCGATCTCCTACGAAGGGCAGAGGGCGACGCTCGGGAGCTTCATGGACATTTCCCATCGCAAGAAGATGGAAGAGGCGCTTCAGAAAAGCGAAGAAAATTACCGCCTGCTTTTTGAAAGCGCGGGTCAGGGAATCCTGATTGCCAAAGACGAGAAGATCCAGTTCGCCAATACCGCGCTCGCCGAGATTGTCGGATATCCCAAAGAAGTCATCACCGCCCGTCCGTTTATATCTTTTATCCATCCCGATGATCGTTCGATGGTTCTAAACCGGCACAAAATGAGGTTGAAGGGGGATGACCCGGAGAACGATTATCAGTTTCGAGCCGTCACTTCGGACGGAACCGTCAAATGGCTGCAAATCAACGCCAGAAAAATTTCCTGGGACGGAGTGCCTGCCTCGTTGAGTTTCATTACGGACATTACCGACCGCCGACAAGCTCAGGAGGATCTTCGCGCAAGCGAGGAAAAATACCGCACCATCATCGAGCAGATGGAAGACGGCTATTTTGAAATCGACCTTGCCGGAAATTACACGTTTGTCAACAATGCGGAAAGTGAAATTGTCGGCTACTCCAGAGAGGAAATGATCGGAATGAACGCCCGGCAGTATCTGGACGGAGAAAGTCTGAAAAGGGCCGCGCAGGTGTATAAGGCGTCTTACAAAACGGGTGAGCCGTTCAAGTCCCTGGAAGTTGAAATCATCCGAAAAGACGGGACAAAGGGATTTAACGAAACTTCGGGGTCTGTGATCCGGGATGCAGGCGGCAAGCCGGTCGGCTTTCGCGGTTTTACCCGGGATGTGACGGAGCGCAAGCAGGCGGAGATGCGGCTGCAGCGCTCGGAGGAGAGGTACCGCGACATCTTTGAAAATGCTCAGGAGGGAATCTACCAGACTACTTGTGAAGGGAAGTTCCTGATGGCCAATCAGGCCATGGCGAGGATACTGGGATACGACTCACCGGAAGAACTGCTTGGCGAACAACCCGACATCTCCCTGCGGATTTATGTGAATCCCGAAGAACGCACAAAAGTCATTGAACAGGTGCAGCGCGAAGGGGTTGTCAAAGGGCAGGAAATCCAGTTTTACCGAAAAGACGGTCGGAAAATCTGGATATCCCGTACCATGCGGATCGTCCGCGATGAGCAAAACAATGAAATCTATCTGGAAGGCATCGTAGAAGACATTACCGAAAAAAAGGAAAGCGTGGACCGGTTGCGCAAAGCCCTGGGCGGCACCGTACAGGCCATTGCCTCCGTTGTCGAAACCAAGGACCCCTACACGGCCGGACACCAGAGGAGGGCGGCCGACCTGGCCCGGGCCATGGGTACGGAGTTGAGCCTGAGCCCCGATCAGATTGAGGGACTGAGAATGGCAGGGATCATCCATGACATCGGCAAGATCTCCGTTCCGGCCGAAATCCTGAGCACCCCCCGGCGTCTGACCGCCATCGAATTCAGTCTTATCAAAATGCATGCACAATCCGGTTATGACATTCTGAAGGACGTAGATTTTCCCTGGCCCATCGCCAGAATGGTTCTGGAGCACCATGAGCGCATGAACGGATCCGGATACCCCCATGGTTTGAGCGGAAACGAGATTCTGATGGAGTCCAGGATTCTGGCCGTAGCCGATGTGGTGGAAGCCATGGCAACGCATCGTCCCTACAGGCCTGCCCTCGGGCTTGATGCGGCTCTGGAGGAAATCAGCTCAAAAAACGGGATTCTCTACGACCCGAATGTAGTGTCCGTGTGTCTGAGGCTTTTCCGTGAAAAAAACTATATCATCAAAACATAAACTGAAAGATTCATATACTTAAAGTAAAGATTGACTTATTGATGTTAAGATATTGAAATAATAGAATATTGTTATAGCATTCAGTTGTTTATAAATCTGTTGAACGGCTGTTGAAAAGCCTGTGGAGGAATCCTGTGGTCTTTCGCCTTCTCAACGGCGAATTTCGGTGAAGAATCAAGTTTCTGAAAGTTTGCTTTAGCGGTTTACGTCTGCCTTCCTCCAGTCATCGGTTCATGCATAAGGCCGGCCTTAAGATGCGAAACTGCCGGGGACTTGGCGCCTTTCCACAATTTCCGTGATGGCCAGTGTTGCAATATCCATGAATTTACTCGAATTTTGATGATCAGGCAAAGCCATGTCCATGACGCGGGCGAATGAATTTTCGATCAGGATTTCTCTTTCGTGCTCCCGGTGCCGAATTCCGTAGCGAATGATTGCGCGATCTTCCATGGAAAGCTTATTGATTAAATTTTTTGTCGTCCAGATTGCGCCGAACCGGGAAAAATCGGATAAGCGGCCGGCATAGTTGACCGTATCCCCCAAGGCGGTAAATTCAATATTGGGGGATGAGGGGATAGTGCCGAAGTATTCCTGGCCCTCATTGATGCCGATATTGAGGTATAGCTCATTGAACCATCCTTTACGCATCTTCCAGTCCATGTTCAACTTCTTGATATTTTCACGGATTTCCAGCGCGCAGGAAATCGCGTTGATCATGTATTGATTATCCCGCTCCTTGAGAAAATAATACAGCAGTCCGTCTCCCGTATGCTTGCCGTAAGTGCCGTAGTACCGCTTGAACGTGCCTTCCACGCAGGCCCATATCTGATTGATGAGCTCAAAATACTCCTCCGGAGGCAATTCAGCGCAGATCCGGACGGAGTTCTGCAGGTCCGCCACCAGCACGCAAAAGGACACCAGCGTGGGCATTCGCTGCCGAAGAAGGTCGTTGATGACGCTGGTGCGGGATGACAGCAGATTCGCTATCCCATCGGTATGATTGGCTTCCAGGGCATGAATAAAAAGGGTGCCTTCGCGAAAAACCATAAAATAAACGCAGTCGGAAAGGCGCATTCCGGAATGATCGGATAGATCCAGATATATTTTATGGACGGACGACCGGTGCAGAGGGTCGACAGCGTCATATTTTGCTTCCAGCAGTTGTTTCTCAAGGGAGGTCATCCCATCATACAGTCGGTCCAGGTCTAATTTGCCGATCCTTTCTTTCACGAAACGCAGATGAAAATCGACAAGACGATCCTTGATTTGTTCTTTTTCCCCGCGGTTTCGCAAAAGCTGCGAAAAAATGTTTCTCTCCGCCGGCTCTTTCATGGCGTGGAAGTCTTTCCGGAAGAGCGTCTTTTCCGCTTCCTGATTAACCCAGTCGATTTCGAAATTGTTGTTCAGCAAATAAGCAGGGCAGGGGATATCACTAATGGTTACTTTCAGCGGATTCCGGGGGCTCCCGTCATCAGCCGAAGAAGGACGGCTTTTGGAAGGAGGTGCTTCATGGTTTACTTCGCTGTTCGTTTTGATTTCATCCGGAATGACCGGTTCTTCTGCGGCCCGGATGACTCCGGCATGATTCAACCGTTCGGAGAT
>Ga0116146_1000733_pt1 | contig 38213 bp, 29 predicted proteins | sample AD_JPNHG2_MetaG_FD_89748 | JGI IMG/M metagenome (GOLD analysis project Ga0116146, IMG submission 89748) | Active sludge microbial communities of municipal wastewater-treating anaerobic digesters from Japan - AD_JPNHG2_MetaG | ecosystem: Engineered > Bioreactor > Anaerobic > Digestate | place... | reverse complement strand
CTTCTGCTGAACCTTCCAGGAAAGGTAACGTAGAAAATTCCTTAAGCTCTTCTTCGAAATTAACACCGACAAGCCTGCGCTGTCGCACTGACTCACCACCATAGTAAATAGCGGCATCGGTATGGTAATAAATACTCCGTTTACTGATAGTAGAAAAAGGAAACTTGCCTGTTTTTAATATTGCAACAAGCTCATCCGGGTTTTCGATATAAGCACTACCATTACGATAACCACGAATGGTAATCTGGCCTGCAAAGTACCGTGAAGCTTTCTGTTTTATTGCCGCAAGCGCTCCACTTGAAACGCCTAATAGTAATACAACAAGTGAGAAACCCAAAAAAATAGCTAAAAACAGCAACTTGTACCTATTTCTGTTCCGCCACAAAGTTCGCAATGCCAGTCGAGCAATCATGTATTCCCCTTATTTATTGCAACCACTGGTGGTATTTTTAAGGCAAGACGTAATGGATACATCCATGCTACTGCACCAGCTATGAGCCCTGTAATTAAATGAATAATAACATTGCCAAACGATATATATGGTAGAAGAACTTCACCACCAAACATTGAAATTAACAGAGGATTTTTAAGCACTATTCCTGCTTTTCCAATCATAATACAGAGTATAATACCTGACAGGATCCCTGCAAGAGTTCCTACAAATGTTAACAACACAGATTCAGTTGCAAGCATTTTTGCAATAAAACCTTTACTTGACCCCAAACTGCGCATCGTACCAATTTCTGAAGTCCGTTCGAGCACCGCTAAGACAAGTGAATTCATAATAACAAGTATTGCTCCAAAAATTAAAAATATCATGCCAAAATAAAAAGCTGATTGGAGTGCAAAAAGAATCTGAATACTTGAACCAGAAGCTGTGCGCCAGTATTGAATTTTAAGCGGAATTTTTTTTATTAAAAACTGCTTTGTTAACTCACGGGCTGCGTATTGATAATCCCCATCTTTTGTTTTAACAAGCACAAAACTCCATGCTCCAGTATCCACTGCAGACTGTTCCCGTTCCTCATCAGTTTTTGACAGTAAGTTTTCGATATCAGAAAGTGTAAGTGCTGAATTTTGAGTAACAGTGCTATCAGTAGAATCGAAAAACAAATCATCGATAGTTGTAGAAGTATTGGAACCAGCACTTTGATTTTGTGATTGCTCCGAAACAGTTGGTACTATGCCATTTTCTGGATTATTGTCGCCACTCGTAGAGTGAGACAATTTTGCCTGATCAGCATGTACAACCTTTGACTGTGTTACACCTACTGTATAATTTGCAAGGCCTCGTGGAATTGAAGGATCCGTGAGCACTATACGATTTATAACATCATGCTTGCCGCTATATACAGCTGTACCTGCATAGTATCCTTTACGGAGCTTGAAAGAATTGCCCGAATACATGGAAAACACGATTGGCTCATCAAGCACAAGCGGTCTCCCAATTTCCGTTTCAATTTCCTCCTTTAACACCTCATTGAGTACAACACCACCACGCAAAATCCTCGCTTTAGTGTCGGCATCAATTGTTATTCCAGAACAAACAACAAAATAGGATTCCGGATCGATGCCAAATACTGGAACCATTTTTGCATAACCATCAATTTTCATTGATGCAACCGTAGAAACTATAGGTGTATATGCTGCTATATCCCTATTTTGTAAAAGCGTATCAACAAGTTCCTGGTAGTAAGTAAGCGGCGGGATCGTATCATACTCACTCACAATAGGAATCTCGTTTCCAAAAATACTATACTGCTCATCAGCTTCTATCCCAATCATAAGCTCACCAGTCAAACTGTTGATCAGCAATTGTTCAAGCCCTCTGTTGGTAGTAAGCAGTATTGAGTTTGCAATAAAAAGACTCATTATTCCTATTGCTATCAAACCAGCTATCAGGATATTCTTTTTTGGATGTCTGAGAAGATTTCTTATCGCTAGTTTTAATAGTATACGCAATGTATTTCCTGCTAATTTTCCAAGAATTCTGTCGTGATTTTACTACTATAATAATCCAAAATTAACATCACAACAAGCACTGTTGTTCAAATTTTGAACACTTACATGTAGTGTCGCGAAGCTTGTGCACAAAAACCCCCCTCTAATTTGTAGATTCATGTATATACCATGCACTGTTTTGAACTTTTATGAAAAACCAATCAAGCAAAACTCAAAAACAGCATGTCCATATTTTTCCTAGCATGAGCCTTTCTTTATTTTTCACTCGCTTTGGTATACTATACAATTATCATGAATTTACAGCTGAGACTGTTTCTTTCACTAAGCCTTATCTTTTTTCTCATCGTACTCGGAGTTGTAGGCTACAGTATACTTGAACACTGGAGCTTACTCGAGAGTCTCTATATGACGATTATCACATTGACAACCGTAGGTTTTACAGAGGTACGTCCTCTTTCAGAGTCAGGTAGAATATTTGCCATTATATTTATCATACTGGGAATTGGTTCTGCAGGTTTTTCACTGACAACCCTTTTCGGGTATATTTTTGAAGGACCAATGATGCAGTCAATAAAGGAACGAAAAATGGAACTATTGCGAAGAAAATTAAAAGACCATCATATTCTATGCGGTTATACTGCTATAAGCCGTGAAGTACTCATTGAATTGAACCGGCAGAAAATTCATCATTTGCTTATTGATAAAAATCCTGCTATTTCATTACCACCTAATTCCAAATACACTGCAATTATTACTGGCGATGTCCATGACGAAGAAATTCTCAAACATGCACGTATTGAGCATGCACAGAGTCTCATTGCTTCGCTCAACGATGATACATCCAACTTATTCCTCGTTGTAACTGCCAGACAAATGAATCCTATTATAAAAATTATATCAGAAGCCAGTGACGAGGCTACCGCTAAAAAGTTGACACGGGCAGGAGCCGATATAATTGTTACCCCCTATCAAATTGCTGACAGAAAAATTGCTGCAAGTCTGCTAAAGCCTCGCCTCATTAATTTTCTTGATATTATTTCAGGAGATGATGAGGATAGTTCACTAAAAATCAAAGATTATCATATCAGCAAGCATTCTGCACTCCTGGGTAAAAGCCTCAGAGAAACTAATATCGGACAAACAACTGGAGCTGTGATCCTCTCCATAGTCGATAAAAACGGCAATTCACGAATAACGCAAACAGAACGCATCAGCCTTGCAAGCTTACCACTCAAAGAAGATGATTACCTTATTGCAATGGGAAGCTCAGAACAACTCCAGAAACTTGAGGAATTTATTCATGCCCAGGAAAAGTTCTTTAAGCTTAGATAAATTAATCCCACCACACTCTTCCCACATGGTCAGGCTTAAAACCAGATGAGCCATGCCGAATTACAGCACCGGTCCTCAGTTTAAGTCCCATCGAAGAAAGTGATTTTTCTAGTATTCGGAGGGTCTGTCCCGAAGCACTGTCTTCATCAAATACAAGTACATCAGCATTCTTAAAATGTTCTAAGTAAGTGCGATCGTACTCAGTGATAACAGGCCCCGTATCCTTGCGCTTAAACATGCTAAATCGGAGGAACCATAATGGTGCGTCTAAATACAAAGCCAAAACAAGCCCTGCCATAAGAGCACCATGAGCTGCACCAATAATAAGTGATGGACGACCTTTGCTCATTATTGAATCAGCTAATTTTTTGATCAATTCAGGATTCGAACCCTTCCAGGTGTATGCATCGGGTTGTGATGTATACACAAAATTGGTGATGATATCCGGTACCTGCTTCTTAAAATGTTCTAGTTTACTCTGTACCGTATCTGACAGAGCATACAATGCTAAAGCCAGTTCTATGGAATTTATAAAAAGCTGTTCTCCGGCTTTAATAAATTCATTGGAATACCGCTGCGGACATGGTTTATCGGGTACCTCAAAATATTGTGTAGGATGAAGCGGCAATTGATAATACAGACATATTTTATAGTTGAGCGCAACATTGATAATACCTGGCACCAGAATATATAACAATCGAGCCCATACAGAGACATTTTCGCAATTATGCACAGTGCCACCGTGCTGTACATCATGTTTTAGTGCACAGTACAGCTTTTCACACATATTGAGCAGTTCATTGTATGGAAGTTCTACTTCCATTTCTTGAGGAGGCTTATCCCAGGTTTCATGCAATAATTCCATGAGAATCATAGGCTCTCAACTAACTATAAAAAATCTCAGTTCGTTACACAAGACTACTTGCAGACTATACTATCACCTTACTCTTCACTGATAATAGCAATTTTTATGATTTTGTTATATTATTGCTTCTATGAACCAGGTAATAGAAATAATTATTTATTCTATTTTAGCAGCCATTTTTTTAAGTCTTTTTTATTTTCTGCTTATCAATCCTATATTGCGAAAAAAAGAATATAAACACTCAAAGTATCATAAAGACCAGCACGGAATCAGTCACAAAAAACAGGGAGATACAGTGCGTACCTGCCCTGTCTGCAATGAACCACTTGAAACAGGTATGCGAATCCATTCTAAACTGGTAAAACCATCGAACAAAGAAAGCTATATGCACATTTATGGCTGCCCATACTGCTGGCCAGAAAACACTGCACACCAGCGTGTCTGTCCCGTCTGTCATAAAACTGTCCCTAAAGGCGGATTCCTCGTTGCCCGCTACTATGAAAAATTAGGTACAAAACACGTCCATGTCATTGGCTGTTCTGGATGCAGGAGAGCATGAGCGCGCTCTACTATCATGAGTTCAGTTCTTTTCCACACTGGGTTCAAGAAAGCGCACTGTTTATCTACAATAGTATCAAAACCGCATATGAGTTCCAGAATCAACCTATCGTATGCCTTGCCGGTGGAAATACACCAATTCCGGTGTACCGTGCGCTAACCAACCTGCTTAGTGCGCTTCCAGCAGATTTTGCAGTGCCATCAGTGTCAGGTACCTCATCAGTGCCATCAGGGTTCGATACCACCGATGAACCAATTACAACACGAAAACCGCTGCTCATTATTCCAGGTGACGAACGAATAACAGGTACATCTCATCTGCAATGCAGCAATCGCAATGAATCGATGCTGAGAGAGGTATTCCATACACTCCTCAGCTCCAGACAAGCTGAACTAATTTCCTGGTATAAGGAATATTACACAAGCTCATATTATGAACGCAACTCAATCAATACTGAAACTGTAGCTTTAAGCACCACTCAAAACACATCACAAATTTGCATACATATGAACGACTATATCACCAGACTTAAGCAGGTTCGCGGTCCGCTCTTTGATTGCGTTGTACTCGGTGTTGGTGCTGATGGTCATATAGCTGGTATTTTTGACGCAAATGCAAGAACAATAGAAGAAGAAAAATCGGTTTCGGCGCTTTTTACTGCACCAGCAGAACCGCGACAGAGGGTGAGCTTACTACCTCACATTTTGAGGGACAGTTCTGCTACGCTTGTACTAGTGCAAGCACGCGGGAAAGAAGTAGTCATTAAATCCATACTCGAAGGGACACACTACCTCATCAATAAGTCTATATGCCAGAATGCAGTACTATACTGCTATACTGGTAATTGATACAACCAATAATTAGTGTCATGAAGCATGTGCAAAAGAGTAGTTCCACATTTTTTAAGACATGTAACTTTTACCCGGACATCAAAACAGAATCACGTAGGAGGCGGGCTTACACCCGCTGACCTCTCACACCACAGAACCTACGAAAATCAAAACAGAAAAAAAGAAAGCGGCTTCGCATGAAACCGCTTTCAAAACTAAGGAGGTTTTTATGAAGAAACGTCGCTTATTCGTCTGCAATGAGCAGTGTTCGCACATCTAATCTAATCTGTAAATCAGTCGGATTAAGCCTTTCGTGGTCCTTTACAACAACAAAGTGAATATGATCAGGCTTTGGTTCTAACACAATGAGTACTGCAATATCGTCGATAAAATCCCTGAGCATAATAGGGAAATTATTTTTATCGTATAAAGGCTCTTCTCCTTCGAGTGTACAGGAATACCATATTTCAAGCGCATGTTTTTTTGCAAAATCCGCCATTCTTTTTAGATCAGACGGATTAGCACGAGCAAAATCATATCCATCAATTATTACAGCTGAAGCTTTGATATCCGAATTAAGAAGCCCTTCGAGAGATGATATTATCTGTTCAACCTTGAGGGATGTCTGATTAAGGTTGAGTATAACCCGGTTGCGTATCGCTTCATCATGCACATCCTTGTAATGATCAAGGTTTTTTCGTTTTGCTACTTCTGTAAAAATGTTGTCGTACCAGGCATGGACATAACTCGTATGCGTGGTAAATGAAACATGAATAATCTTTTCATTCTTCATGAGCTTATCAAGCGCAATCTGAACGAGCACACTCGTTTTTCCAATACCTTTTTTACTGGCAATGATGCCTATATTTCCTGCCTTTAGCCCACCAGCTATACCCTTTTCCAGAATTCTAACCGGACTCCGTGCTATTAGCTCCTCTTTAATCATGGAAACTCCTTCAAATAAGTCTTCAATTTTAATAGTAAAACTATACCAGCTATTTGGCAATAATTAAAATAATTTATTTAGCCAGCTGATCTTTTTTCTTTTCCTGGAAATCCTTTATAAGCTGCTCCGACACATTGTTGGGCACTTTTGCGTATTTAAGAAATTCCATAGAGAACTCAGCCTTACCCTGCGTAAGAGAACGCAGTACCGTTGAATAACCAAACATTTCCGAAAGAGGAACTTCTGCTTCGACACGGCAGAATGCATCTTCCTCGGTGCTAGCAACGATAATGCCGCGTCGCTGGTTGATGCTGCCAAAGATATTTCCCTGGAACTCGGTCGGTCCCTCGACAACAACCTTCATGATTGGTTCAAGAATTATTGGTTTTGCTTTTGGATATGCTTCCCTAAAAGCGCCAATTGCTGCAAGCTGGAATGCTATATCCGATGAGTCTACCGGGTGGCTCTGTCCATCATTAATGGTTACACGAACATTAACAATCGGGAAGCCGATGAGCGTGCCTTTTTTAATTGCCTCCTGGAAGCCCTTATCACAGCTTGGAATGAACTCATTGGGAATAGCGCCTCCCTTAATTGAATCCACAAATTCGTACAGCTTATCTTCACAGGGTTCAATAAAACCAGCAACACGTCCATATTGACCAGAACCACCTGTCTGTTTTTTGTGGGTATAGTTAAACTCTGCACGTTGAGAAATAGTTTCTCGATACGCTACCTGCGGCATACCTGTTTCTACTTCACACTTATACTCACGTTTCATGCGCTCGATGTACACATCAAGGTGAAGTTCGCCCATACCCTGAATAATGGTTTGGTTCGATTCAGGATCCACAAAGGTTCTGAAAGTAGGATCTTCTTTTGTAAATCGATTGAGTGCTTTTGAAAGTTGATCTGCACTCTTTTTGTCTTTTGGGTTTATGGCAAGTGATATAACAGGATCAGGTACAAACATGCTCGTCATTGCATAGTTAATGCTCGGATCACAGAATGTATCACCAGATGCACATTCAATACCAAACAAGGCAACAATGTCCCCTGGATAGCCCTCAGAAATATCTTCCATTGAGGAAGCATGCATGCGCACAAGACGTCCAATCTTAAAACGCTTTCTTGCACGGGTATTTAATAGTTCATCACCCTTCTTGATACCACCCTGATAGATGCGGATGTAGGTGAGCTGTCCATACTGACCATCTTCCAGCTTAAGCGCGAGCGCTACTGTTGGCTTATCGCCAGATGCTTCAAGTTTTACAGGCTGTTCGTTTGCATCAAGGTTGAGTGCAACATTTTCCCTATCATTTGGTGCTGGCAGGTAGTGCGTAACACCATCGAGGAGCAGCTGTACACCTTTATTCTTATAAGCAGAACCAACAAAAATAGGAGCAAATTTAAGCTGAATTGTTCCTGTACGAATTGCACTACGTATCATATCTGGAGTAACCGTACCCTCAAGATATGCTTCTGCAAGTTCATCAGAGAACATTGAAACGGCGTCTACAAGTTCTTCATGATACCGCTTAGCATCATCAAGGAGATGTGCCGGAATCTCAGCAAAACGCAACTCTTCACCACCAGGACCATCGAAATACACTGCTTTCATATCAACAAGATCGATAATACCTTCAAGCTTATCTTCGAGACCAATTGGCAATGTTACGAATGCTGCATTAAGACCAAGCTTTTCGGTGATTTGTGATTTAACTTTATAAGGATTTGCTCCAGTACGATCACACTTATTGATAAAGATAAGACGGGGTACATTATACCGTTTGAGCTGTCTATCTACAGTTAAAGTTTGGGACTGAACGCCGCCAACAGAACACAAAACTAAAATTGCGCCGTCCAAAACACGGAGCGCGCGTTCAACTTCAATGGTAAAATCCACGTGGCCTGGAGTATCAATGAGATTTATTGTGTAATCTTTCCACTGTACATTCGTTGCTGCTGACTGAATGGTAATGCCTCGTTCCCGTTCCAGTTCCATGGAATCCATTGTAGCACCAACACCATCTTTACCTTTAACTTCATGAATCGCATGTATTTTGCGGCAATAAAAAAGAATGCGCTCAGAAAGTGTTGTCTTTCCTGAGTCAATGTGAGCGCTAATACCTATGTTCCGCATTTTACTGATATCAAATGCCATCGTCTTTGTTCATCCTCAATCTTCAAATATAACAGGCATTACATGCCTGTACTGTAGGGGGTACAATATAGTATTTTTTTCTAAAATATTCAAGTATATAGCAATATTTTCTCTATGGTTTACTATAAACGTAGCCTTTCTTAGCCACGAGCAGTGTTAAAGCAGTGTACACAACGAAACCAATACTTGCATATTCGTTACTATCACGCCATACGAAGCGTTTATTTCATTTATTAAAACTATATTGCTTATAGTAAAATACTTTGACGAAACAGTAAAAAAACTATACAATAGAGCAGCCTAAATCTATTCAAAGATACGAAGGAGTGATCAATGCAGCTGCCAATTCCCGAACCATATCGCATAAAAATGGTTGAACCTATCTACCCTTCAACACGCAAAGAACGTGAACAGTGGATACGAGAAGCAAAATATAATCTTTTTAACCTACGGTCCGAACAGGTTATCATCGATTTGTTAACGGACTCTGGAACAGGCGCTATGTCGAGCGCACAATGGGCAGAAATCATGCTTGGCGATGAAAGCTATGCGGGAGCAAGTTCATACTACAAGCTCAAACAAACCATAAAAGATATATTTGGATTCGATTATTTTTTACCTACACACCAGGGGCGGGCAGCTGAAAATGTGCTTTTTAGTACATTAATTGGTGTTGGAAACGCAGGTGTCGGGAAAGTGGTACCAGGCAACAGTCATTTTGACACGACCAAAGGACACATTGAATTTCGGGGAGCACATGCTATTGATTGTACCATTAATGAAGCTTTTGACACACAGGTCGAGCATCCATTTAAGGGCAATGTTGATCTTGAAAAGCTGGAAAAAGTTTTTAAGACATATCCGCGAGAACAAATACCTGTCTGTATGCTTACTATTACCTGCAACAGTTCCGGAGGACAGCCCGTCAGCATGGAAAATGTAAAGGCGGTATCTGGTCTCTGCAAAAAGTATAAAGTTCCGCTCTATATCGATTCCGCTCGTTTTGCTGAAAATGCTTATTTTATCAAAATACGTGAACCTGGTTATCAAAATAAGACGATTCCTGAAATTGTCAGAGAACTCTACAGCTATGCAGATGGCATGACCATGTCGAGTAAAAAGGATGGTATCGTTAATATTGGTGGTTTTATTGGTTTCCGAGATGAAGAAACATTTAAAAAAGCAAGTACCTTTAACATAATGTTTGAAGGTTTTAATACGTATGGCGGTATGGCAGGAAGAGATATGGGAGCACTATCAGTTGGGCTCCGCGAAGCTACTCAATTTGAATACCTGGAATCCCGCATCAATCAAGTTGCTTATTTAGGTAAAAAGTTAACCGATGCTGGCATCGTAGTTCAGAGACCATACGGTGGTCACGCAATCTTTGTCGATGCAAAACGATTTTTCCCCAATGTGCCCAAAGAAGAATTCATCGCCCAAACACTCGGCATTGAGCTTTACAAAGAAGGTGGTATCCGCGGAGTGGAAATTGGTACGCTGCTTGCCGACCGTGATCCGGAAACGAGGCAGGAACGGTACCCAGCATTAGAGCTATTGCGGCTTGCTATCCCTCGACGAACCTATACCAACGCACATATGGACTATGTAGCAGCAGCGCTTATCAATCTTAAAGAACGGAGTGCTGAGATTAAACATGGCTACCGCATCATCCGAGAGGCACCGATTATGCGGCACTTTACAGTTGAGTTAGAACCGGTGCAGCAGTAATAAACCATAATTAGTGTCACCAGGCTGCATTTACACAGTCTTCGCAGCACTATCTATGGCTGAATATCACACATAATTCGATTGCGGCCAGCTTCTTTTGCTTTATAGAGAAGCTGGTCAGCCTTTTGGATGAACATTTCTAAACTGTGTGTATCATCTAGACAGTGCCAGTCTAATACTTCGATTGCAGTCACTCCAATCGAAACTGTTATATATGGTAAAACCGGAGAGTTTCGGTTTGGGATTTCCATTGCCCTAATAGATTCCTGTATTCGCTGCGCTACGGTGAGCGCACCATTTGCTTTTGTATTTCCCAAAAAAAGAATAAATTCTTCTCCGCCATACCGAGCAGCTATATCAGCAGGACGTCGCGCAGACTGATTGATTACGTCTGCAACCTTAATGAGTACCTCATCACCTGCGGGGTGACCATACGTATCATTAAAAATCTTAAAATGATCGATGTCTATCATAAGTATTGAAACTGATAGACAATTGCGCAGTGAATTAGCCCATTCACGCTGTGCTAATTCTTTGAAACCTCTGCGATTATACAGCCCTGTCAGCGCATCTTTAATAGCCAGTTCTGAAAGCTCCCTGAGCTTTAATTCTTTTTCAGAAATATCAGTGAGCGCAGCCACCATACCGCTGCATTTTTGACCATCTTTTTCATAAGGAGAACATTGCATTGACATAAGTACCGGTTCATGACCAGGAACAAGCATTCTGGCTTCTATTGTAAATGAATCTGATTGCTTTTCTTTATGGTAGATAAATTGCTCTTTAACTGCATCAATATTTTCTTTTTCTATCAAATCAAAAATACTCATGCCAACAAAAGAGCTTTTAGTCTCATCAGAAAAAAACCTGTAAAACGCATTATTGTAACCAGCAATAATCAAATTGCAGTCTGTATAAAACACCGGAGCACTCAAGGTATTAATAAGCTGATACACAAAATCCCGTTCTTCTTTAGCCTGCTGCAGTGCGTGTTTTAGCGGAGTAATATATGTTGACGCTCCAATTATTCGTACTACTTTTCCTTCGTTATTTTTTATAGGAGTGAGCCGTGTAACCCAGTCAGTCATTTTCCCTTCAAAGGGAATCGATTCTTCATACTCTATTGTTTTCCCGGCTAAAACACAATTAATATAATTTCTTTCTACCTGTGCCGCTATTTCTTCCGGCACAAATTCATGGGCAGTTTTTCCTTTAACCAAATCAGACTTTAAACCCGTAAGCCGTTCATGCGCTGGATTGAGCCCTTCAAAAACAAACCTGGAATCGTTTTCAACGCGAATCATGAAAATAGCAGTATCAATAGTATTATAAACAGTTTCAAAAGAATATTTACATTCTTCGAGTTCCCGTTGTAATTGTTCTACCTTGTTTGTGTTGCTTTTACCGCTCATTCTGCGACTCCAATGTCTCTAGTATAATACTAAATAATTAAAAAATCGACACCATACATAGCAACTTATAGTTTTTTAGCATCGATAACTATGACATTGGTTATATTTACATTTCAAGCAACGTAATACGTTCAAAGCATGACCAGGTATTCATAGTTTACATGGGTACCTGGTCATCAATTTTATTTAGTTACATATTTTTCCAAAATTTATAGTATTTGCGTTCGACTTCTTCAAGCGGCAGCAACGGATAAAACTTAGTATCAGCATGAGAAGCAAACATAAATCCATGTCTGAGGTATTTGTATGAAATCCTATCAATAGGACAATCGAGCGAAATACCTTTTGTATTTTTTCCAGGCTTGCTCCGTACTTCAAAAATAGCTTCCCGAAGGCGAGCTGGGTGAATTCCAGGAACAAAACTGCGTATAAATGGATTTTCCTGAAATTCTTTTAAGAAATCTTCTACATTGAACTCAAGCTGAGTGTAAAACATTTTTGGTGCACCTTTAGGCATTTTGGGGTCGGTAATAAAACGAGCGTATTCAAGGAAGTTATATTTTGTTAACACCATCATTTTAATTGGATTTAGTTCTAGAATTATGCGCATTTCATCACCACGGATTGATGGATCATTATCGTTTGCTGTTAGCTCAACATAATCCCCCAGTGAATTAGCATAGTATAGTTTTCCTAAAGCTTTAAAATCGATATGCTCGAGCGTTCGATAGCTTGAAACAAACTTTGTGGCTTTAGGGCGACCATCCTCATGAGGGACAAGCTCTGCCATCGCACCGTCGATATTAAAGTACGGATGGCGGAAATCCGGATCAACCTCTACAAAAATAAGTCTTCCTTCAAAATATCGGGTAGAACCTTGTGTATAGTGTTTAGCAAAATGTTCTGGATCAAGCTGGCTTGCAATAAGCGAGTGGTTCGGATGTAAAACCATGTACAAATGTTTTTCGTTACTCATATTTATAACCCCCAATAAGATTTTAACATTGGTGCTATCACCAGTGCAATAATAGACATTAATTTTATTAAAATATTGAGTGCTGGACCAGCTGTATCCTTAAATGGATCTCCCACGGTATCACCAACAACAGCAGCCTTGTGAGCATCTGACCCCTTACCGAATTCCTTCGATTCAATGAGCTTCTTAGCATTATCCCATGCGCCACCAGAGTTTGCCATAAAAATTGCAAGGAGCACGCCAGTAACTGTAGCTCCAGCTAAGAGTCCGCCAAGCATGTACACACCGAATAAGAATCCTACAGCAATGGGAACAAGAACGGCAAGCACACCTGGTACGATCATGCGAATGAGCGCCGATTTTGTTGAAATATCAACGCAAGCACGATAGTCAGGGTATTCGGTTTCTTCCAGAATGCCGGGTTTCTCACGGAACTGTCTTCGGACTTCCTCTATCATTGCGAATGCAGCTATGCCAATTGCATCCATGGACAGAGCAGAAAATAAAAACGGTATCATTCCTCCGATCAAAAGACCAATGAGCACCTCAGGCTTTGCAATATCAAAACTCGCAAGCACATTTCCAAAAACCGTCTGCCCGAATGCTGAAAACAAAATAATTGAAGTCAGTGCAGCTGACCCGATTGCAAAGCCTTTACCAATTGCTGCTGTGGTATTTCCTACTGCATCAAGTTCATCTGTTATGTCGCGCACATGAGGATCCATGGCTGACATCACTGCAAGACCGCCTGCATTATCTGCAATAGGACCATAGGCATCGACCGAGAGCTGGATTCCCAATGTAAGGAGCATACCAAGCGCTGCAATGCCTACACCATATAGACCAGCAAGTGCATAGCTCCCGCCAATTGCGACGCTAATAACCAGTATCGGTGGCATAGTTGAGACCATACCGACAGAGAGCCCCGATATAATTGTTGTAGCTGCTCCAGTCAAACAGGATTGTTCAATTTTACGAACTGGCGTTGTATTGGTACCGGTAAAGTATTCTGTGAGCATACCAATCAGCACACCACCTACAAGACCAACTACAGCGGAAAATGCAATAGCGAGTGCACCCTTGCCGCCATCAAATGTGCTCGCTCCAAGCAGCCAGAAACTTGCAGGGAACACCAGCACCATTGCGATAATTGCGGCCACTATTGTACCGGTATTGAGTGCCCGCTGAGGAGAGGTACCAGGTTTCCCCCGCACAAAAAATGTTCCTACGAACGACGCTGCAATACCGATACCACAGAGCAAAAGAGGCAAGAATGATAGGGCGATACGAACCGAATCTGAGGCATTGATAGAAGCTCCCAAAACCACACAGCCAATTGCCGAACCAACGTATGACTCAAAGAGGTCTGCACCCATACCAGCAACATCGCCAACATTGTCACCAACATTATCAGCAATAACTGCTGGATTACGCGGATCATCCTCTGGAATACCAGCTTCAACTTTACCCACAAGATCAGCACCGACACCTGCAGCTTTGGTAAAAATACCACCGCCCACACGAGCAAAAAGTGCAACAGTTGAAGCTCCAAGGCTAAAACCAGTTACAATCGGGAAAATAGTATTCTTAAACGTTCCAATATCAACACCAAACAGCTGCATACCAAGTGTAATGAGCACGGTAATTCCAAGAAGCGCTAAACCGACTACCGTCATACCCATAACCGAGCCTCCAGCAAAAGCAACACGGAGTGCATGGTTAATACCCTTTTCGGCTTGCTGCGCTGTTCTCGCATTTGCTTTTGTAGCTACCATCATGCCAAAGTATCCCGCTAAAGCCGAAAAAAGTGCCCCCATAAAAAAAGCCAATGCTTGCAAACGGAGCGCTCCGCTGTTTGCAACCAGTAAAAACAGGGCAACAATCACTACAAACGGCAGGAGTACCAGGTATTCTCGGTTAAGAAATGCCCGTGCGCCTTCTGCAATGTAGCCTGAAATACGCTCAAGATTTTTATTGTCCACCGCTATGCGGCTAATCCGCAAGCTCTGTATTACGGCATATCCCAGTGCGAGAAGACTGCCTAAAAATGCTATCAGTAGAATTTCTGTCATAAACACCTCACCTTTTTTAGTATGTATGAGTACTTGTATTGTACAATAGGAACCATGCTTGAACAATCAAAAAATCTGTACTACAACTACATATGCATATAAAAAGAATACTGTTGCAGAGGTGCATGCATGAAAAGTTTTAGAAAAGAAATCACGGTAACTACAAAAAAACGGTATGATATTGTCCACATAACCCCGCTCGTAGAAGAAGCACTCCGCGAAAGCGGTATTCGTGAAGGAATCTGTCTTGTAAATCCAATGCATATTACTGCAAGTATATTCATTAATGACAACGAATCTGGATTACACGCCGATTTTCTGGAATGGCTTGAACACCTGGCACCATATAATCCTAAAGGGTATCGACACAATGTCGGTGAGGATAATGGGGACGCACATCTTAAACGACAGATCATGGGCAGAGAAGCAGTCATTGCTGTTACCAATGGCAAACTGGATTTTGGGACATGGGAACAAATATTTTATGGTGAATTTGACGGTCAGCGACCCAAACGAATCCTCATAAAAATAATTGGTGAATAGTTTCAAATAACGTAATCCTTGAAAATTATCGCAATACGGGCTACTATTTTGGATATGTCCGAAGAAAAAAGTGCTATCACAGGTAATGAAACAGAACCAAACGATAATTCTAATCAAGAATATTCTCCGGATGATGAATTTCTCTATGGTCCCGGAGATGATGAGGTTGAACAGGAATTATACATATCTCCTAAAGAAGAACACCATAACCCTGCCCGGCTACAATCATTAAAAATATCAGACACATTGCGAGGGCGAATCGCAGAGTACGAACACAGCCCGGAGACAAAAACTCAATTCAGACACCGCATTGCGCTCATCGGCGCTGTAGAGCTCGATAGTAAACGGCAGCTTCGCGCCCAATCTGGAGCGTGGCCGCTGCTTGAAGCCTTTTATCAATATGGAAAACCACACTGGATTGATCCCATCAAAGTAATAATGCCTATCAAAGAAATCATGTTTAAAATGCAAGCACCGCCAATGGCTGATCGCGGTATTTTTTATGTACTGACGCGAGTTGCACGTGCCGGCATATCGCCTGCAGCATTTGCAATGCATATCGTGCTTCCGCGCATGGCTCAAGATTACAACTGGAAACTCTGGCGGGCTCGCCATATCTGGATCCTTGATTCTATTGCAGACCTGCTCGTTGAACTAAGAACCAAAGCTCCCTGGAATACGCACTATCTCGGTAAAACAAAAGTCCTCACCGATATTGCCCTGTGCAAGTATGTTGGCCGACCGCTTGCTCGTCTCCAGAGTGAACGTATCGAAGAACAAAAAGATTCATTGGCCGCATGGGCAAATGCATGGATTAACTTTACCTTTACAAGCCCTCATTTTTTAACATTTTTAAGAAAGGCAATATTGCCATGTTTCTATAGGCTATCTGGTAAAATTGATCCAGAACAGCTTGCCCCAATGGCAAACATCATGTCTAACCTTGAAAAGAAACTTGGTAAACGGTTCGATGTGATACCTTTTGATGGCATAAAAAAACTGATCATGCAGTCTGGATTTTTACAGACATTAGAAGACCGCATTAAGCTGCGAGTAAATGAAGAAATTGGTTACCTCCATGTTGTACGTGAACTCATGGCATATCTTGAGCTTGTAGAAGCCTTGAGCAACACACATGCAGGCCTATCAATGCTTCGAGAAATCTGTCAGCTTAGCCTCCTATCAGAACCTACGTTTTTAGGACATGCAGCAAAGCTTGCAGCAGCAATAAAGCCATCTGAAGGTATACTCATATTGCGAAAACATATTCTTGCATTGCAAAAAATCCCAGAAAACCGCCGTGATGCTTTTATTGATGAAATTAGAACGAGCAACGGAATCCACGGTACAGTCTCACTTCCACAAAAGCCAGCCGATGTATTTCGCTATCCCGCTCCGTTTGAAATTGCTCAGCAATGCGGCATTAGTCAAGATGTTTATGACGGTTTAGAATTTAATAAAAAAGCTCCACTCGATTATAAAGACATATCAACATACTTAACAAAAAACAACCAGACTTATGCAAAAACACTTTTGACAATAGCTCAGGCACTACAAAACAATTCTGATAGAGATTGGAACGAAACCACTGTAAAAGAAATTGATTCCATTGATCCTGCACTATTAAAACTGTGCATCTACACCTGCATTGCAGGCTCAGGAAACCGCTATACGCGCTCAACACTACCAGAATTAACCAGTGTTTATAAAGGACTTAAACCCTTTATCAAAACTAGCTGGCCTCCAATTCGATTTGAATTTGCTATTAACACAATTCCTCTTGAAGAAACAACACTTGAACCATATGCATGTGATCTCATGCGATCACGAATTAATCGAAGTTTATTTATAAACACACTTCGAGCTTTGACAGTACCATCACCAGATAGTGACTGTTCAGAAGCAATCGCAGAACTCGGAAAATATTATACCGAAGTTTCACGAGCGCTCAACGCAGAATTATCTCGTGCTATTGAAGAAACACAAAACAACGTTTCTGCAAACCAGGAAAAATCCGATCCACACAAAGACCCAAAAGTCAAGCAGCTTAAAAAAAAGCAATGGATCCTCAACGAATTATTCAAAGCACTGGAGGATGTCCCTGTAAACCGCGGTGATCCAAGACGTTTTGTTCTGGCTGTACTGGGATGCGCAATATTTTTACCTGATAATGAAAAATCATCCTTTTCCATACTCATGGCAGTAAAATCCCGTTATAGTACTATAACAGAAATTGCAAAAGCCCTTGATTGGCTTGAAACTGATGCAGATAGCAATTTTATAGGTATCAATCATGCAAAGACACTAATTTCTGTTTCAGAAGGTCTGTCAAATTATGTTGGAAATGATGAAGTCTTAAATAAGACACTCTATACGCCGGAAATTCATTTTACTAACTTTGTCAATGAGGCTCTTGGAATCCTCAATCTTCCTATTTCGAGTTCGACACTGGAATATGCATTCAGAAAATCCACCATGCTCGATGCGCTTGAAATAGAGCTTGCTAAATGGCGCGATCTAGCTATCAAACTTGCACCTCAAGAACAAAAGCAACATAAATTAGTATTTGCTCTTGGGAAAGGGTATCTAGATATACTACATGGTGAAATGGGAGGAAGCATATTTACCGGTTTTATTGATATACTTACCAATCCTGATACACTACTCTGCCGTGTATATGACAAGGACAGTGGCGAAAACATCGGTTCCTGTATTTTCATGCTTTCACGAAAAGGTATTCCGAGTGCACGAATAAGCGCATTCTGGCAATTTTATGCTATTAATATAGCTCCCGGAATGCTACACCGTATGAGTCTTTCGCAAATTACCCGCCTGTATCTGGGATTCAGGTATATGGCAGAACAGCTCGCGGTTAAGAGCGGTTTTCCTGTTGCACTATGTGGAATAACCGAACTCAATATTGTTTCATCAGACCCTACACTTGCGCTTATAGCAAAAAATTTTGAAGTTTCTGCAAAAGCCCAGCTCATACGAGATGCCGAATGCCAGGCTCTCTTATACCCTGACAGCAAGTTTAAAACTGCGCTACTCATCATCGATCCACAAAGACCTGAAACACTCAAAGCAGCCAGGATGCTCCGTAAGTGAATGCAGGGTTAGTGTCACGAAGGCTGTGTAGACAGGTGCTTCTAGCATTTTTCATTACACTATGTTTTGGTAATTAAATAAGTAAAAACTACTTGCTTTTTTAATAAAAATAGATAATTATCGATATATAAGGATTTATATATTACATCAAGGTGGTACAGCAATCATTCATTCACGAATAAAATAAGGAGTAGCAGGATGACTACCAAAATTGTAATAATTGGGGGAGGCTATGCCGGTGTCTGGGCTGGTAAAATCCTCGAAAAACATTTTCGTAAACATAAAGATGTAGCAATTACGCTCGTTGACCCAAAACCCTACCATACACTCATGACCGAACTTCATGAGGTAGCAGGCTGGCGCACCGAACCAGAATCGGTCCAGGTAAGTTTTAGAAAAATTTTTGGCGCACGACATATCAACATAGTGCTCGATGCAATAAAAACTATCGATTTTGAGAAAAAACAGGCATATGGCAAAGCCGGGACATATGATTTTGACTACTGCATTATTGCTACAGGTTCAGAACCTGAGTATTTTAATATACCTGGTGTCAAAGAAAACAGCTTCTCGCTATGGTCTTTTGATGATGCAATGAGGCTCAGGCACCACATTGAAACTGTTTTCAGAAAAGCAGCTGAAGAACCCGATAGCGAAAAACGAAAAAGGCTCTTAACGTTTGCTGTAGCAGGTGCTGGTTTTACCGGCATTGAAATGCTTGGAGAGCTGCTTGATCACAGAGATGTCATGTGCTCAAAACTCCATCTTAATAAAGATGAAGTTCGCATTATCAATATCGAGGCATTGCCGTCGATACTACCTATCCTTGAACCGAAACTCCGTGAAAAAGCAGAAAAATACCTCAAAAAGCGCGGCGCAGAACTTATACTTAACGCTGCAATCACCGGAGCTGAACCAGGAAAGATTATCCTCAAAGATGGCACACTAATAGAAACGGAAACATTTATCTGGACATGCGGGGTAAGGGGTTCGTCATTCTCGGACAGTATCGATTTAGAAAAACCAGAAAGGAGCCGAGGACGTCTTGCTGTCAATGAAGAGCTTCGCAGCACAAAATATCCCTATGTATTTGTAGGTGGCGATGTTTCCTATTTTATGGAAAACAGTAAACCTCTGCCACAAATTGTTGAAACCGCTCATCAAACTGCAGAGGTAATTGCACATAACATTATTGCAGATATTGAACACAAAGAAATTCCTAAGCAATTCAAATCAAACTATCACGGTTTTATGATTTCTCTTGGAAGCCATTATGCTGTAGCAAATGCTGGAGGACTCAAAACAAGTGGTTTCATAGCAATGGCTATGAAACATTTTATTAACGTACTTTACCTTGTGCAAATTGCTGGAATTAACCAGGTATGGGAATATATAAAACATGAGTTCCTAGACATCAAAAACAACCGGTCATTTATTGGCGGTTTTGCTGCATACAAAATCCGCAGTTACTGGGGTGTGTTATTACGCATGTTCCTTGGCTTTAGCTGGTTTGCCGAAGGGCTGAACAAAATTGGTGAAGGTTGGCTAGCCTGGTCTACAGGCAGTAAGAGTCAGTGGATGTTTAGTCCTGGAGTCATTCAGGCAACATTAGCCCGCACTTCCGTAACTCCGGAGGGTGCCAGTGCAGCAAGTGAGTATGTAGATCAAGCTGCTCAAGCTGTGAGCAGCGCATCCGAAGCTGTTACACAAACTGTTACCCAGGTAGCCGATGCAGCAAGTGCAGCCAGCCAGACAGTCTCTGAAGCCGTAACCAATGGCGCTCAGGCAGCAGAAACAGTTTTTGGCAAAATACTTGATTTATCAAAGCCAATTTTTAATATCAATGGTCCTGTTGCTACCTGGTTCCGCAAAACCTTTATGGATGGCATTGCTGCGCACATACCTTTTGAGCTGTTTCAACTCATGATAGTGATTGTAGAGATTGGTGTCGGTCTCGCGCTCTTTGGAGGCTTCTTTACCTGGATTGCCGCCGCTGTTAGCATCGTCATGTGCATTGTCTTTACCCTATCAGGAATGTTCTCATGGGATCAGCTCTGGTTTGTGTTCGCTGCTGTACTCTGCCTCGGTGGTATGGGACGTGCATTTGGTCTGGATTATTTTACAGTACCGCTCTGGAAACGCTGGTGGAATGGTACCAGGTTCGCTCGTAAAACGCATCTCTATGCCGATGAACCGACAAAATAAAGCATTTACTGTACTAGCTTAAGGATCTATTATGAGTGATTTCTGGAAACCATATCCAGAGCTTTACAACCAGTTAGAATTAGTTCATAAAAAAACAGTAGAAGCGGTTCATGATTTCCCTTTATTGGAAAGCATCGAACCGCTCCTCATGCAAAGAGGCAAAATGCTCCGACCTGCCTTTTTGCTTATTGGCAGCAAATATGGTAAACAGCCAGACACAATTATCGATGCTGCTGCTGCCATAGAATTATTACATATTGCAACACTCCTCCATGATGATGTTCTCGATGATGCTGCGTTACGCAGAAATGTCCCCACATTCCATATCAGCGCTGGTATTAAAAACGCAATCCTCGCAGGTGATTGGCTCTTTGCAAAATCTATATCACTCATTGCACCAATGCTCAAACAGGACCAAATACCGATACTCACCACTGCAGCACAGAGAATATGTAGTTCAGAAATTGAGCAGGATATTCGCAAAGGAAAGGTCTTTACCAGTACACGAACGTATCTCCGAACAATTGCAGGAAAAACCGCAGCTCTCATTACCCTGGCTCTGCGCTCTGGTGCTGAGCTTGCACAGGCAGAGCCGGCAATAAAAATAACACTGCAGCGTCTTGGATACAATATTGGAATAGCATTTCAAATCCAGGATGACATTCTCGATTATGCAGGCGATACTAAAAATCTTCAAAAGCCAACTGGCAAAGATATTTATGAAGGCATCTGTACATTGCCACTTATTTTAGCTTTACAAAAAGCAACCAAACAATCTTCTCAACAGCAAATTTTTAATAACTCCTTGCCACCATTGACCAACGCATATAAATCCTATTATGAGAATTTTGTACAAAAGTACAACGGAATTCAGGACGCGGTTCAATTTTCAAAAATGTATATCACGAGAGCCAACAGAGAAATTGAAACATTGCCACAAATTCCTGAAACCGAAATATTAAAAGATATAGTAAAAAGACTTATTGAAAGACAATATTAGCATAACAGAAATTTTTTCCAGCCTGATTGATTTTTTAAACCTAAAATTATACCATGTAGCCTAATAATCTTTTTTTCGGAGCTATCATGCTTGTCTATATTCTTGCTGGAATAAGCCTTTCTATGGATGCTTTTGCAATTGCAGTCTCATCGAGCATATGTATGCCTCACATGCCTCTGAAACTTGCATTGAGAACATCTTTTATGTTTGGTTTTTTTCAATTTCTCATGCCAGTAATTGGATTTTTTCTTGGTATATCTACAATACAGTTTATCGAAAAATTTGATCACTGGGTTGCGTTTCTGCTTCTTGGCTTTATCGGAATAAAAATGATAATTGAATCATTCGGAATAAAATCAGAACAAGCCTGCAGTGATGATGAAAAAAAGAAAACCGATATTGCCGATTTTAAAACACTTTTAATGCTCTCAATTGCTACGAGCATTGATGCTCTTGCTATTGGTATTTCTTATAGCATAATTTATGCGCCAATCTGGATAGCAGCGCTCCTGATTGGAATCACAACCTTTATAATTTGTGTGATTGGCTGCGAATTTGGTAAAAGGTTAGGTACCAAATTTGAAAAAAGCGCTGTTCTCGTTGGTGGGATAGTACTTATTGGTATAGGTACAAAAATATTACTCGAGCACTTGCTCTAAATTGCATATAGCAGACAATTAATTTCACTATTCACATTTATTGTGTTCAAGCTTTCTCAACCTGTCATCATCAAGCACAATATGCAAGTTTTTTTCCTGCGTTGGAATCACAAGGCCTTTTGGTCCATTTTTAGCCCTTCGTAAATATTTAACGCGTGTATAATACAAATCTGCTTCACGCGCATTACGTGCTTTAGAATAAAATACAGCAAGATTTCCTGCGTCAATAAGAACATCAAGCGGTACCGATTTATCTTTTTTTGCTTTTATAAAAATATAACCACCAGGAACATCACGTGTATGCAGCCAGATATCCTGACCTTTCACATAATGACGCAAGAGCTCATCATTTTCTGAAGCGTCACGACCAGCCAGTATTAACCATCCATTGCTCATAAATGCTACACCTGGTCTTTTCTTATCATGAACTTGCTTTCGCTTTACTTCGAGAGTCAGTGCTTTATGTAATTCAAGAGGGTTTTCGAGGGAAAGAAGCCAAGATTTCTCTTTCTCCATTCGAGAAAGCTCTTGTTTTGAAGTTTCCATATCTTTTTTTAACTCATCAAGTCCGCTTTTTGATTTTCTATAGAGCTCATAATAGTGTTCGGCATTTTGTACTGCTGATTTTTGAGGATCTAGCTTTATAGTAATAGAGCCCCCAGTATAGAAATTTTCCCCCTGAAACCATTCACTGCCAGCTCTGATTGCAGCAATGTTCGCCATAATGATATCAGCCTGTTCTTTGAATAATTCAGCATCTTCTGCCTGTCGTATTTTTTTTTCTAACATTACGATGGACGCTTCAAGCCGTTCCATTTTTGCAGAAAACAATTTCTTAACCTGCTCTCTAAGCATTTCAAGCGATAATGCAGTTCCATGTTCAGCATACCAGGTATCGATGTAATCATTAAAAATCATCCCCTGCGGATAGTCTCGAATTTCATAAATTCGTTTACTTTTTTCCTGATTTTGTATGATCGCATAGTCATAGCGCTTTCCGCCTATCTCTCCTTTATTGGGCTTTCTTCTCATAACATCGAGTATCGTATAGGAATCATCTGTTACTATTACATTACCTGCATTGGACCATAAACGAATAAACATATACAGTATTTCTTTTCCTCGATGCAGTGAAAGTTTTACGATTCTTTCCTCGCCAATTTGTACAGCTTCATCAATCCATGCATTTACTATATGAGCTTTTAGAAATTCTACGAATCGCAAAGGTTTTTCTGGTTTTGGAATATTCTGTTTTGTTTCATGAATTCTACATGCTCCCGGTGCAATTGAAATAAGAATATTTTTATAAACGCCTGTTCTGTATACTCCAAATACGACGATATCATACGCTGGCTGAAATACTTTTTGTATTTGTGAACCAGGTAAATTTATTTCATCTAAAACGAGATTTATTTCTTTCCAATTTAGTGACATGCTATAACTTCCGCTGCTTATTTATTGATGAACCCTCGAGCCTATTGAGTACGCGGTACGTAATAAAACCAATAATTACCATAGCTATTGAAAATAAACCATATGCAATTGGCCACCCCCACTGCTCTGTCATCATAGAATACTCGGACATGCCTCCAATACCTGCAATGAGATTTAACGGCAAGAAAATTATATTAATAATTGTTAACCTTTTTATAAGATTATTCATATTATTATTGACAATCGAACCACGTGCATCCATAAGGCCTGTAAAAACCTGCGAATATATTTCTGTTTGCCTTGCTGCCTGATCGACTTCAATGAGAATATCTTCCATATAATCGATATCACCTACATTTTGTTTTTCCATCCATCCATTAAGCTTTACTAAAACGGACTTATTGCTATTTATAGCATCAAGATAATAAATAAGAATTTCGCTCAAATTAAACATCTGCAAAAGATATTCATTACCCATAGATGTATTAATTTTTTCCTGGATTTCCTTTGATAACATTTTAATTACTCTCAGATGCTCTACAAAATGCTTTATCGTACGCTCTATTACCACCATGACTACATCATACGGATCATCGATACTCAGGTTTAAGGAGCCAGTAAAAAATTCTTTGTCTTCACTGGTAATTAAAATCACATGCTTTTTTACCACAAAAATTCCCATTGTTGACACATTAAAGCTTTTAATTTCTTTTAAATTAAAATTAGTAGGAAGTTTCCAGATTATAGAAAGAATACCGTCTTCATATTCCATTCGTGGTACTTCATCCGGATCAAGTGCAGAAGCGATTGTGTGAGGATCAAGTTTATAGAGAGTAATAAGTTCATCCATTTCTTCCTGACTCATAGCATAGTAATGGAATATCTTCCCCTTTTGAGATGGTGTGATGGTATGCACGTTTGCCTGGTATTGCTTTTTCATTTTCAATTCCTATTGAATTAATATTGCAAGAATTTTATCATTTTTCTTCCAATTCGGCTCTACTCGTACCTGCAATGAAAGTTTAACAGCATATGGGAAAATAAGCGCTAACTCTTTTTCCGATTCCTCCCGGATTCTCTGTATCATTTTCCCGGCAGCTCCGATAACAATGCCCTTTTGAGATTCGCGTTCTACCACAATATTTCCCGAATATACTAGCGTACCATCTTTCTGAAAATGATGCTGTTCATACTCAACAAAGACTGCATGAGGAATTTCATCACGGAGATTTCTGAATATTTTTTCTCTGATAATTTCTGCTATTCTAAAAACAGGTTCTTGATCGGTATAAACATCTTCGGGATAATAGAGAGGACATTCTGGTGCTCGCTGCATAATGTCTACCAGTAATTCATTTACACCTTTTACTTCCAATGCTGATATTTCGTATACCTGTACATTGGGTAAATATTCTGCTAAAAAATTACGAGTACGAATTGTATCTGCACGTGAGTGATCAATTTTATTAATTACCGCAATGACTTTAGGTTGATATTGCACCAGTTGTTTCACTATGTATGCTTCTTCTTTTCCAGGTTCTCGTGCAGCATCAACAATATATAAAATGAAATCAGCATCCTTAAGCTGTTCAAGCGCAATTTCTTTAAGCTTTTGGTTAAGTTTTTTTTCTGAATCATGTATACCTGGTGTATCGACAAAAACTAGTTGAGCATTATCTCTCGTCACAATGCCTCGAATTGCATTACGTGTGGTTTGAGGAACTGATGATACAATTGCAACTTTTCCGCCACAAACAGCATTGAGAAATGTCGATTTACCGCAAGAAGGACGCCCAACAATTGCAACAAATGCCGATTTTGTTTTTACTGCCACAAATACTCCTTACACAAACTAATTACATTAAATAATAGAGTAAATATCAATATCAGGGAATTTCTTTTCGGTAAATAATTCAAACTGAGCTACAGCCTGCCACTTGAGCATTGAAAGTCCATTCATAGTACGACAGCCAGCCTTTCGTGCGCGCTCCAGCATTGGTGTTTCTGCAGGGCTATAAATAGTATCAAAAACCATTTCAGTCCCCTTAAAATCATACCATTCAAGAGGGTCTCCTGGTTCACCACCATTCATTCCAACCGGTGTCGCCTGTATGATAAGATCATTATATTCATTTACTAAGTTGACCGCATGTTCGGTAATACCAGCCCAGGGAAATCCATATGTCTCTGCAAGTTTTCTTGCTTTATTCATATTACGATTAATGATGCAGGCTTTCCCACCTAATTTATGAATCACATACGCAATAGCACGAGCTGCACCACCAGCACCAACAATTGTTGTGCTCATTGAAGACAAATCAGGACTACCCGTAAACTCTATAATAGCCTTTTCAAAACCATACCCATCAGTATTATATCCAATTAACCCTTGTTTGGTTCGTATTACGGTATTGCAAGCCCCGATTTCCTTAACTTCCGGAGAATATTCTGAAAGATAATGAATTATTTTTTCTTTATGCGGCACAGTTACTGAAAAACCATGAATATTTAAAAAATCTGCAAGACTTAGAAAATTCTCAATAGAATCGACCGGGAATGGCAGATAAACCGCATTTTCATCGCAAAGCGCAAACCCAGCATTATGAAAATATGGTGATAAAGAATTTACAACAGCAGCGCTCCCAATAATGCCATATATTCGCTTATGAATAATATGCTGATTAATTCTGTAAATTTTAACCAATATTTCGGGATCTAGCTGTCCTGGTGCAGCAAGCGGTAGTCCAGCATGCGATGCGCTTGCATACATGAGCATGCTGCCAGTTATATCAGTGAGAATTCTCGTACAAAAACCATAGCTTCCCATTCCCACAATAATTCTATGTTCACCTTTTGGCCGTGCTGAAAAATATCTAAGAATTTTTTCTGTATCGGAAATTGATTCCGTCAGGACAGAGAGTTTTGGTATTTCTAAATGATTTTCTGAAATTTTTTTCCAGATAGCATCAATATCATCTGGGAAACTATGAGCATGATATGATCGTATCACCTTTGTCCCGAACGTGCAGGTAGCTTCCTGAAGAGCTGGAGCATACATATCATGTTCAATATCGACATAAGAAAAATTTTTTGATTTATCATTACTTGCAAAAGCCAATGCTTTTGCAATAATTACAAGCCGTACAGCTTCTCCTTCTTTGAACTGACCCCCGTCTGAATACCGTCTTACCGTGAGTATACTAGGTATATGAGCTAACTCAGGAAAACGGCGAATATAAAAATATTCTTCAGGCCTTAAAAAATCAACTCTCAGCTCGACAAGATCGATAATCGATCGATACCGTTCAAGCACCTTGAGGTTTTCTTCTATTGTTGGTGCCGTCAAACATAGGCACAGCTTAGCCACCTACTTCTCCTTAATAATTAAATATCATTAAATATCCGAACGGTATAAAAAAAGTGCAACTATTTTGCCATCATGATCGGTTAAAGCGCGCAAGCGCATTGGCCAGCTTTCAAAAGGCATTACCCACTCTGTATATTGATTTTCTTGAACTTTTGGGAGCCCAAATAGTGTTACTGCCATATCGACAGATGAGCCTATTACGATCCCCATAAAGGGCTGACGATACCCTGAACCTATTCGTAATTTCCATACCCGATCTTTATATATGTAAAATGACAAACCATTTTTATAATTAAAAACAATATCATCCTGCCATGGTTCAATACCACGAACAGCAGTAACAGAAACTGGCACACCAAACGAAACAAGCAATTCCTGCAGTGTCATACCAATAAGCTTTATAGGTGCTTCCTGCAATTTTTGCAAAGCTTCTGGAAGCGGATCAGGTGGCAACACAGACATTGTATTAACATTAGAAACATTCTGTGGTTGAGCAAGGAGTGTCCCCACAGAGCTAAAAACAAGAGATGCAAGTAGTATAGTTGCTACACGTTTATACTGAAAAATCATATAATAATACTGTAACTGAGAGCATGAATTAGTGCAAGAGTGCTCATATAGCAGCTACTATGCAGCTCGGGGAGGTTTTATCGGCCTATCATCCCGCATCAGTGTATAAAAAAGTATTTTTTCTATTGCAGATACTGTGAGTGGCTTTATTTTTGAGAGTTTTTCATACCCCTGAAGCCGAAAAGCATAATCGCTCATTACAGGTATTTCAGAAGCAGACTCCTGAAGTTCAAGCATAGTAAGCGATTGCCTGTTACTGAACGAATGTTGGCTCATAGTATTCATTGGTTGTCCGCACTTGCCTTTTAATACTTTACAGGGGCTAAATCGTACTATTCCGTCTTTATCTCTGTCCCCAGCTGCACCAAAAAGCCTACAAATCAAAGGTCGTCCACTATAAATCATACAAAAGTGAGGCCCATCATTTGAACGAAAAGGACACCCTCTAGCATCATTATTAAAGTTGGGGAAAATTCTTTCCAAAAGCGCAATTACAGAATATTGTTTTTCTAACTCAGGATACAATGCGCTACTCAGCATAGCATCGTCATGATAATTCTTTTGCCTTTTACTAAGAGAAGATTCAAACAACGAAAATCTCTCCCAGTGTTCAAACAGTATGCTCACAGCAGTAAATACTGCCTCCTGTTCTGTGACATCAGGATTATATTCATTGCAGCATACACCACAGTTTGGAATACAGGATGTCGATGCACTTAAAACCTTTTGTGCACCGAGAAGATCCTCATACACCTTATCGACCAGGAGAAATTGATCAAGATAATAGGGTTGCAAAAGTATTTTAGCCCATGTTTTCATCTTGCATGGTGATGTAGCAAAAATTAGTACCGTTAGTCAAGTAAACTCATCTAGTGTGTCAACAGTAAACTGAGCTAGTGTCAGAAAACATGTACAAACTTCGTGACACCACGCTAGTTTTGCTCTAAAAAATGTTCACGGATAAAAGCAGCATATGCTGGCAACAACATAAGTTCTTCATGTGTACCAAAGCCGACTACCTTTCCTCTATCCAAGAACAGTATTTTGTCTACATACTGCAGCGTAGAGAGCCGGTGTGATACAATAATAAATGTCAGATTCTGTGCAAACGCATTGAGTTCATTCATGAGACGCTCTTCGTTTGCTGCATCAAGACTCGCTGTAATATCATCAAAAACCATAAGCTCTGGTTTCCTGGCTATTGCGCGAGCTATAGCCATCCGCTGTTTTTGTCCACCAGAAAGACTTAAGCCTCGCTGTCCCACAACGGTAAGTTCTCTATCGGTAAAGTTAGCGACTTCATCGCTCATCTGGGATATACGTAAGGCTTGATTGAATACCGTGTCGTTCGGTTCATCAATAAAAAAATCTATATTTTCCTTAAGCGTTCCAGAAAACAAAAGAGCTTCCTGCGGGACATACCTATTTTTTTTGCATATGTTTCTGTATCGATTGCATCTAGCGGTACGCCATTTATTTTTACCATACCTGAATCTGGAGGCAGCAAGCCGAGCAATACTTTAATGAGCGTCGATTTACCTGAGCCTACTGGACCAATAACCCCAAGTCGTTCACCCTTTGTTACTCTAAAACTTACCCCATCGAGCGCTTTTTCTACACGCCCCGGATAAGTGAACGATACTTCATTAAAATCGATTGTAGCTATATCTATTGCTATTGTTTTCTCCTGAGGTGCGATACCTGGCACCGATACTCCGCCCTGCACCTGGATACCTGGCACCGGAACACTGCCCTCTAGCGGTACGTTGCCCTGCACCTGGATACCTGGCACCGATACGCCGCCCTGCACATGGATACCTGGCACCGATACGCCGCCCTGCACATGGATACCTGGCACCGGGTCCTTTTCCGAAGCGCTTTTTCCTGGTACCGGAAAGCTCGCCATCTCTTCCAGCCTATCAATATTTACAAAAGCTTTTTTGCCATATACGAAGAGCTGTGGTATATCCAGAATTGGATAAATGAGCATCATGAGGTATGTATAGAACGCATAAAACGTTCCGATGCTTATTTTTCCTCTCACCGCCATTAAGCCGCCGGCAAATACAATACCTACTTGAGCAACGAGGTCAATGTACTGATAGATAAGGTGCAGAATCACATCGAGTTTTGCTGCAGTCATTTCGGTTTTCCAGCGTTTTTGCAACACCTCATTAAAAAACCTTCGATATTTATCCTCGCAGGCATACGCTTTGATAATTCGCACACCCGAAAAGCTCATTTCAAGCTGTTCATTGACCTCACTCACAGCTTTTTCGTTTTTCCTGTAAACATCATATACCTTATCAGATGTTACCCAGAAGACTGCCAGCATGAGCGGCAAGGGAATGAGCGAAAAAAGCGTCAGCTTTGGACTAATGAGCATCATTGCAATGAGACAAAACAGCACTTTACTGATTGATTCCACTGCGCGAAAAATTCCTGAACACAAAAACCACGACAGCTTTGGAAAATCATAGAGATCGCTCGTCAGCCGTGTAACAATATCACCCGTAGCAAATTCTGAAAAAAACTTATAATTCTTTTCAAGAATTTTCTTAAAAAATTTCATTCGGAGCAAATGTTCAAAAACAGAGTTTGTCATGCCACGTATTGCAGGAAAAAATGAGGCAATAAAACCACCAAATCCCACTGCAATTAAAAGCATTAAGAGTCTATCTATTTCCAACATCGGGTCGGTTGTGCCAGGATGCTCCAAAAGCCGTTGGATAGTATCAAGCAACAATTTAGAAATATATGGAAGCAACACCGCCACCGCACTCGAAATTAATGTGAGTACAAATAATAGTGCTACAAGTCCTTTTTTCTCACTCCAGAGTTTTCTAATCCAGGCAATATGATTAATGTTCAGCTGTTTGTAGTGTATTGTATCTGACATAGTCTCCTCCTCCCCTATAAAGCTCACGTTGCCTCATCAAGTTCTGCATCTGCAGAAAGATCAGGGAATTGCAGACGGACCAGTTCTTCATACTCAGGATACTCTGCAAGCAACTCATGATGCTTTCCTCGTGCTGCTATTTTGCCATTTTTGAAAAAAAGAATTTCATCAGCAGTAAGTATTGAAGAAAGCCTGTGCGCCACAATGATAGCTGTTCTACCTTTAAGAAGATCTTTCATGCTCCGTTGAATTTTCTTTTCTGTAACTACATCAACACTTGCGGTTGCTTCATCCATAATGATAATATCCGCATTGAAAACAACCGCTCGTGCAAATGAAATGAGCTGCTTTTCACCCATCGATAGATTGCCACCTCGTTCTGCAAGTTCAGTGTACGCACCATGAGGTAGCCGCCGAACAAAATCATCAGCATGAACCGTTTCTAATGCTTTGAAAACATCGAGCTCGGTAAACTTATCATTATACACGCGTACATTTTCAAGGACTGTCCCTGGGAATAAATATATATCCTGCAGCACAAGTCCGATATGTTTCCGCCATTCATGTAAATCAAGTGATTCCAATCGTACTCCATCAACAAGAATCTCACCGCTCGTATATGGGTAAAACCTGCAGAGGAGGCTTACAGTTGTTGTTTTACCGGAACCAGAAGGACCAACAAGTGCAATGGTCTGTCCCTTTTTTACAGTAAATGAGACATGATCAAGCACCGGTTCGCCTTCCTTATAAGCAAAGGAAACATCACGGAACTCAATTGCATGCTTAAATTCAGGTTTGTTTGTAGGCGTTGCCACTGCTTCTTCAGGTTCAAGGCTCATAATCGAAAAAATACGTTCCATTGCAACGCGAGCCTGCTGAATACTCCGTACATTTTCCCCAATTGCAAACAAAGGTTCAAACAACCGCATCCCATATTCAATGAAAACCAAGAGTGTCCCTACGGTTAAAACTCCTTTAAAGATTTGCGGCGCTGTTAATTTAATGATGAGTGTAAGAAACAGCGGCCCAGCTAAAAATTGCAGCCCGCCCATAAAGATATACTCGATAAGACCAGCCCGAATCTCGATATCACGTTTTTCTTTACTTACTTTTTCTAGCTTGGAAACAGCCTTCTCTGTTTTTTTAAACACCTGGAGAACTTCTATACCCTGCACAAACTCTGTCACCACAGCACACACTTCTGCATACTTTTTTCTCGCTTTTTCATAAAGTGGCCTCAATTTATCAAAAACAAGTAAAAATGCAGCGAGTAAAAACGGTATCGGAATAAAAATAATGCCAGCAAGTTTTGCATCAATAGAAATGAAAACAATAAACATTCCAATAAAATAGATAATATTGGTGATGAGCATGATTGCAGTTTCGCTAAAAAGCTGTTTAACCCGCTCAGTATCATTTTCCACACGAGCCATAAGCTCGCCAACCTGATGCTTATCAAAATATGCAACAGGTAGAGTAACCATGTGTGCAAACAGATCTGATTTTATATTTGTCACAACATTTAGTCCCAGACGAACCATAAGCATGCTTTCGAAGTATGTGATAACACCCATAAAAATCACGAGAGCAAAATAGAGAAACGCATACTGCAGCATGAGACTAACATCTTTTTGTGGAATAGCCTTATCGATAATTGCCCGGAGAATGAGCGGACCTGCCAGTCTAGAAGCAGTCACCGCCAGGAGTGCTAGCAAACCCAGAGCAAACAGAAACCAATACGGCTTGAAATATGAAAAAAATCGCTTGAACACCAGCCTCTTGCTGATATTTGTGTTTTGAACTTGTGCTTCTGACATATCTTGTCTCCAAACCTGCATACGATGCGGCACAATGCGGTAATCGGCATATCTTGTCTCCAAACCTGCATACGATGCGGCACAATGCGGTAATCGGTACCAGGTATCCAATGCATGCTGTAATTCTGTACCAGGTATTGTGCAGTACCAGGTGCCAGGTTTTCTTAAATCTAGCATAGTATTAAAATAGTTTCAACGTTCAAGTAGTTTGAACCTCCCCTGCCATATGACTCAGTGGCATTAGTTCATTAGTGCGAGTTTCTCGATGTACCTTAAAATGGGGATAGACCTGCAGCGATACTACTATAATGTAGGGCTCCATGCTCATCATTGAAGCGCTCGGATAATAGAAGGGAATACATAGGGAAACTCCTGCATTCCTGTATCTGACTCTGTATCTGCAGCCCTGTGTCTCATCCTGAATCTGCTGTCCTGTAAAGTACCGTACATTATTAAAAACCAGTCTAATTATTTTGTCCAAAAAAATGGATAGTTAAATAGACTGGTTTAGCTATGGCTACTTACAGTTGCATGTAAAAAAAGCGTATTACGACGAAGCTTATTCAATAGGCTTATCTAAAGCCTCACCTCGCTTAACTTTGCTCATTACAAAAAAGGCCGACAGCATGCAGAGTGCAGCAAACAGGAAAATACCGCTATAGAGATATTCCAGGGAAGGCTTGAATACCCGTTTTGTAATATCGATAATGAGCCCTGTTATTGGTGGTGCAAGAATACTAGCACTCTGTGAAAACAAATAGTAAACACCAGTATAAATGCCAATATTTCCAAATGTGGATAACTGCCAGAGCATTGGAAATGAATTCGTTATAACCGATCCCCAAAAAATTCCATATATAAACATCAGTGCAAGAAATACAAGAAATGCACTATTTTTTATTGCTGTAATTCCCGGACCAAATAAGCTGACAAGGAAGAAAAGACCAGTTATTGATGCCAGGGCTATAAGTGATATTTTAATAAGCTTTTTGCGTCCTATTTTATGTGCGAGAGCACCCATGGGGATGGCAAACAGTGCATACGCAACACCTGCTATTCCCTGTGGAAGCGCCATACTACCCTCAGATGCCTTAAGAGCATCTCGTGCATAAAGTCCCAGGTATGGTTTAACTCCCTCATGCGCCATAAACCAGAGGAAAATACTGATGAGAATATACACAGCACTCTTATCCTCATGTCTGAAAATTGATGTAAGGGATTTCAATAGCGGTTCTTTTTGTTCTTCTTCGGTTACTTCAGGATGCTCTTTTTCTCGCACAAATAACACGAGCGTTATTACCGCAAGAACAACAAACAAGCTCGCTACCGGGAATGCCAGTTTACCCTGTGTCTGACCAATTACTGGAAGCACCATCTTTACATCCATCAGGCGTGCCAGTACCAGCGTTCCTAAAATTGTACCAAGACCGCCCATAGTGTTAATGACACCATTTGCTTCAGAACGATACTCTCCCGGTATTGTATCAGGCATTAAAGCGACAATAGGTCCTCGCACACTTGTTTTAAAAATATTGAGCATGAATATTACCAATATGAGCGCAACAAGCGATACACCTGCGGAGTCCGGGATTAGTCCAAAAAACAGTGCTGCTAGCGGCAGCATCACAATAATAAAAGGCATGCGTCGCCCTATTTTTGTTCTTGTTTTATCACTCCATGCAGCAACAATAGGAATAAGAAATAATTGGAGTACATTATCAAGAGTCATTACAAGGCCAATCAATGAAAACGAGCTGATATATTTTTGTAAAAACTTTGGGACATACGTATCGTAAAGCGGATCCATTAATCCCATAGTAAAAAAACCAAAACCAATAAGAAATGTCAGTCCCAGATATTTTCTAAACCCCTTATCGTTTGCCATGCCATACTCCTCATCAAATAATGAAGTGAATTATGTTAGTGCCAATCCTGATTAATATGATTAAACACCTGCTAATAGCATTAAACATTCGGTATGAATTTTACAATGCTTTTTTTAAAAATGCAAATAGAATTATTTGCTATTTACTTCTAACTGTGTAATATTTATTTTAATATTAGTATTATGATTTTAAAAAATTTGGGCTGACTATAGAGTAGCAACAATCAGCCCGTATTAAAAGTTTGTTTATGCGGACATTTCTGCAATATAACCTGTTCTTAAACAAGTTTCAAAAAGATCTTTTGAAATAAATTCTTCACTTACATCTTCCCAATCATCACGTGTTCTGATGATTCTTACAATAAAGCCATTCTCAATTTCTTCAAGTAGTTCCATTACCGAAGGTGCCGAATCATAGCCTTTTATAGCAAATTGTTTCATGTTCTGCTCCTTTGCTATAGAATCCAGACATAGCGAGCAGTATCAGCACAACAGCATTTTGATCATTCTGTGAGCTGCATTGCTCGTGATGCTTTGTATTATTTTTCGGATAAATTTTCGAGTGAATTAAGTATTTTGTAATGAAACTAACTGGTCTTCAAAATCTTTCTGTAATTTTCGACGTATAAAACTGTGGATTTTTTCTTCTTTTACTTTATCTAATGATTTTAGATCAAACAAAATTACATTTACTTGTTGTCCATTTACATTGCGAGTTTCTTCAGTTTTATAAGATATTCCATCAATGGTCAGAATTGTTCCATGAAGATTTAACTGAATATTTGGTATTTTGATGTTTGGAGGCAAACTCTCTTGATCTTCAAGCAGCACAGCCATACCAGCTATAGATAAATCTATAATGTGCCCACGAATATTAAGACCATTAAGCTCAAAATTAAACGATGCATAGTTTACTGGACATTTTACTCGAATGTATTTCCTTCTTCCTTTTACCTGTTTTTGTGCACATATCTGTAAAATCGATTGGAGCACTCTCTGTTTATCTGTAATAATAAAATAACCACAATTAATTTGCAGCGTTTTACTCAGCTCAACATATTTGCTATTAAGATCACGAACAGAAAATAAACCTATTTCGATATGCTTGCATGACTCATCTGCTCGCAAAGCACTTATATTTTGTTGTAACTTATGAAGAGCTTGTTTATCGGTTTCAAAATTAAATAAGAGTATGGCATCAGCATTCATGCGAAGATAAGGTAACAATAATGAAAAATCACTTACCGTATACGCTTCAATCTCGTAATTCCATAACTCATCAATATATTCTTTTAAAATTGCAGGTGCATATACAAAATAAAGCTTTTTACCCATTAGTTCTATTGACATACATGGTATTATAGTACTCTTAAACAGTTGAGGCAATGGATCTGTAATGCCATGAAGATGCTGAATGCAATTTATCTTTAATAATTTTTACTTATAATGACACAAAATGATTTTTGCAAAGCAACGAGCATTCCGCATATATTGACATTTATTTATGCATATCGTATTTATTTAAGTCTCTATGAATAACGATCAGCAACAAAACATTTCTACTCCAAGTCAAACTATACTCAAACACAACAAATTCTGGCTTACAGTAGAAGGCGCTGCATCATCTGTATATCTCATTTTAACACAGGGTGCTCTTTTTACTGCTATTGCGATCTATTTCAAACTTACGACATTCTGGCTTTCTGTTACCACTGCATTTCCACTTGTGTTCCAGGTATTCCAGCTTATTGCTCCAACCATTATTAAACGGTCAAAAAACAGAGTAAGGCTGATGATTATTTTCAATGCTGGCCGATTCATCTGGTTTATTCCGCTTGCAACTTCGCTCTTTGGCTTTTCATCTGCCTTAGAATTCATTGTGATTTTTGCAGTGAGCCAGCTCGCAAACGCTCTTGCTGGCAATGTGTGGGTGGGATTAAGCCGGGACCTCATTCCAGAACACGAACGCGGAAAATTTCTTGGGAGAAGAAATGTTGCAATCAGCATTACCACAATGATTTCGACATATATCTATACTGCTATTCTCGATATACTCAGCAAACCTTTATCCATCATTATAACTATACTCATTGGCATGATTGCTACAATCATTTCAATCATTGCCACGTTCCCAATTCGAGATATCAGTCTCCAGGAAATCAGCCAACAAAGCACAGGAAACCTGGCACCAGGAACAAATAAACAAAAAACAGATTCTATAAAATCAAACTTGGTTTATTTATTTAGCTACAACAAGCAGTTGCTCCAGGATAGCAACATCAAACGATTTGTAATTGCAATGTTCGCGTGGAACTTTATTCTTCAACTAACTGCTCCGTTTTTTGCATATCACCAGATCACCAATCTTTCTATGTCGATGCGATTGATCGGAATTACTTCCATCCTTACGAGTCTTCTTTCCATAATTTTTTACAGGATTTGGGGTGTTTTAGGTGATAAACTTGGCCATAAATCAGTATTGGTGACAGGTATCAATATCGTTAGCCTTATCCCTATGCTATGGTTCTTTATGGGAAAACCGCTTTGGCCATACATGATGGGTGTTGATGTACTCTTAACCGGACTTGGATGGTCAGCTATCGATCTTGGCATTTTAACCTTTGGAATGGAAATCGGTGGTAAAAACTCCAGTGCATGCTTTGCTCTCGCTAATGCAGGAGCGGGCATCAGCGGACTCGCTGGAGCTGTAGTAGGAGGCTTCCTGGGACAAAAACTTAAGCCAATAAACCTGACACTCTGGTCTTTCGAAATCAATGGTCTTCAATTTTTATTTCTTGTTGGTGGACTTTTACGGTTTTTAGGTCTTGCTCTCTTCAAAAAAGTACAGGCAGCTAACTATGCAAAACCAGGTGTCATGGTTACGAATGTGCTTTCAATTATTGCACGACGCTTTGCAATCCGTCCCGCTGAACTTGATGAGTAATCATCCACTATTAAGCTGCTGTTTTATAGTAAAACTTTTCTTAAGAGTACTTGTACTAGCTAAAGGATCTCTGTATAATGATGCAAATAAATTCCATGCACGATTATTGAACATAAGAGACTTAACTTTTTAAAAGAGGTAACCATGTCAGATATACAAAACACTCATGCAGAAGACGAAATTTCTCTCATTGATCTTATAGCAGTAATGCTTAAATACCGATGGCTTATTATCGGGCTAACCTGTGCAAGTATAGTTATCACCACATTAGCATATTTCATTCTTCCAGCACTAAAAACAAGCGAGATATCAACGAACAATGCAACTGCAGCAGTTTTGTCACCTTATGAAACAGTAACAACGCTATCATTCACACCAGGTATTGAATTATTAGTTCAAGATAGTAATCTTCACTATTTTACTATAACTACATTATCAAATCCTCTTACAATTGACACAGCACTCACTGCAGCGCATTTAGACTTTGGTTTTCTCAGCCGTTCTCCTGATGAAAGGCTTGCAACAATACGGCAAGAACTAAAAAAGACAAAACCTGCTGATGCGGTAAATTCCTGGAGCGCAGAATTGACCTTTAAAGATTACAAAGCGACCGTATTAAATGGCATAATTACACTTACTATAAAAAGCCCTGATAAGGAGAAAAATGAAAAGTTCATCGATGCAACTATTCGTTCCTTAAACGAAACTCTTAAACAATATCTTATAGCGCCAGCAAGCGCACTATTAACGCAAGGAATTAGCACAAACCAGAAAAATTCTTTTGCAGAACTCGATGCAGCAAAGCTGAATCAACAGCGTTCTTTAGCAAATGCTATAGTTAACCGTTCATTTAATCCAGTTGTCAAACTCATGAGCTATACGCTTCAGGAGCAAAAGGATATACAACAGGAAATACAACAGGAAATACAACAG
>Ga0116146_1000716_pt1 | contig 38655 bp, 30 predicted proteins | sample AD_JPNHG2_MetaG_FD_89748 | JGI IMG/M metagenome (GOLD analysis project Ga0116146, IMG submission 89748) | Active sludge microbial communities of municipal wastewater-treating anaerobic digesters from Japan - AD_JPNHG2_MetaG | ecosystem: Engineered > Bioreactor > Anaerobic > Digestate | place... | reverse complement strand
TAGTCGCGACATTCATACCAATCCCGGCCATCATAGACGAAAGCATCTCAGTGTCAGGTACGGCGCTAGGGGCAATGCTGCGACTATAGCTCATGGCCCAACCTCCTAGCCAACTCTCGAATGCCCTGTCTACGCATCTCTGCGGCGAAGGCGGCCTGCGCCTTGATAATCTCGTCCGTCAGTGGCGGGTGGAGCACATCAAAATCTCGCGTTTCGCGGGAGATAATCCTTAACAAAGACAAAGCCGCGCCGCCGATGATGACAGCCGACAAGGAAAGTCCTTGATTTTTTAGGAAGAGATCAAACTGCTCTATGGTCTCTCGTGGTCTCATGGTATCAATATAACAGATACCATATAGAAGTCAACCCAATGATGTCAATAGCAGCATCAAAACTAGCAATTATTGCCCCGTCCCCGCCTCTGCCTCCTGTCCCTGCCCCTGCCCCAGCCCTACTCCGGCATCTCGGCAATCTCTGGCGGCTTCTTGGCCGGGGATGGCTCTTTGTCCATGACCGACAATCCGGGGGTATCTGTCTTGGTCCTTTGCCTTAGCATTCTGTATTGGTCGGGGATTCTGGTGTTTTTTAGCCAGTAGTGGAAGTTTGCGCCTGATTGGATGTTGTAGTGGTAGTCGCCTTCTTCGGCTAGACCTAGGAATCCCATTTGGCGGGTGCGTAAGACGACGCCGGTGTCACCGAATGGGAGGGCCAGCATGTTGCGACGGTACTTTGCGTCGTAGGGGAAATAGTGCTCGGCGTTTGAGGGATAGTAGATCTGTAACTTGATGCCTGTTTGGTTTAATGCTTTGGCTAGGTCAAGTACTGCGCGGTCAGCAGTTAAATCACCGCAGACCGGAAAAACACGTTGGTTCTTCCACATGGTCTGGATGTATTCATAATCGGCCTGAGTGGTTAAAAACGTTGGAATTCCAAGCTCTTTATATTTCTTGGCGACCCGCCTTAAACGCCCGTGAACGCTTTGACGGCCACGTTGGTAAGCCTTTGATATTGCGTCAGCATCAGATGCAAAATGAGTCTGAATGGCTGCCAAAAACTCTGCTTCCTTGCACTTGGACCACATGGCGATGAACTCTTTTGGGGTCTTGGCGGTCATTAAGGCCGCGCCATATGCGTAGTGCAGACGGGCAATCTCGCGGTCAAAGTCCAAGGGGATGATGACAATTGGCCTGCCCCACCCTGCTAGCAGGTAAATCTGGTCAGCCCCAACTCCCATCAAGGCGCCGCCCAAATCCTTGATCAAGGGGTGCCAGACATAGTGGGCAGATTCATTAGAGACCCAATAGTGCGAATGCTGTACCAACTGTTCTGGGTCTGGATCGTTGCGAATTGACTTGAAAGCGTCATAAACAGCCTTTGGCAGCGGCTGGTTGACGTCTGTAAGCGCCGTACTTTGTTCTGCATTTGCCTGTTGTCCCAATAAAACCAGCATCAAAACCATAACAAACGAAAACTTAAAAACTAGGCCTTTGTTCATTCCCTCCACCCTTCAAAACCGAGGCTGATGATAAACGTTTTTCCCTGTCTTGTAGAGTTCTCCCACAATCCCTACCTGACCACGGCCCAAGACTCGCAGTTTTGTGCGCCAAGTTGCCATAAACCAAGGTTTAGCGGTACGATCCCGCCTCGGCAGAAAGCTGCCCCGAATTACAACTACGAGCCTCTCGCATGCTGCCGTTTGGGTAGGCTTTTCCGGATGTTTTTTGTTGGTGCAACGAGGTCTGATATGACGAATCTGCGCACAAAGATTACTTTGGTGCTGTTTATCCTCTTCGCCGTTGGGGGAGCCTGGTTTGCAGGCGTATCAACGTACGATTTTTTCCTGCATCTTGACGGGCAGGTGCACTCAATCACCTGTTCGTACGTGCCAGGAACATCTGAACGAGATGAATTGGGTACCAGTGGCTGCTATGCGGTCATGATGAGCCCGTATTCATCGGTATTGCGAGACTCGACCTGGGGTGGCATCCCTATCGCCTTGCCAGGCCTTGCGGTGTTCATCTATATGACTTTTATAGGACTTGAACACCTGATTTTGGGACGCGACAAGAAACGTGGAGACACGTTATACCTGATTGCCGCCTCACTATTGCCGCTGATCACCTCGCTTGTGTACTACATCATCTCGGTGACAAAGGTTGGTGAAGTCTGCAAGATGTGTGTTGGCATCTACATTGCGTCCATTGGCCTTTTCCTATCCGCCTTGGTGCAGTTCTTCTTGGCCAAACCAGAAACTGAACCTGGCCCGCAACACCTCAGAAATCAGCTCCTGAGGTACGGCATTTGGTTCGCAGAAGGCTTACTGTTCGTAATGATCCCAATCATCATGTACCTGCAGCTAAAACCTGAGTACCAGGAACGCAACTGTGGCGAGCTGGTAAAGCCTGAAGACCGCAGCTCAATCATGCTCCCGGCAGTTGGCCAGGGTACGCCAGCAATCGAGGTTATGGACCCGCTGTGTCCATCATGTTTGGTGTTTCGCAATCACTTCAATACCAGCGAGCTTTCCAAGAAAATATCTGTAAAAACAGTACTTTTCCCGTTGGACAGCGAATGCAACTGGATGTTGAAGCAACCAGTTCACCACGGCGCTTGCATGGTTTCACGTGCCATTCTTTGTGCAAAGGACCCACAGCCTGTCATTGATTGGGCCCTGGAAAACAACGTTGAAATCCGCCTAGTTGCAAAGGAACAAGGCCAAGATGCCTTGAAGGCGATGATTCTCAAGCAATTTGGCGAGGTTTCACAGTGCATAGACACAGCTAAAACCAAGCAAAAGCTCAACCTCAGCCTGCGCTGGATCATGGCAAACTCACTTCCCATCATGACGCCACAGCTTTATGTGAACAATCGCCGCCTGTGCGATGAGGACATGGACCTTGGGCTTGAATATGGTTTGGGAAGGCTGCTTGAAGCCGGTGCCAAAGGAGGTAAGTAAGCCATGAAGAAGATTATCATTCATGCGGCCATTGCCGTAGTTGTTTTCCTGGCGATGTCATTGACGGTTGCATCTTGGCTTGGCGCGGCCACTGAACGCGCCCAAGAGTCGGTCGAAAGCCCCGTCGGCGTTGCATCTGCTGCTGATGAATCCTACTGCACGCCAGAACTGCGCACGATTTTGAAACGTGTGCTCACCTCTTGCGGCATCATTCGTGAAGGCGGTGGCCGCGGTTGCAAGCCCATGGACGCCCAAAGCGTAGCCGCGATGTCTGGGCCTGACTTCAACGCCCTGTTTACCCCCATGGTTGATCGTGCCGGCATCATCCAGTTTGATGTGTCAAGCGCCGAACTAGATGTGGACGCAATCAACTTAATCGACAACATTTTTGCTGACAGGCGTGGAGCCAGCTATTTCTTAATAGTTGCAAGGGCTTCGCCGGAAGGTTCTGTCGAATTCAATCGCGAGCTTTCGGAAAAGCGGGCAACAGCTCTGTACAACCACCTGAAGGCGTCATACCGGGACCCAGACTTTGACCAAGTGGCGGGAATGCTTTGGCTTGGAAAGGAATTTGCCCAACTTGAAAAGGAATTTTGTGATTGGAAGCGCAGCAGATCAGGGGAGCCTTGTGACAGCAAGACCTTGAATCGCTCTGCATTCGTGGCCTGGATCGACTGTCGTCTGTGATTTTGTGGTGAGAAGAGATGCCCCTTAGCTTTATTTCAAATATTACCGTTGGTTTGGCCCTCATAGCAGCACTTTTTACGGGCTGTGACAGGGCGATGGAAGGCGCCAAAAAAGTCTTTAATGCCGAGGCCGGCCGCTCTACTGAAACTGCCAGCAGGCCCAGGGTCAACGCAGTCACTGCATCTGCATCAGTAATCCCTCAGGGTTGGTGCTCGCTTAAATTCGAGCCTGGTGTTGGGCCAAAATTGACGCTGCCTAAAACCCAGTTGCTAAATCAAGGCAAAACGACGGGCGAGCATCCCAGGTGGGTAAATATGTGGGCAACCTGGTGCAAACCATGTATTGCCGAGCTTTTACACATCCTTTCGTGGCATAAAGCAAAGCTTGGAACTGGCACAGATATAAACCTGGAACTGCTTTCCATAGACGAAGATGAAAAAGTGTTGCAGGCTTTTATGACTAGGCGCCCAGAATTAGCGGCAATAAAGCAGCAAAGAATGGTAAATCCTTCGGAACTTGAAGAGTTTGCCAAATCTTTGGGCCTGGACGAGGACACGACGGTCCCAATTCACATCTTTACAGATCGGCAAGATCACATCGTCTGCGTGCGTACAGGTGGGATTGCTGATACTGATCTGGGAGTTGTGCGCGAGCTTTTGAAGTAGCCTCTTGAAGTGATTCTGACGGCTTGGGAGTGATTCTGACGGCTTGGGAGTGATTCTGACGACTTGGAAGTGACTCCAACGTCCAGCAGGACAAACACCAAGTAATTCCCAAACCTTACAACCCAAACACCTTGGTTACCATCCCAGAATTCCAGAAGATCACATACAAGCCAACCAAGATGATGCAAATGGCGTAAGCAACGATATTGAAAACAGAATCCGTCTTGAAAATCCCGGCAGAAATCTCGATACCTTTGGGGTCATCTTTGCCCAGCTCAAGGAAGCTGACCACTGCGATTACCGCCATAGTAAACAGGCAGGTCAATCCCATCTGGTGCATGAAGGGCAAGTCTATCAATCCCAATTTGGCAGGAATCTTTAGAGCAAGCGCGAACACAATCGACAAGATCGCACCCCAGATCGCGCCCTTGGTAGTTGCCTTTTTCCAAAACAGTCCCAACAGGAAAATCGCCAAGATGCCGGGGCTGACTAAGCCAGTGTATTCTTGGATAACTTGGAACACCTGCCCTGCCCGACTCATGATAAGCGACATGGGCACTGCAATAATCAAGGCAACAAACGCAGTCAGTCGCCCGACATTGACCAACCTTCTACTGCTGGCACCCTTGTTGATGTACGGCTTGTAGATGTCCATTGTGAAGATGGTCGCCGTCGAGTTCAACATCGAGGCCAACGATGAAACAATCGCAGCAATCAATCCAGCAAAGGCGATACCCTTCACGCCCGCGGGCAGCAGATTCAGCAGCGTTGGATAAGCGGCGTCGTTCTTGACCGAGCCATCATCCATCAAAGGCATGCTGATCATCCCCTTTTGGTACATCACATAGGCTGCGATTCCAGGAATGACGACGATCAACGGGATGATTAGTTTGATAACTGCCGCAAAAACGATGCCTCGTTGGGATTCCTGCAGGCTCTTGGCGGCAAACGTTCTTTGGATGATGTACTGATTAAAGCCCCAATAGTAAAGGTTTGCCACCCACATACCACCCAAAAGAACACCGATACCAGGCAGATTGTGAAACTCTGGATGGTCCCTTGACAGGATCATTGCAAAATGGTCAGGCGCGGCGGACACGATCTCGGCAAACCCGCCTGCAACCGAGCCTCCTACGGCATTTAAAGCCAAGATAGTTGTTACAATTCCAGCCAATACCAAAACTACGACTTGTATGACATCGGTCCAGGCAACTGCGGCCAAGCCACCCCAGATGGAGTAGGCAATCGAAAAGAAAGCCAAGATCAGCAGGCCAGCCCACAACGGCAACGCGCCACCTGTGATGGTGGTCATAGCCAAGGCGCCAAGATACATAACCGTGGCCAGGTTTACAAAGACGTACAACCCCAGCCAAAAGACCGCCAAGATTGTTTTCAGCGTTGTGTTGAACCGCTTTTCAACAAACTCTGGGATCGTATAAATCTTTTTCTCGATAAAAATTGGCAAAAAGTACTTTCCCACGATGATCAGGGTCAAGGCAGCCATCCACTCGTAAGTCGCAATGGCCAATCCAATGGCAAAGCCAGAACCTGACATCCCGACGAATTGTTCGGCGGAAATGTTGGCGGCGATAAGGGACGACCCAATAGCCCACCAAGGAAGCGATTTTCCAGCTAAAAAATAATCCTCTTCGCTTCTTTCTTGGCCCTTTTTGGGTCTTGAGACAATTAACGCAACCCCAACAATTATCAGGGCATACAGCGCGATAACCCCATAATCAATGGCAGCAAACCCTTCGTTCAACGGAATTTTCTCAGCAACCCTCTCAATTGGTTGAAACTCAGGGGCTTGGCCCGTCTTTTTGGGCATGTAGCTGCTGCCAAAGGCAAACAAGGTCAGTAAAAGCCCGATTACCACGCGTACAGATGTCTTTTTCATTTGGCCAACTCTTTAGTACCTGCGATCTTTTAAAACAACTCTCAAAGCTAGTCAATAACCCAAAATCCCCCATTCTGTCGTCAGTTTTGGAAATAACCACTATACTTGACCCCACAAATGCATTATTTGGTACCTTTATTCGCTACCCTTAAGAGCCGCAAACGATTATCCTAGTTCCCGCGAACGAAGTTCACTAAGCCAACTCTTGGTCGCTCGGGGGTAATTATGACACGCTTTTCTTGGAAGCTTAGTTCACTGGCTGTCGTGCTGGTGATAGCAGGGGTCGGGTGTGACGACGGTAAGCCACAGCTGAACGAAGGGTTAAAGCCCATCGTTACAGATCTGACGTGGTTTAAGGACTCCGACGGCAGGTATCTGAACATTAAAGGCATCAATCTTGGAGGAAATATCAAGGTGCCAGTTGTCAGGAGTACCCGCCATGACGAGACACCGCAGACCTATTATGGGCACGTTGGTGACCAGATCGAAGCCATGCAAAACGGTGAAGAGCTGCCGTTTTCCTATGTTGGGCGGCCATTTAGCCTTGCCAAAGCCGAGGAATACTTTAAACAAATCAAAAGCCTTGGGTTTAACTCGGTTAGGCTGCTGTGGTTATGGGAGACTGTATATCCTGAAAAGAAATTCAAGCCGGACCGAGAATACCTTGAATACTTTGATAAATTGGTCGAACTAGCGGCTAAATATGACATCTATGTGATGATCAACCTGCATGAAAACCTGTGGGCTAGGACGTTTTACAGCCTGTACAGCAACTGGCCAGTCTGCCAGCAATGCTGCATTTACACCCAAGACAATTTTGCAATAAATCCCGATGGTAAGGTCACGGACATCGTTTGCACCGATAGTTGGAAAGCTGAGTGTTGCCCTCAGGGTGACCCTATGAACATGCTGTGGTCTATCTTTCCATCACGCAAACGGAAAGAGCTGGGGATTGACCCATCGGATCCTCCTGAGGTCCAGGCCGCAAAATATCGTGCAGGATTCAATGATCGCGTGAGTGGCGATGGTGCGCCCATTTGGGCAAGTCAGGTGTGCCTGCCTGAAAAGAACTTTGCATCCCCTTACTGGGGCGTCAACAAACTGCTTGGGGCGGCAGTTAACAAAACTGGTGAAATTATAACCTCGGATCTTTTCAAAATTATTGAGCTGGTGGCTCGTGTGATGGCAGGTTTGGATGAGCCACTCATCACACCTGAGATGGAAGAAAAGATAATTGCCCAACTTAACCGCATGGAACCATATCTGCCTCCGGCTGCCTTTGAATCGACTGATACATACGATGGGCTGCCATTTAAGATGTGGGGAATCAACAACGGTCTGTCACTGCAAACAAACATCTGTTTCGCCGCTTTCTTCAATGGGGACGAAGTGTTCCCAGATCGACGCACAGTTGAATATGGGTACGCGGACCGGATGGACGAAGGGGTGGAAATCGAGACTTTCTATACTCCAGAAGAGGCCAAAGCCAGGGCCGAAGAGCTCAGAAGTGCTGGATATACTTATGTAAAGGTCAACAACTTGCGCGAATCCCTGCTAGAAGGCTTTAGGGGGGCCTGGGAAGAAATTGCCACCATTGGTAAGAAATATCCAAACGTTATTGGTTATGACATTCTTAACGAGCCAGCTTCTGTCTATTTGATAATGTCGATTGTGCTTGCTTATCTTGAACTTGGCTCTCCAGATTTGGTCAAGAGCCTGCTTGACGCTGTGATTTTGGATGAGGATGGAAATCCGAGAACGCTGCCAGGTGGAAGCACGGTTGGTGAGCTTGGACAACAGATAATTGAGGCCAACTTGGCCTTGCTACCAAAAGACAACTCCGACGAAACCAGAAAGGCTCTCGGGCTTTATGGTGCTGATTTGATGAAGGTGCTGGGGTTGAACATAGCGATCGACAAAAATGCGCTAGAGCCGCTTTACGAGTACGTTGGCGAAGGGATAATGAAGGTTTATGCCAGGGACGACCATCCTCCCGCGAATCGCCTGACGTTTTGGCTTGAACCTGCCCATAGCATCGACGTGCTGTTTGGCGAGCCTGGTGGAGGTATTGGTGGACAATATCAGCAGTATGCAACCACCCCTGACATACCAGGTGCCAAGGAGTACGAAGAAAAATTTGGCGAAATCAAGTTTGTTTGGTCACCTCACTGGTACCCAGACATTTATCCAAACATTGGGTTAAACACCCCTGAAAGGACGTTTGCTACCGATGAGTACGACTTCAGGGACTACTCGAAAATACTGCAGGAAAAGGCGGATTGGTCGAAATTCGCATACAACAACATCCCGGTTGTCATAGCCGAATTTGGAACTTACTGGAACTTCCGCTACTTGGAATTGGATGAGCTGTGTGAAAGAGCCTTAAAGAAGTGCAGGCTTGCCGAGGATAAGTTCCTGGACCCGGCCTGTGATGCGGCACAATTCAACTGCCCGCCGGGTTATCTACAGTCACGTGCCTTTGAATATGAGATCAGCACGCAAATCCTGGATAACTACTATGAAAACTACGAACAGTTGCTGTTAAGTAACATGGTTTGGGTATACACCCCTGACTCGGATCCAAAACTTGGTGACTACTGGGATCATGAGGACTTTTCGCTTGTTGAATTCATTCAAGAGGCCAATGAACCTGAACGCTACAAAAAGATTAAAGAAATCATCCCTGACAGGTATTTGGTGGATGTTCAGCAACCGAAGGGAGTTGTGGCCCCAAGGGGGTACAAGGCTTTTGTCAGGCCTTATGCGCACCTGATTTCAGGCAAGCCCATAAGCACGCATTTTTATTCAGATTTGCACTATTTTGACCCAGACAAGGGTATTCCAAACCCGGAACATGAGTTCCAGATAGTGTTTCAAAGCAAGCAAACGTTTGCTCCAACGGTGATTTTTGTGCCTGAACTGCAGTATCCAGACGGCTTCTTCGTGTGGCTTTCAGATGGATATGCCTTGTGGGACCAAGAGGATCTGTGGCTCTACTACTATCCAGAGCGTGATGAGCCTGGGGCTGAGCACACTGTGACAATCAGGCCTCCGCTCGTCGGTCAAAACGAAGACGATTGGGATTATTTCATCATCGGCGATTTCGTCGTTGGCAAAAACTAGGGGGATTGAATATGAAAAAAGCAATATTCACATCAACAATTGTTTTCATGTTCTGCTTCCCGGCTTTTGCTGATGATGTGGAGGCGCCGGAGGCAGGGACGGGGGCGGGGGCGGCGGTCGAGGCTGAGACGGCAGTGGAGGAGGCAGGGACAGGGGTGGCGGTGGAGGCTGAGGCGGCGGTGGACGCTGAGACGGCCGTGGAGACAGGGAAAGAGGCAGGAACATGGGTGGTTGTCGAGGCTGGGACAGGGACGGAGACAGGGACAGGGACGGAGACAGGGACAGGGGCGGGGACAGGGACAGGGGCGGGGACGGGGACGGAGACAGGGACAGGGACGGAGACAGGGACGCCGGTGGAGCCTGGGACAGGGGTCGTGGATGATGCTGCCAAGCCGGTGGCTCGAAAAGGCTTTGGGATTGGCAATGATTACGCTAGGTTCACCGGTCGCATGCAGACTTTGTTCCTGTGGCGTAATGACTCGGACTTTGACCGGACTCCTCCGTTTTACAATGCAAACGACCAAGATGTCGGCGTTGTTGGGACCTTTTTTGCACCAATGCTGGAAGTCACGCCTGTAAAACAGCTGAGGATGGTATTCGAGGCCGAACTTGGGCTCAACATCTGGTCCACCCACGACCCAGACAACTACAATACCAGCCACCCCAACTGGTTTAGGATGGCATTTCGCCAAGCCTTCATCGAGGGCAACTTTGACAAGCAAAAGATTGGCTTCAGGGTTGGTTATGAAAGGCTGTTTGACCCAACTGGCCTTTTTGTTGGCCATTGGCTTGGTGCGGCAAACTTGTGGACCAGGCACAATTGGGGTCAGATAACTGCGATTGTGGCACAGATGCCAGACCAGACCTATGAAGGGATTGCCTTTGATAAAAACAACTTCAACTCCGACACGATTTTGTATGGACTGCGCCTGTTTATGCCATTTGACAAGGTGCAACTTGACGCTGCAATTTGGGGACTCCACGACACACAAGTGGTTGGCCGCACAGTCGACATGATGGCAATCACCGCCAATTTTTCAGGCAATTGGGATTGGATAAAATTTGGAATTGACTCTGGTTTCCAGTACGGCAAGACGAAGAAAAGGGCCGGCGGAAGTGATGAAACAACTCTTGCATGGGCAGCTCAAGGGTACTTAAACATTGAACACAAGCTTATTAAGGACCTTAACCTGCTGTTTGATTTGAATCTTCTCGCCCTCAGCGCCGACGATAATTGGGACGGAAACAAATACAACGGTGGCTGGATCTATTCTGGCAGAAGCCGCAGCAAAACAATTATCTTGACCGAAGACGAGCTTCGAGACCGAGGCGGCAATATGGACGAGCTTATCTCGCAAAAAAGGCATGCCGACGCTGGAAAATTCTTCCTCAATCGCGCAGGTTTGGTGGTGACGGACGTGTCCTTTGGGTTAAACTACAGCAGCTTTTTCAAGCCAATGCTCACAGTTGGAACTGGATGGACCCAAAACAACAAAAACTCCTTTGGCTCGAATTTCGTGGGGGTGGAAACAAACCTGCTTTTGCAGTTCCTGTACAAGCAATACCTAACGTTTGACGTCATTGGAAGTGCGCTGGTCCCAGGCAAGGCAGCGGCAGCCTTCATAAACAAAGGCGAATTCAGAGATGCAACCGACCCAATCTTTCAAGTGGAAGCCTCATTGGTGTTTCACTTCTGACAAGAGCTAAGCCCCTGAAAAGCAAGCCAAACTCCAGCTACTCTTCCTCATAGTAGATCATATCTTCGATACCGGCCTGGTACTTTTCGCCTACTATGCCTACCAACATGTACTCCTCCCATATTGGGTCGTAGATGTATCTGTTTATCAGTCTGAAATTCTCGATTTCACCTGACCTTGCGCAGTGAGTACGCGTGCCTGTACAAAACGTGTCAGGCCAGTCTCCAATCCTAATCAGGTCCTTTCCAGCGATAGAGATTGGAACATCAGCCGCGATGACCTTTTTAACCTTCTCTTCGATTTCTGCAATGGAAATATCTGGAATTTCGGGAAACTTGATTGTAAAACCGCGCTTCACATCGGAATGCAGGACTCGTCTGTTGTAACCATAATCAGTGGCCAGAATTTGCGATGTGATATCTTCAGCCGAGTGCGCCATTCGCCGATAACGAGCCGTGGCGTCAACAACCTTTTTTATGGCGTCTGGCATTGGCCCAAAAACCGTTGGACGGGTAACTATTACCTCTTCTCCAATGGCAAAAATGATGTTGGCATTATAGCCAAGCGCCTTGTAAATCATCTCAAAGTGCTCGACAACTACGCGCCGCCCATTCTCAATGGCCTTGTTAATAGCATCTACAATTTCAAATGGTTGCCTGAATGCCAGCTCATAGCGAATATCCATGTGGAAGGTATGGGCTGAAAAAAAGTCGTCAGGCGAGAAATCATAGATCGGCGTTTGCTTCAAATTGACGCCATCATCGTCGTTTGTAAGCTCAAGTCCTGGAAAAAGCCCTTTAATCAACGTTGATTTCCCAGAACCTTCCCCACCAATGACCCCGACCAGTAAATCGCTTGCCGCCAGGTATCGATTGGCCAATTGAGCTCCCAATATGTAAAGACGCGGGCGGCCCCTAGGGGCGTAATAAAGCGCGTACAAGAGAGTTTCAAAATGCTGCTGATTGGTGGTTTGTAAGAAAACTGGCTTATCCATTAAAACTCAATCTCTAGCAAAGGCGCATGTTGCTGCGCACCATAGATGTCTGTTTCACCTGGAGCACCAGATGCAAGCGGCCGCTTTATGGTGGCCTTAACTGCATTGGCTGGCGCAAACCAGACTATCCCCAAAACGTCGCTGACGTCAATTTTGTAAAGCTTTGCAATCAGTTCTGGATTCACTATGTTTTGCGACTTAAAAAGCTCAAAATATTCACGGTCTTTGAAGATGATGTCGAACGTCAATTCAAAGGGGCCTGCGTTTTTCGACCTGATCACCTTGGCAGCTTCCAGAATACTCCTTTTCATTTTGCACTCCTTTTGCCCTCAGATATCTTCGATAATTGGCTTAAACAGCTCTTCCCCGGCAGGATCCATCAGGTGATACACAGAAAACTCATAAACATTGCCCATTTTGATATCCGATGGAGAAAACGGGAAAGCCAGATTCCCAGCGGTCGAAATGCGCCCAGCATAACCATAATGCAACAGGGTCGATCTAGCGACGCTACAGAGGGTGTCTGCCTCATCCTGGCTTGGGCAAAGGGCCTCTATTACAATGCACAACTCGTGGGAGGACGTCGTCGCTAAAGGCTCAAGCTGACCCATAACCCCGTTTTTCCCGTAGACGTGGAAGAAAAGCTGCTCGCTGCGGTCATCTTCTGGGGACATCTCTTTGATGTGGGCTTTAACCTCGGCCAAAATCTGATCAATGGATCCGATCATGATTGGGTCGCGGGTCCCAGCGATGCTAATGCTGCGATAACCAATTGACCTGGCTCCTTCAAGCTTTATTAAATATCGCGGGGTTGGCTCAAAACGGCTTCCCCTTACCTCAACTCGACCGTCCCCAATGTCGGTAAACGAGCAATTTTCAAGATTTATAGCCCCACCAGGTCCAGGCAAGTGGTATGGGTCAGACTTTTCATAAAGGGTGTGCGCGGCGGCTGATTCGCAGGTGAACTTTCGCTTGGGACTTAGCGCCTCCAAGATAAAGGAATCTTTCTTTAAAATACCAAGGGCGCAATCGGCACCAGAGCCAGGCGTGGCGGCTATTGCAGCGCACTCTAAAATCTTGCCCATGTGCAGGGCCAGCCCCTCGTCGTATCCCAACATGATGGGCAACGCCGCAAAGCATGCAGGGTCATAGCAGCGACCAGCCAGCACCACGTTGCAACCAGCCTTTAGCGCCTCGATAATCGGCTCAGGACCAATCTGGGCCACCAGATACGTGGTTTCGTCGACCAAGCTCTCGGTAAGCTCAGGAACGCACGCCAAGGGGGTAATCCGCCCCTCACCAAGCGCCTTTTTCACAGTCTCTTTGCTTACATCCGCTGGGATAACCCCCATTTTGAAACTAAGCTTCTCTTCGGCGGCAATCTCTAAAACAATCTGGCGACACCACTCCAGATGCACTGACGCACCAGAGCCACCAGCAGTTCCCACCACGACAGGGATGTTGTTTTTCACACCCTCACGCAGCATGTAGCGCAAGTCACGCTTTACAAAGGCCCTGTTGGTAAACGCCTTGCCAGCGCCCAGGTAGTATGGCCCCGGGTCAGTCGAACCAGCATCAACCGCGATCAAGTGGGGCTTACGCTCCATACCTTTGCGAAATGAACTTTCAGGAAAACCATAGCCAAGAATGGCTGTTGGTGAAAGAACTCTGAATTCATCAGTCATTATCCACCCCATTTCTATGCCTTAACACCGCAAGGATTCGCTCCATTTCGTTGTTTACGATGGAAAAGCCCTCGTCAAATCCCATCCCAGGCTTTGCCAGCATGCGCTCTGCCCTCGCTGCGACTGCCAGATGAACACACATGCGGGCCGACAGGTCTGTTTCATTACAAGTACCACCTTGATAAGCGCCAACACCCTTTTCACGGCAGTACAAGATGCTTTCAACGATGTTTTGGACGCCGCCAAGGTCAGGCGTCTTGATCTGGATCATGTGGCAGGCCCCAGCGTCAGCAAAATCGCGAATATCCTCGATGGTATTGCACCATTCGTCCGCGACAATCTTGACCGATGACCCCAGATCCCGAAGCTTTTCCGTGATTTCACGCAGTTTTTCTATTTGCAGGCCCCTATCACCCATGTCAACGGGCCCCTCGATATAAAGCGGCAACTCACCAGCATCAGGCTCAAGCGACGCCAGATATTGGGCCACTTTGGTGGTGTCATTATCGAAAATCGGCCCAACGTTGCCATAAACGTCGATGTGCAAGTTCGGTTTGTAGTCAGGCGAAGTGCGCAAGTGATCAACTCGCTTGACCAGCCACTTAATGTATTCCCGAAGCTTTTCGCCCTGACGCCCAAGCTTTTCGTCAATGTTGTTAATCAGGCCGTGCGGCAGCACTTCGACGCCTTTTAAAATCATCTTATCGGCATTGTCATAACGGTTATCCCCAGTCTGACCAAAGATCGGCACCCGCTGCGCTATCACAGGCAGGTCGTATTCCTGGCACACGACTTCACACGGCATCAGCTTCAAAGCCTTGGCCCTGGCATCAAGCAGCGCCATGGTCAGGCCATATTTAATCGCTGAATGCAGCGGTTTTTTGTTGATTTTCAGCTCGGAAAAATGCTTTGCCATTTCCCTGAAACTGCCAATTTCCAGCCCCTGCAGAAGCGGCCTGATATGTTCTTGCAAAAATGGAACGTATTCGCTGGCAAGAAACAACGGATCACGGCCTCCTGCGCCAGAATACTGGACAGCAGCGCAGTCACCCACCGCGATTTGACCGTCTTCAAGGATCAACATCACAGAAACGCTTTGACCAGCTTGGCGAATTCGACTGAATCCTGGGGTCATTGGCTCCCCAACATACACAAATCCGTCATGACCAGCGCCACTCTTGATAGCCTTCTGGTCATCAAAAAAGAACGCTGAATAACCCCTTGAAAAAACTGCATCAACTATTTTCATCTAGGCCTCCCAACCAAACCACCCTTACTGATGGCGTAGATATCATCGGTAACCATCTGGAACGATACTTTGCGTCCCTCCGCCTTTGCTCGCTCTTCCAATTTATCACGATGGTACGCCATCACATCATCGCTGAGCGCAAGATTACCCTTGTTGAAAACGCGGATAAAGCCTTCGTTATCACGCATCGGCAGAATTTTTCCATGATTGTACATCGAAGGCGCAAATGGAATATCCAAGGCCCCTGCCTCAAACGCGGCAAGGGTACCCGCCTCAATATCCCCATTTCCAAGGCGATAAACGGCATCCATGATGCAATTTACCTCGCGCTTGATCTGTTCGATTTCCTGCTGGTGGTCAGCACTAATCAGGAATTTCTGATCCCGGAGCATGCTGACCATCTGTTTAGTACAACGCAGCCCCTGAGCGTTTGCCTCCTTGGTAGGAATCCCCATAGCCTCATGGGGCGATTTGACAATAACCTTGTCCGCATTGGAAAGGACTGCAACCGACGCACCCCAGCCAATAACTGAAAACGCCTTGGCCTCATCCTCGGGAAATCCACCCATCCATTGGTGGAAAACGGTAGTTAACTCATAATCTTCAAAGCCTTCCCGCAAGAAGTATTCGTGCGCCAATTCCTTCAAGGAAATCATCGCAGCAATGTCCTGGAACAGGTTACCAGCCTGACCATAGCCAAGAGTTATCGATTTAACCCCTTCGCGAAGTGCCAAAATGCCCTCAATAATCGCGACAACGTGACTGATAAAAGGCGGCACCAAGGTTCCAGTAAGCGGCCCAAAGGGCTCTCGATTGATGTGCACCCCGTTTTCTTCATAGATGCCTGTCAGGCGGTCAACATACCTCCAGTCATCGATGGATTTCTTTAAGGGAACCTTCTTTGCATACGGGATGTTATATGAGATACCGCCACCCTCGAAGCTGGTAAAACCACCTGCAAGCGTTATTTCGGCTAGCAGGCGTGCATCCGGAGTTCCATGGCGAACCTGGATTGGCTTGCTGACGGCCTCTGTAACCTGTCGGCACCCAGGAACACCATGGTTTACCGCAGGAAAACCGTTTAGCAACGAGGTCTTAGCCTCCAAAGAACGTGCGATACCGTTTGCTGCTTCCTGATAGCGATTCAGACGGGTGTAAGCATCGATAGTTGTTGGCAATAAGTCGGCTTCGCCTTCAGTTTCAAGATACTTGAGCAAGTTGATGTGGTCTGCGATTAAGGCCACTCCAGCCCTTGGTTGCAACAAGGTTTTACCCTGCTTAGAAGCCCTTTGCATGGCCACCGCGAAGTTCTTGCTTTCAGGTATCGTCGTTTGATAGGCGATGGCCTCTTCAAGCTTTAATCCTTGACCGGTAGGCCAAGTACCAAGAAGCTCCTCGCGGATCTGGTTGAAGGTATCCATGTCAAGCTTGTTGAAACTCACAGAAAATGACCTCCTTTGCAAAGGGTTGGACTTGGGATTTGTACTTGATCCCCAGATTGAACCAAACAATCAACTGCCGTTAGTGCCGCCTGCTTGGGAAAATCCTTAGCCAGGCATCCAATAAACGGCAAAAGATAGTCACGGTCGGCAAAGTAGCTAAAGCTTTGTGGCACAAGCGGAACCTTTTCGGCCGCTTCCGGCATTTGGTCACCGATTGACACCGACTGCTGGTTGCGGGCACAAGCGGCCAAGTAACCTCCAGTGCCGACTATTTTATCTATCCTGCGCAGGTCCTTACCCGCCTGGACCAAAACTGGCCCTTTTGTGGTAAACACCTCTTCAACGGTTCCAGCATGTCGAAGCATGGCGTGGTGGATACACGCACCTGCAAGTTGGCGATCAAATTCGATTTCTTTGGGGTCAGTCGGAAGATGAGCCGGGTTTTGCAGCAGGCGATGAACATAGTCTTGAAGGGACAAAACCCCCTCATCACCCAAGGCGGTGCGCAGGTAATCGCCACCTGATATAAAGGTGGATTCAGCGCTAATCCTCATACCTAGGTCGCCCTCAACGGTGCGCTTGACCTTGGGCTCGATTATCCCCTTGATAATCGCGTCAGACTCTGGAAACCAAGCCTCAGAAAAGGAATAAAAATCAGTAGTTGCTCCGCCCAAATCTATCAAGGCAAAGTTTTGCCAATCCTCAAGATGTTCGCCCATGGCCTGGACAAGATTAAAGACAGCAAGGGGGGTAGGAACTGGCGAGACACCAAACCTGGCAACGATCTCGCTGAGCCCCTTTCCAGTAACTATCGAATCCAAGAAAACGGTTCTGATGGCATTGCGCACAGGCTCAGTATTTAGCTTGCCATACTCAGGCATCAAGTTTTCACAAACGACCAATTTTCGATTGGCCAAAGCATCTGCGACCGCATCTGTCGCCAAGTTATTGCCAGCGTAAACTATGGTCCCGCCAAAATTCGAGGCCGCGATAACCTGCGCATTTTCCGTTACATAGCGTTCATTACCACCATCTGTTCCACCACAAAGCAGCAATATGTCTGGCTGGCTACTCTCGATTTCAGCGATGCTTGCCCGACCTAGACGATATGGAAAGGAGGCAACCACCCTGGCACCAGCCGAAAATGCCGCCAAACGAGCTATGTGAAGCGACATTTCTGGCACCAGGCCTACGACTGCAACCCTAAGCCCACCCTTGGCTGAAGAGGAAAAGTACAAAGGCGCCCGGCCATCCTCGCCATGGCTAGTCGAAAGCTGTTCTAGTACGGCATAAAAGGCATCTGGCAGGTGATCCGTGGTCGTCGTTACCGACGCTCTTTTAACTAGGGAAAATCGATCCTCGTCACGTCTGAAAATGGCGCCTTTAGTCCATGTTGACCCAATATCTACACAGATCACAGCAGCTTCAGACATTTAATCTTCCTTCTCTTCCCTCGAAAGCAGGTCCTGATGAAGCAACTCAGCTACATGCTCAAGAGAACAGTCAGGTCCAAACACGCGGTCATATCCCATCTTTAGGAACTTTTCTTCAACCTCGGCAAACGGCGTCTTGCCAACCACGAGGTTTCCACCAACGTACAAAAGTATGTCATCCAAGCCCTTTTCAATGCACCTTTCCCGCAGGCCGGCACAGTCAATTTCACCGTGCCCATAAAGGGACGACACCATGATGGCCTTGGAGTTTGTCTCAATGGCGGCGTTGATGAATTCCTCCTGGCTTACCATAACGCCCAGATTGTGCACCTTAAAGCCAGCCTCAGTAAAAAAAGATTCCAGAATTTTGTTACCCACCGAGTGGCAGTCAAAACCAATCACACCCAAAACGATATTTTTAGGTCGCATAATAACTTCCTTTAATCTCCAGCCTGACAGGCTTTTTCATCAAGCTGGCGGGGCCAAACTACGGTCGACATATGTTTTCAGGCTTATGCAAATAAGTCCACCCCCAACCTGTAACTCTGATGTCACCTAGCTGTCAACTTGTTGTTTGCTCAGACGTTTGGGGGAGCTCATTTTTATACACAGGAGTTTAAGTGGCTAGCTTCAAGCAATCCTTGGCGCCCTGAAGCTGACAGTCACCACCAGACCAACGGCAAGCAGCCCAGCAGCCACAAACAGCGCGTAATCAGGTATCTGGGCAAAAATCAAGGGCCCAACCACGCCTGCAACACTCCAGGCCGTCAACATAAAGCCATAGATTCTGCCAATATTTGCGGCCCCGAAAGAATCAGCCGCAAAAGCAGGCATAGTGGCAAATCCACCGCCATAACAAGCCAGCAGGTAGCATCCAATTAACATGAAAATCCAGTAATTTGAAACCAAACCTGCGCCCAACAACAGGTACAAGACGACTTGGGTGGCAAACATAACCAAAAAGACCTGTTTTCGCCCAACATAGTCAGAGATCCTGGCCCATCCAAGACGACCTAGGCCATTAAAAATCGACGTCACAGCGACAACTAAGCCTCCCGCCCATGCAAGCTTGGCGGTGGCAAGCTTTTCAGTCAAACCAGGTTCAAGCAACGGGCTGTAAAGCTTCTGAGCTATGGGCGACAGCTGGGAAATCAGGCCCAATCCAGCGGCAATATTTAAAAACAGGATTAACCAAAGCATCCACCACTGCGGGGTTTTCAGCGCTTGGCCAAAAGACAGCGACGCGGCATCAGAAATCACGTTTGGAGCAAAGGTAAAGCCATCTGGCAGCCACCCCTTTGGAGGGTTGGCAAAAAACTGGGCACCCAAAGTAACCGCAACAAAAAACACTACACCCCAAATGTAAAAAGTCTTGGCGACACCAGAACTTACAAGCACTCCAGCTGGGTCAACGGTTTGAAACGCAGCAAGCATAACTGGCCCAATCTGCCCCATAAAAAAGGCGCCAGCACCAAATCCCATAACCGCAAGTCCAGTAACCAAGCCACGTTTATCAGGAAACCACCTGGTTAAAGTGGCAATTGGGGTAACATACGCAAAACCGTTTCCAAGCCCGGCAATCATTCCATAACCTACCCACATCAAAGGTAAATTGCTGATTTGGTCCGCCAATCCAGCAAGCAAAGTCCCCAACCCAAACAAGATGCCGCCCAAAGTCGCCACCAACCTTGGACCCTTTTTGTCCACCAAAATCCCCCCAAAAGCCGCTGCAGTCCCAAGGAAGAATATGTGTAGCATAAAGGCCGCCTGAGTAGCCGTTTCAGACCAGCCATGGGTGATTTTTAAGGGGCCCTTGAACACAGACCAGGCATATACTGTACCCAAGCAAAGCTGCATCACAATGGCTGCAACCGCTATGTACCATCGTCTAACATTAAGATTTGAAACTCCTGCCATCATGCCTCCCTTTCACAAGTTCCACGTCCGGCAATCTACCCCTTTATGGGCGAATTGAGAACAACTTTTGCATCCCACACGGTTAAATTTCAAATTATGAGGTTCCATTTTGTCACATCTTTTGCCATCCTAGTCGCCCGTGTGTAGGTTTGAACTTAAGCCAGGGAGATGTCAATGAGAATAGTCAGCACCAGAACCCCATCTTTTCCTGAGGTTACCTTCAACAAACCTTTGAACATCCCTGATGGTGAACGTTGGAATGAGCTTTGCGGCGATTTAGGGCACTGGCGCGTCGGTGCATACAGTCCAGAGGGTGGTTCATTGGCCGATGTTCAGGAACTGGAACTCCACACATGTCCAGAGCTTTTCCTTTTGATTTCAGGGGCAGTTACGCTTGTGCTGTCCGACATGAAGGGAGGGGTCATAGAAATGCCCCTAGAGCCCATGAAGCCTGTTTTGGTCACGGCGCCCCACTCTGCCTACTGTCCAAATGGACCCTACAGCGGCACATGTTTTGTGGTTGAGCGTGATGAATTTGACACCGAATATCGCGCACCTAAACAATGGGTTTAAGCTTTATTGAAAGGGGTCGTTTATGAGACATTCGTTAGATTCAATCACTGCCAAATTCAAGCAAATTTTCGCCACTAATCCGACGGTTTGGGCGGATGCAGGCGGGCGGGTCAACATAATTGGCGAGCACACTGATTACCACGATGGTTTTGTGTTGCCAACAGCGATTGACCTGCGTTCTTACGCAGTGGCATCCGGCAGAGATGATGGGATATTACGCATTCATGCAGCTGATTATGACAATACCGTCCAGGTGGCGTTAGAAGATTTGAGCCCGTTTGAGCAAATCGATTGGCGCTCATACACGTGCGGCCCGTTTTGGTCCTGGCTCAAGGCTGAACGCCCCTTTACTGGGGCCGATATTGTGATTGCGAGCAATGTCCCAGCTGGTGGAGGACTGTCATCTTCAGCATCCATCGAAGTGGCGCTTCTTGGAATCGCTAAAGCGTTAAGCGACGACGATCTATCCTGCCTGAACATCGCGATAATTGCCAGAGCCGCTGAAAACCTCTTTTGTTATGTTCCCTGCGGGATTATGGACCAAATGGCCAGTTCCTGTGGGCAGAAGCATAGGGCTTTATTAATCGACTGCCGCTCGCTTGAAACCAAGCTGGTTACAACGCCAAATGATTGGGTTTTTGTGGTTGCAGATTCCGGCGTTCCCCGTTCTTTGGCCTCCGGCGAGTACGCCAAACGGCGAAGCGAATGTGACGCCGGAATGAAGATAATAATTCAGTTATATAAAGAGGTTAGAGCCGCCAGAGATGTTTCGATGGATATGCTGAACTCTGTAAAAGGCAGGATACCAGAAGTGTCGTTCAGGCGCCTGCGTCATGCTATAAGCGAAAATGAGCGAACCCTAACAGCGGCGGACGCCCTCAAAACTGGGGGTATTTATTTGACAGGGCAATTGATGCAGCAGTCCCACGAAAGTCTAGCCAAAGATTACGAGGTTTCATGCCCTGAATTGGATACCTTGGTTGAAATCGCGTCCGGCATTAAAGGGTGCGTAGGCGCCAGACTGACGGGGGCTGGATTTGGTGGTAACACAGTCAACTTGGTTCACAAAGATGCCGCCAATGATTTTTGTTCACAGCTTAAAACTAAGTACAAGGAAGCCACTGGAATTAAATCGGTTGTCAGGACAGTCCGCCCATCTGCCGGTTTGCAGACCGGACGTTTTTGAGAGGTGGTGCACGGCTTTTCCTTTGTTCAACCCTCTGCTGACGACACGTTGGGAGATTCTGTATGCAAGGATTTGTTGAAAAGTTATCGCACATTATCCTGGACTATTCCGGACCAACTGACGGAATCATCCCGCATGGATATGACGTAAGCGACGTTTTTTTGTACCTTGGCCTGGTTTTGCTTGGCGCCATTGCCATTTCCGTGCTACGCCCCTTTGCCTGGGGCGCCCGGATACTGAAAATAGCGCTCCCGCTGTTAGTAATTGCCCTAGCAGTTATAGCCCTACTCCCAATGATAACAGCGCCCTTAGATGTTGGCCCGCAAGTTGAGCGCACCATCATAGCTGCCTTTAAGCCCTTTGCGGACTGGAACCACCCATCTTTGCAGTACTTGGTTTTACGTCCTGTAGTGTCGTTTTCGTTGGACCCATCGGTGATCAAACTAGTCCCGGCGACTTGGGTGGTCTTAGCCTCGTTATTGATACTCATCGAAGGGCGTCATCTTGGGGGAAGCCTTGGTGGTCTGCTGGCAGCTTCCTGGTACGCGGCTGGTTGCCGGGTTCGCATGGTAGTGTTATACCTTGGTGATTGGGACTTGGCAGTCGTACTTCTGTTGGTGCTTTTTCGCATCTTTCGCAAGCTAGATACACAACCCAAACCTTTTGGAATCATGGCTACTGTCTACTTTGGGATTGTGTTCTTACTGGCCTCAATGTCTTCCTTTTTGGTCTTAATTCCCCTCGGATTAGCAGTGCTGTTACTGGCCTATAAAGCCTTTAAGGAGCCGGCCTATCGACCACTAGCAATAGTTGGTGCGCTCATGCTTGCAATCAGAGGAACCAGCGCTTTATCTGCTTTCAACATGGGACTGGGAGGCCAATCCACTCCAGAGACCATGGGCCAGCTTGCGCTTGAAATGTGGCAGCAACTGCAACCGGGCTCAAACGTCGGCGGACTGCTGTTTGCAGCATTGGGATTTGTAGCCATTTTAGTTTCAAAAAGGACGCTTCCCATGCTCTTTCTAGTTGGAAGCATCATCTTGGTACCCTTGGGAATAGCTACGATCTGGACATTCAGCATAGCACACGGCGGTTACTACAATAACATCATGGCCGGATTTATCGCCCTTGTAGGTGCTTTTGGGATAGGTCAGATATTTGGCCTTGATCCCACTTTCCCAAAAGAGCTTAAAAAACCCGAAACATCCTCACCTTCCATCAGGGAAAATCTAGGAAAAATCCTTCCTTTCATGGCAGGGGCTGTATTGTTGACTTTGCTGACAGTAAAACTACCGGCACCAGATGTTTTTGGTAATCAAAGCAACAGTTCCACCTTTGAGCAATTGATTGCCAACGATGAGCTACCGGTTGTGACAGACTTACCAGACATGATCGAATCCGTAAACTATTATCGAACCATCCGTACCGACAAAAACTTGAGGCGTAATGAACTGATACACGATGTTGTGGGTGATGGGACCATTAACCCCGAAGTTTTCGACGGTGTGCGTGTATGGATCATATGTCCTTATGGTTCCGACTTAAATAAATGCGTCCCGAAGGACCAGGATTATTACCTGGCATTAAGAGATTCCGGTCGTCCCATCCCAGGAGAATCACCTGACACCATCACTGAAGTGCCCCCAACGTGTGAGCTAGCCCTGCCAAGCTCAAACAAGGCCAGGTTTTATAAGTGCTCAGTTCCTGCTCCAACACAATGAAATTCTCTTGCATTACACACACTGGAAACTTAAAAGAAACTTCATAAACCTTTGTTCACATCAGCTCTAATAACAACTGCCATCCAATTATTTCCACTGGTTAGACCGATGGCATACCTCTTGCTTAGGTCTGATCCTGGAGATTGAACTTGGAGGCCAAATTTTGCCTAAAAACTTTAGTTTTCGATTAGCAATTCTGCTTCTAGCTCTGGCTCCATCCAGTTCTCTTGCCACCGAAATAAACACCCCTTCACCCTGGGACCTTATGACATCACCAGAACTTTTGGTCGATTGGGTCTTACAAAACGATGTCATGGTTTCAGCCGCCCAGGCTAATGTTGATGCCGCTTCAGCTCAAATCAAACAAGCAGGCGTTTTTCAAAATCCCAGCTTTGAATTTTCCATGGGAAAAATGCCGGCAGGCAAAACAGTTTCGAGAGGCCTAGGCTTTAACGAAGTCGCCTATTATGAATTTACCCTGGAACAAACCTTTGAGATTGGTAAAAGAAGGCCCAGGATTTCAAGCGCGAAAGCTGCAAAAGAAGCTTCAGAAATCGAGTTGGTCCACACTGCGGCACAACGAATTCATGATGTCCGCAAGGCAATAGGTCGCGTTCTCTATTTCAAAGAAAAGGCAGCTCTCCTCGCTAGCCAAGCAGCTGAAAATCAAACGATTTTGGACCTTGAAAATCAACGCCTTCTGCTGGGTGACATATCGCCAAATGACTTTAGCCGTCTGCAGTTGGACAGCCTTGAACTTGTGACTGACGCTAGGCAAGCAACCACTGATTATCAAGCTGCACTTGCCAGCTGTGCTGCACTGTTAGGAATTTCTTGTGAAATCGCCGACAGCGAATCACCAACATTGGCCAAACTACTGGAACATACGCCAAATTTGCCAACCAATGTCAGCGCAGAATATTCACGACCGGACATAGCTTTAGCAGGGCAACTGGCTTTAGTTGCAGAACATGAGCAGCGACTGGCCAGCCGAAATAAAATCCCAGATCCGTCTATTTTTGTTGGATACACACATGATCGCTTCACCATAGCTGACAACCTTTCACATACCTTTTCTGTTGGGATATCCATCCCTTTGACCTTTGCAAATACGGGACGCCATGAAGCTGCAACTGCTGGGGCTAAAGCCATTGAACAAAGGGCACTTCAACGGCAATTAAAGCGTGAGGCCGAAGCTGAAATAGCAGAATTGAACACCCAATTAGCCGCTTTAATGGAAACAAACGCCCTTTTTTCAACTGAGGCAGTCCAACAATCAACGGCAGTGCTGGAGGGAACTGTGAAAGGCTTCAACCAGGGTACATAATCAATGACTGACCTTCTGCTTGCTCGCAGGACCCACACTAACTTGGGATTAAAAGTAATAGACATTCAGTACCAGATTTTTGTTGTTACTAATCAATTACGAATGGCACTTGGTTTAGATGCGGAGATAGTACAAAACCGCTGATTATTAAGGGGGTTACTATGAACACGAAGTCTACTACAACAAATGGCAAATTGAAGGGATTGATTGGAATTGGAGGAGCTATCGCAATCAGCACAGTGTCAGTAATCGCGGCTGCCAGTTTTCAAAGGCCGCCGCCACCAGTTCCAGCCAAACCCATTGGCGTGGTATATCATGAAGATGGTATTGATTTATCAAGTGAATCCCCTGCATGGAAGGTCTTAAAACTTGGGCAAGTTGAATTGGCCCAGGACAGGTGGACGGACGCTGTACCAGCTAGGGTAAAAATCAACGAATCAAGGGCCAATAAGCTTGGCGCCCCCTTAGCTGGTCGAGTAATCAAAACTCATGTTGAGCTTGGAGAAGCGGTGGCAGCAGGAGACCCACTGTTTTCAGTGGCCAGTCGGGACATAGCCGAACTTCGAGCGGAACTGAATTTGGCTGATTTAGAGGTTTCTGTTGCAAAGGCCAACCTTGCTCGGGTACAAGCCATGGTCAAAGCAGGCGCTCTACCAGCTAAAAAAGAGGTAGCGGCTAGGCAAGAACACCAAAAGGCGGTCCTAGCTAGACGCCTAGCTGCAGCCAAGCTTGGGGCCACAAAGGTCAACGAAGATAGCCACAGTGAATACACGGTACAATCACCAATAGACGGATTTTTGGTGAAAAAAAGGGTTACCTCAGGCCAAGAAGTTGGACCAGAAGTTTTGGAGTCTTTGGCCACTGTTGCTGACTTGACCACCGTTTGGGTAGTTGCAGACCTCTTTGAAGCAGACGCTGTTGATGTGGTTGTAGGGGCCAAAGCTGAGATTACAAGCCCTTCCCTACCCGGAGTAAAAATGGAAGGGAAAGTTGACATGGTCTCGTCAGTTGTAGACCCAAGTCGCCATACTGTCCCAATTAGGGTCAGCTTGGAAAATCCAGAAGGACTTCTGCGCCCAAATATCTACGCAAACGTGCGGTTCGAAACCAAGGCAAAGAAAGGATTGGTTGAAATACCCGCTTCAGCCTTGCTTTCCGATGGAACAGTACAGTCGGTTTTCATAGAGAAAAGCACCGGTGTGTTCAAAAAGCAACCGATAGTCGCAGGCTCAGTAAGAGGCGGAATACTGCCAGTTTTTGAAGGCCTTGAAGTAGGCGACACCATCGTAGTTGAAGGCGCCATTCTACTGCACAACGCAATGGCTTTAGCTCAGTAGCCTAACTAACGATCCCTTGACTGATTCTTCTCATAAGGATTTCCAATGATCGATCAACTGGTCCGCTTTTCATTAAAAAACAAAGTGGCCTCATTCATCCTTGCCGGAGTTATCGTGGTTTGGGGCCTTTATGCCTTCAAACACTTAACAATTGAGGCCTTTCCAGATCCTACAGACACCCAAGTTCAAGTAATAACACTCTACCCAGGACAGCCGACAGAAGAAGTTGAAAGAAGGGTCAGCATCCCCTTGGAAAGGGCCTTAAATGGGACCCCCGAACTTTTCAGACTCAGAAGCATTTCCCTATTTGGCCTGTCTTTTGTGACTTTGACCTTTGAAGATGGAGTCGAAGCTGAACGCGCCAGACAAAGGGTTTTAGAACGCTTACCAGATGCCGAACTGCCTGATGGCATATTGCCGAGTCTAGGCCCATTAGCCACCCCAATTGGCGAAGTTTATCGTTACACCGTAAGTGGCTCCGATCCCATGGCCCTTCGAACTATCCAGGACTGGACAATCAGGCCAAGGATAATGCAAGTGCCAGGAGTAGCAGACGTAGTTTCCTATGGCGGGTTGGAATACCAGATTCAAGTAATCCCAGATCCTGCAAAGATGGCCTCCTTGGGAGTCGGTCTTGATGGGATTTTCGATGCGCTTGAAAAGGCAAGCGGCAACGCATCTGGCGGTTACGTAGAGCGCGGCTCAGAAGCCTTTGTAATCCGCAGCCTGGGTATATTCAATGATCTCGAAGACATAAACGCAGTCAGGGTCGCCTTCAATGACGGAGTGCCAGTCAGAGTAAAAGACGTTGCCACTGTTTTAGAAGGCTACGCCCCTAGGCAAGGGGTTGTCACAAGGGATTTAAACGAAGATACCGTCGAAGGAATCATCTTGATGCGCCGTGGTGAAAACCCTTCACGGGTACTGGCAGCCTTACGAGACAAGATTGACGATTTAAACCAGCGGGTACTACCAGATGGGGTCTTGATAGAGCCATTTTATGACCGCACCGAATTGGTAAACACCACATTGAAGACCGTCTTTACCAATCTTACAGAAGGAGCCCTGTTAGTTACCTTAGTGATGTTTTTGTTCACATTTTCCCTAAGGGCAGCCTTAATTGTCGCGGCTGTAATCCCCCTTTCTTTGCTGACTTCATTTTTGTACCTGCACACAAAAGGCATGTCAGCAAACCTGCTATCCATGGGAGCTGTAGACTTTGGAATCATCGTGGATGGTGCCGTAATTATAGTGGAACACCTGTTTTTCCGGCTATCGAGAAACCCGCCTCAAGATCAGCATTCGGCGTCAGAACGAATTGCACTGGCAATATCCGAAGTTGCACGACCTACTTTGTTTTCTTTATTAATAATAATCGCTGCCTACATTCCAATATTTGCGCTTGAAAGGGTTGAAGGCCGCATGTTTGGACCAATGGCTCACACGGTAGTCAGCGCCTTAGTAGGAGCATTGGTAGTCAGCTTCACCTTGGTCCCGGTTTTAAGCCTGTTATCAATGTCAAAGAGGCCTATTTCACCTAGGCAATCCCCCCTGGTCACTTGGAGCAGGAAACTTTACAAGCCTGTACTTTCATTTAGCTTAAAAAACCCAGTAGCTATTGGTATTTTGGCGGCAGGGGCAATGGCGTCTGCGCTAGTTTTAATGCCAAGACTGGGGTCAGAATTTTTACCAGAATTGAACGAAGGCTCCCTATATGTGACTTTCACTCTGCCTGAAAACATATCGCTGACAGAAGGACGAAAACTGACGCCAAAAATCAAGGATCTGATGAGGCGAACACCTGAAATCACGGGGTTGCTGACCCAAATCGGTCGTCCTGAGGATGGGACAGACCCCACCCTAAATAATAACTTTGAGGTTTTTGTAAAGTTAAAGCCTATGAAAGAGTGGCGCCCTGATAAAAAAACCTTAGATGACCTGATAGCTGAAATAGACGTCAACCTGATGGAAATACCAGGAATTGAATACAATTTTTCCCAACCAATCAGGGACAACGTTAATGAAAACATATCAGGTCAATTCGGCCAGATAGCGGTAAAAATCTACGGAGAAGACTTGGAAATACTGCAAGAGCTCGCTGAGCAGGTGAAGAATCAAATCCTGACGGTTCCTGGAGCGGCCGATGTTGGGATAGTAAAATCTGGAGAAGTACCCCAGATTGCAGTCCAACCAGATAGGGCCGCTTTGGCCAGATACGACCTGGATTTGGAAGATGTACAAGACTTTATCGAAACCGCCATGGGAGGCCATGTAGCTTCAGAAATGTGGCAAGGGGAAAAGCGGTTTGATGTAGTAGTGCGTTTGCCACAATCTACAAGGGAAGACGTCGGGGCCATCGAAAGGGTGATGCTGCCACTAGAGGATGGAGCTCTAATCCCATTGTCTGCAGTTGCTGATGTAAACATGGGTGTAGGGCGTGCGGCCATAACCAGGGAAAGCGCCAGACGATACGTTGGCATTCGTATGAATGTTCGTAATCGTGATATGGGGTCTTTTGTGGCCGAGGCAAGTGCAAAAACCGAGGCCGCTGTTTCCCTACCACCAGGATATGAGTTAGCCTGGGGAGGCGAATTTGAGAACCAGGAAAGGGCAATGGCTCGCCTGCAACTGGTGGTCCCGCTAGCTTTGGCAATCACGTTTTTGCTACTCTTTTTCGCGTTTGGGACCATTTCAGATGCTCTAATAGTGTTGATTCACGTCCCATTTGCCCTTGTAGGAGGATTGGTTGGCTTGGCCATCGCCAAAATGCCCATATCGGTTTCGGCGGTGGTCGGGTTCATAGCATTGCTAGGACAGGCTGTATTAAACGGAGTGTTGGTGATTTCGGCTATTAAAGCTAGGTTAAGAGACGGTTATTCGCCAAATGAGGCCGTATTCAAAGGTGCCTTTGACCGTTTGAGGGCCGTTTTGATGACTGCTCTCTTGGCATCATTGGGCCTGTTACCAGCTGCCTTATCCCATGCAATTGGTAGTGAAACTCAAAGGCCGTTAGCAGTTGTAGTTGTCACAGGCTCAATTTCTGCGGCACTTTTGACTTTACTTGTATTACCGGTGACCTACCTGATGTTTTTAAAACTTCGAAACGCCAGGACGACAACCATGGTAGCTTCCCAGGATGCTTGATTCGGATGTTTCAAAAGATGAAAATGGCGACGCATTGGCATTGGCCCATTCTCGTTTCGCCAAAATCGCCCTTTGGACATACGTTGGCGGGGCATTGGTGGCCCTGACAATGTTATTTGCCGCCTTGATTTCTGATTATGTGAATGACCAAAAACAGGAAAGGCACCTAGTTTTACTCCAAACCGAAATTGGAGCACATCACCTTGGCCGGCAATTAAGGCTGATGGCCAATGAGTTAAGCCGTTTAGGGTTAAGGGCCGAGGTCGACCTCTTAGATCAAAACATGAAGCCAGAACGCGCTCTACTTCAATTAATTCAGGACAGTAGCGCAATTTTTAGAGACGGCATCGCGATCATTGGTGTGGACGGTACTGTCGCATGGGCTGAACCTCAGGCATTTTTGCAGGTCGGTTCCTCGTTTGCTAAAGAATCATGGTTTATCAACTTGAAACGGCGCCGCCGCGTCCAGGTAGTTTCCGTGGAGCCAGAACGAGCGGATGATTCTCTTCTATACATCGTGGCTCCAATAGTTCGTTCAAAAAAGTTGACTGGCGCTTTGCTTGGAGCAATTGATCTGGCGAAAGATGACGCCTTTTACGCGAAACCTGGCATCGGCCAGTTGGGAGATTTATTGGTAGCCACAAAAAGCGGAGCAGTCGTTTTTCCACCAAAGCCTCCGGAAAACTTAAACAAAGATCATTGGTTCAAGCTGCTTGACAGGGATAATTGGGCACCGTTTCTTGAGGAAGTCGACCTTTTTGGAAAAGATGCGATTGTGGGGGTAGCCCAAGTGGCTGGAACCGACCTGCTTTTAATGGCCGCTGTTGCAGTCGATGAGCTTTACAAACCTATCATCAGCAGGTTTTGGCAAAGGGCGGCCTTAGGTTTAGTCTTGGCCGTAGTACCCTTTGGCCTTTTAGTTTTAGCAATGCGCAGTTCTTTGAAAACCTTTAAAAAATCCCAGCAGCAGGCAGCAAAGGAAGAACACTTGAAACAACTGGGAAAAGCGGTCCATTTGATAGCCCATGAGGTAAAAAACTCCTTGAACGGGATGCGACTAGGGTTAGACATGGTAATCACAGAGCGCGTGTCTGGTGAACAAAAAGCCAAGGCAGCTATGGCTTTGCGCCATGAAATAGGACGCCTTTCGGATTTCACCACTGACCTTTTAAGCCTTTCAAGAGGTATCAAACCAAGGCCAGGCAACATCGATTTCAGCCAATTTGTGTCACGAATCGTAGAGTCCATGAATGACTTGGCTTCCCAGGCTCGAATAGATGTGGAGATTGAAGTCCCACAAAACCCAGTGGTTGCTCAGGCAGACCCGGCCCTGATGCAATCGGTGTTATCCAACTTGATGGTCAACGCCTTTGAGGCCCTCGAATCCGTGGACATACCGGACCCAAAGATAGTCGTTAAACTTTGGGACAGTAACAACCAGATGCACATACGGGTGGTTGACAACGGCCCCGGGATTCCCTTAGCTATAAAGGAAAACCTCTTTGAGCCCTTTGTGTCTGGAAAACTTAGTGGCTCTGGAATTGGCCTGGCTCTGTCCAAGCAGATAGTAGTTGCGCACGGTGGGGATTTAATTTTGGAACCGACAGATAAAGGCGCCAGTTTTTTAGTTAATTTGCCCATGGAGGGGCATCAATGAGCATTGGGATATTGCTGGTAGATGACGATGTGACTTTCAGGGCCTTAGCTGAAGAAGTTTTGGCCGCTGAAGGTTTTGAGGTCAAATCAGTTTCCAATCTACGGGGTGCCAAGGAACAGTGGAGATCATTTGGACCGGATGTGATCATTCTTGATCGCAGACTGCCGGATGGAGATGGGATTGAATTTTTAAAGGCAATCCGCGCCTTTGGAGGTGATGAACCAATTGTGGTTGTGGTCACTGCATATGGCGACATAGAGAATGCCGTTGAGGCCTTAAGGGCTGGAGCCTGGGATTATCTTGCGAAGCCAATTCATTTGTCCGATTTAGTTATAAAGCTGCAAAAAGTCATTGAAACCCGCGGGTTGAAAGATCGACTGACAATAGCTAGGTCCCAAGCTACACCAGCTAGGACGCAGCCTTTAAGCAAGGCAATGCAAGAGGTTTTAGAAAAACTTGATGTTGTAGCAATCAGCCCCTTAACCCCTGTTTTCATTCAGGGTTCCTCAGGTGTCGGCAAACAGTACGCGGCTGAATTGTTGCATCGATTGACCTACCAGCAAAAGGATATAGATGCCCCATTTGTCGAAGTCAATTGTGCTGCTTTGCCAGAGCATTTAATTGAAAGCGAATTATTCGGATATGAAAAGGGTGCTTTCACTGATGCAAAGGCTCCAAAACGGGGCCTGATTGAGCTCGCCTCAGGGGGAACCCTATTTTTAGATGAAATAACTGAACTACCCTTGCGATCACAGGCCAAGCTACTGAAATTTATAGATAGTATGCGTTTTCGTCGCCTTGGAGGTCAGCGTGAAATTTCGGTCAACATGCGGGTAGTCGCTGCTACAAACACCGATGTTATGGAGGCGGTTAGAACAGGTCGCTTCAGGGAGGATCTGTACCATCGTTTGGGCGTTTATTGGGTGGGAATTCCCGCGTTAACAGAGCGTAAGGAAGATATTCCAGGCCTAGCTTTATCCTTTATGACTTTTTTTGCCAATAGGATAAAAAAGCAGGTTGAAGGCTTTTCGCAAAAGGCCATGGAGGTCTTACAAAGCTACCACTACCCAGGTAACGTCCGAGAATTACGTAACCTAGTGGAACGTGCGGTGATTTTGTGCACAGGACCAGTCATAGAGGAGAAAGACTTGGCAATACATGGAGCCACAATGCCCAGCTTGCCTGTGGCCTCTCCAGTCGACAAAGTACAGTCAAGTGAATCCCAACCAAGTGGCAATTCTCCTGAAGCACTTGCCTTTTTTAACGAGCTTTCTTTCCAGGAAGATCCCCCCACACTTGCACAGCTGCAGCGAGCCTACGTTGCCCAAGTGTTGCAGCACTTTGATGGTAAACGAATGCAGGCTGCCCAAGCCTTGGGTGTTTCTTATCCCACTTTTTTGAAGTTGCTGAGAGAGGCTGGACTTGATGACTAGGCTTGGCTAGAACTCATAAGAAATATCTTCGCCTGCGCCGACTTCAAGCTGCAAAAAGACGGCGTGGCTTAAGCTGCCACGATGCCTGATTTCGTACTGTAAACGAAGCTTAGAAAAGGAGGTTGGAATAAATGTCGTAGAAACGCCTGCCCGCCATTCACGACCCCATAGTTGCTCGGATTCAGGCATAACCCCTGAAATCACATCGGTATACTCTGCGCGAAAGCCTAGCATCCATTCAGGGTGCACAAGGGCATCTAATTCTATGTAACCACCGTGGTCCAACAACGTCCCTTCTGGTACATCCATTTTTCTAATCAAATACTCGACCGTCATACCTACAGCAACTTTTTTTGGCGCTGGAATCCAGTTTAAACGCAGTTCGGTGCCGTACAAGTCTGAACGAGCACCCGCTTTGTATGGACTTTGCCCCCAAGCACCAGATAGTCCCCACAAAAGCTCAAAATCCTCCCCCAAATCAAAACCATTAAGAATTCTGGCAGTATAAACAAAGTCTTCCATGCCATCGAACTTGCCGGCATTAGTTTGCTCGACAGTGGCAAAGGAGCTAGAGTGAAAGTGAGTAGCTTCGTGGGCGTCCAAAATCTGTCCAGAAATCTGCATCTCCCATGGCAACGGCAGATCAAACAAAAGTTCGGCACCCAAGGCGGCAAATTTGCCTTCCCCCATAAACCTGGTTTGTGTCAGTGTCTGGCTGATGAAGTTCCAGTTGTGTATGTGTCTGGGATTTTGGCGACCAAAGGGCACAAACATGTACCCGGCACGAATCTGCATTCCAATTGGCAAGGCAGTTGTTGCAATGTAGGCTTCTTCTATTTCCAACCCTGCAAAATCAAACAAGAACGCATATCTAAAAAACCTATCGACATGGCCCTCAATTTCCAAATCGGCGCACAGTAGACTAAAACCATTTGGACCCATGCTGCCATCAGTGATCAATTGTTTTGAGCCAAAAGTAGCACCAAAACCAACATCGAGTACCACTGAAATATTGGGAATATATTCAGCCACTTTGGGACCAACAGCATCTTTTAGAGGCTGAGTCAGGCTATGCCTTTCCTGGTTTTGCACACCTTTTGAGGCAAAGGCATTGGTACTAATCAGCACCAAGCCCAAAACACTAATCACTGTACGAACGTTCATCATGTCCCCTGTTAAAAGGCCAAAAATGCGCCAAATCCCCGTTTAAATCGTCAAACTTGGACATCGGGGTAATCCTGGCCCTATCTTGTTTTTTACGGCCGCATTTACAACCTAATTTTATGGTGAGCATGGTGGCGACCATCAAGGCGATTTGAGCCGTAGCACACATTGATAATCAATGTCAAACCTAAATAAACTTATTCAACATATCTGACAGTTGAATGACTTTATCCGAATTGACCTCTTTTTGAGCTTTAAACTGGTGGGTAAGAAAGCGTCAAATTGGTCGTCAAGAACTGGCGCAGGAGCATAAATTAAGACACCCTGGATTTTGGACAATTAAAAGCGGTTGTACTTCTGAATATGTGCTAAAATGCTTGGCCATGGATGACCTCGATCTAACTCACATGGTTGCCCAAAAGTTCTGTCCCAGATGTGGCTTACGCTACGACGGTGATGTGGTCAAATGTTCTGCAGATAACAGTGACCTGCTGCCTGTTGGGGTTGGTAAAGACCGCTGCGGCACTGTGATCAAGGACAAGTATGTTTTGGTGAAAATGCTTGGCGAGGGCGCCTTTGGCCAAGTTTACCAAGCCACCCATCTGTTGGCTAAAGCGGATGTTGCCATCAAGATTCTACGAGAAGAGCGCCGCGACGACGCTTCTGCTAGGCGGCAGTTCCTGAAAGAAGCCAGAGCTGTCATGCGGCTGCGCAGTAAGCATGCATGCGCGATTTATGACGTAGATGAAGACGTCGATGGTTCGTTGTTCCTAGTGATGGAGTTGCTTAAAGGCCCAAACCTAGACGATTTTCGCAAACAATTTGAAAACGAGCGGATGCCTTGGCAAACGGTTGCTACCTTTGCAAGCCAAGTATGTGAAGCACTGGAACAGGCTCATGAAGCCAACGTCACCCACCGCGATTTAAAACCAGCAAACATCATGATCGAAAGTAACATCGACGGTACCAAGTTTGCAAAGGTCGTTGATTTTGGTATCGCTCGACTGGCTTCTGCTGCGGATCAAGAATCTGCCACTACAGAAACCGCTGGAAAAATCATGGGCACCCCCGCATACATGAGCCCGGAACAGTGTCGCGGTGTGGATGTTGATGGGCGGACAGACTTGTATGCGGTTGGGTGTGTCATATATGAGCTGGTTTCAGGCGAAAGGCCATTTAAAGCGAATACTTCCCAGGGGATGATTGTCGCTCACGTTGTTGAAGCCCCAATGCCGCCCCGTCAAAAGGTCGCAAATCTTGCCATTCCAGATGCTTTGGAAGCTTTGACAATGGCCTTGCTGGAAAAGGACCCAGCTAAGCGCCCTCAGACGGCAAGGGAAGTGATCCAGTCGCTGGAGTCCATACTTTCGAAAGATGCCAGCACAAGTGTGAAACGAATTAGGCCGAAGAGCGGCAGTATAAGGAATTGGGTTTTTGTTGGGCTAGGGGTGTTGGTAGTCCTGGGTCTTGCGTTGTTTTTTGTGAATAGAAATTCGGACGTTCAGCCTGTGCAGGAGGAAACGGAGGCGGCTGTCGTTCAGGGACAGGGACAGGAGCAGGGACAGGAACAGGAGCAGGCGGTTGAGGCGCAGACGGTGCCTAAGACGGCGCAGGGACAGGCGCAGGAGCAGGGACAGGGACGGGAGCAGGGACAGGAACAGAGACAGGTAGTTGAGGCGCAGTCTGCAGTGGCCCCTAGGGCGGAGCAGGAACAGCCCGCTGAGGCGCAGCCTGCAGTGGCCCCTAAGACGGAGCAGGAACAGGCCGTCGAGGCGCAGCCGGCGCCTAAGACGGCGCCTAAGGCGACACAGGGACGCTCAAGGGCAAAGGCTGCTGATTCACAGCCGTCCCCAAAGGCACAGCAGCAGCCTCAAGTACAGGCAATTGCACCACAAGTTGCTCCCAGCGCTGCCCCCAAAACCATTCCTAACATGGCACCACTAAAACCTGAACCAGCTGAAGCAGCACAAACAGCCGCAAAACCTGAATCAACCCAGGCTCCGACCGCTACCCAACCTGATAGCAAACCTGCACGGCGTGGCTTCCCGTCGATGCCTGACCCAACACGAATGATTCAAAAGGAATTCGACTCGGCTTTTGATTCAGTTCGCGGTCAAGCTGGAAAGGCCTTCGACGCCCTGGGCGGGGTCAAAGACAAGTAGTGGAAAACTGTGACTAATCACGATGTGAATTCAAGCACTATCACAAGTTCCGGGGCAAATTTAAAGCCAGTTACAATCATCCCACCAACCCCAACATTAACGTTGATTTATGGGCCTGCAACACAGTTGTGGGGTGCTAGAGTCTACTTGGGCAACATCCCTGTCCCCATTGATCGCCTTTCAAGAACGTTTGAAAACACTGAGATCGCAGACCCAGACGCCTCTAGGGTGCACGCACAAGTTCAAAAAAGCATGAACGGTTTTTCAATCATGGACCTAGGCAGCAAAAATGGGACTTTTGTAAATGGCAAGCGGATCAAAAACTCGACCGTGGCTTTGAGTTATGGAGACATAATTCAAGTTGGTAGCACCCTGTTATTGTTTCATAAATCTCAAAACCCACCGCCAACAGACCATGCAATTCCTGGACTTGATGGCCACGGAGATGCAATCAGAAATGTGCGCTCATCCTTGGCCAAAATGGCTGGGCACCAAACCAGTATTTTGATTTTAGGCGAGTCAGGTACCGGCAAAGAAGTCGTTGCCAAGGCCATCGCTGATCTTGGGCGTCCTACAAAGCCGTTTGTGGCCTTCAACGTGTCAGCTGTCCCTGCGACCTTGGCTGAGTCCATGTTGTTTGGGCATCTAAAGGGGGCTTTCACCGACGCTAAAGAGGCAAGAGCCGGCGTTTTCATGGCAGCCAACGGCGGCACTTTATTCCTGGATGAAATCGGAGACTTAGCGCCTGAAACCCAAGTCAAATTACTGCGTGTTTTGGAAGAACGGGCAGTCGTCCCCGTTGGCGCTACTCGGCCGATTCCCTTTGATGTCAGGATTGTTTCTGCGACGAATCGCGACCTGTTGGCTGGGGTTAAAAGCGGGCGTTTTCGCGGTGATTTGTACGCCAGACTGGCTGGAATGGTCCTCCCCCTACCCTCTTTAAGGGAAAGAATTGAGGATCTGCCTTTACTAGCGCACTGTTTTGCCAATGGACGCCGATTTAGCGCCCAGGCAATTACAAGATTAATGACCCATTCTTGGCCGTTTAACATCCGAGAATTAAGGTCAGTTGTCGAACAAGCCGCAGCAGAATCACCTGGACACGACTTCGTGGAATTATCCCCAGCTATCATCCACAGATTAGACGAACATGCCTCCATCTTGGAGCCTCGAACGCAATCACCAAATGTAACGGCTCGGCAAACTCTGGACACAGAAACGGTGTCAAAAATCCTTGTCGAACACGGCGGCAACATGTCCCAAGCAGCCAAAGCAGCAGGCAAAGACAGAGGCCAGTTTTATCGAATAATCAAACGGCTTGGTCTGGACCCCGACTCATTTAGATGACTAGAAGCCCGCTAAGGCCAGCATCAAAAACTGGGTACAATCAAAACATCAACAGTCCACTAGGTACCAGATTTTGTTGACGTTTCCATTGACTCGGATTCATGCAGATATTATGATCACACCCACTGGTTTCCTGGTCTTACTCCAGACAACATTGACTGGTAAGCCGACCGCTACTTGGAGGGTTATCATGCTAAAAAGAACCTTACCTCTGGTTGCCGTGCTTTTCTTTGCCTGTGGGGATAAAGCCGACGAAATTGTAATCGGCTGTGATACCAACCCATGCGAGCAACATTGTGATGTCGAGCAAGTCGAAAACTACTGTGCTGATTACGACTGTGGGGCCCATGGGCAGTGTGCAGTTGGCGCTAATGGGCCTATCTGCGTCTGTGACCAAGGGTTTACACTGCAGGATGGTGTCTGCAAGGAATCCTTGGTGGATGCCCCCTGTAAAGGCATCGTGTGTGCTGGCGGTGGCACCTGCGCTGTTATAGAGGGTAAAACGGCCGTCTGCCTTTGTCTTGCCGGCTATAAATCTGAGGGAGCCAAGTGTGTGTTAGAAGAAGTACCACCTCACCCTGCACAGGCGTCACCTGCAGTGGTCATGGTTCTTGCGTAGTAACCTCAGACAACAAGGCCATATGTGTCTGTGACGACGGTTACCGCGCTGACGGCACCACCTGTGTGGATGTAAGTTGCAACTGCGAAGGTCAATGTGATTGCGAGCAAGATTGTTCCGGCCTTGAGTGCGGCAACGATCCGGTCTGCAACCGCTCCTGTGGTACTTGCGAAGCTAATGAAATATGCAACAACGGTAAATGCGAGTGTCGACCAAACTGTGACGGTCGAAGGTGCGGTCCTGACCCGATTTGCGGAACGTCCTGTGGCAATTGTGGTGCGAACCAGATCTGCCGCACTAACGGTACCTGTTTGACCCCCACCAAGGACTGCTCCAACGGTTGGTGCTTGATTCCAGATGGAATGTTTGAGATGGGCTCTCCTGCTACCGAGCAGCAACATGATGCAGATGAGGCCCCTGTGCACTTGGTTTTCATAACCCGTTCATTTTACATGAAGCAAACCGAAGTAACGCAAGGTGAGTGGAAGTCGCGGATGCAATATGATCCATCCAGCAACACGGAATGTGGGGCCGACTGTCCAGTGGAATATGTCAACTGGTTTGATGCGGTTTCTTATGCGAATGCGCTTTCCACGCATGAGGGCCTTGAACCCTGCTATACATTGAAGAATTGTTCTGGAACGCCAGGTGATGACCTTGATGGCTGCACTGTAACTTTCGTGGGCATTCACTGTAACGGTTATCGTCTACCTACTGAAGCTGAATGGGAATATGCAGCTCGTGCTGGAGCCACCGGAGCCACCTATGGCCCGATTGACGGCATATCCTGGCATTATGGCAACAGTCCAAACAAGACCAAGCAAGTGGGTACAAGAACCGCAAATGCCTGGGGATTGTACGATGTATTGGGCAACGTGGCTGAGTGGGTAAACGACTGGTATGTTAGCAATTATTACAGCACCTGCACAAAAGATTGCACTAACCCAATAGGACCAGCAACAGGCTCAGGCAAAGTCATTCGTGGAGGCTCTTGCAACGTCGAATCCAAATACCATCGTCTAGCCTCCCGCCTGGGTCTAGGCCCCGGCCTACGCGACTTCCACCGCGGCTTCCGCCTAGCAAGAACCGTCCCCCAAGCCCCCTGACCCTGTCCCCGTCCCCGCCCCCGGCCCCGCCCCCCCCCCCCCCCCCCCCCCTCTCCCCCCCCCCCCCCCACCCCCCAACCGCCCCCGCCCCCCCCCCCCGCGCCCCCCCCGGTTGCTACTCCACCGCCCCAAGC
>Ga0116146_1000707_pt1 | contig 38900 bp, 36 predicted proteins | sample AD_JPNHG2_MetaG_FD_89748 | JGI IMG/M metagenome (GOLD analysis project Ga0116146, IMG submission 89748) | Active sludge microbial communities of municipal wastewater-treating anaerobic digesters from Japan - AD_JPNHG2_MetaG | ecosystem: Engineered > Bioreactor > Anaerobic > Digestate | place... | reverse complement strand
TATATATTGGATCGTCTGACCGGGAGGTATCGTATTCCCCCACTGTGCCAACTGCTCCGTGAGCGTATTCTTACTCCTCTATCATTTCCTGCTTGATTTTTCCTACAGTTTCTGAGTAGTTACTATATATTTTCTATTAAATAATAAAAATATACTTGACAAATAATCTATTATAACTTAAAGAAAAAATATATTATATAAACACGAGGATTAAATATGTATTACAAATCTCAAATCTCAAATCTCAAATAAAACATTCCCTCATAACTGAAAAATTATTGTTACAAACATGTTTATTTATTACTATAATATCGTTTACTTATATTGTTTCGTGTAGCAATTATACTCCTACATCCAATGACATTGCAAAGAAATATGATTATTATTTTAAAGCAATTGTTACAGAAGATACCATGCGATCTATGAACGAATCTGACCGAGAACTTATTGATGGCCAATTAACAATAATTGAAGATGAATTATCAGCATTTATGACAAGAAATTTTAGGGCAGAATGTTATGACTTATCTTCAAAATCTGCTATGGCAGCCGAGATTATGGTAAATGGAAATATTAGTCAAGCAATGTATACATTAGCAGAAAAAGATGTTTTGATTCAGTTTTCATTTCATGAGATGTTGTATGATAATATAAAGTTAAATAATGGACAAGATAAAACAATAAAGAGTAATAAATACATAGTATATGAATTTAAAAATAATAGCACAAATCAAGAAAGGGCTTGGGAAAATAAAGAAATATCTGTTAGAGAAGTATCAAATGTTAATATGACAGATACCAATACAACAGATACAGATATTGAAAATAATCAAATAGAATTATCATTACCAATGGAAGATTCAAATTTAGCAGTTGAATTTGAAACAGAATTATACCAAAATTTAGAAACAAAGCAAGGTGTAGAAGTTAATGGAAATGAAGATACTAATGTAATATCATTGGACAATGGCGTGGAAATAACTGTAGAATATGAAACAATATCAAATACAGAGAAAGGATTAGTTAAAAAAATCAAAAAAGCAGCACACAAGGTTAAGCATTCAGTATCAAATGCATGGGACAAATATGGGCCCCAGATATATGGAACATTATGTATTATATCGGGTGTTGTTATATTAGCTGAATATTATGGTGCAGCTTTCATGGCTGGTATTACTAGTGGTTTTGCCGCAATTCCTTTAATATACGGAGCTCATCCTTTTGCAACTGCAATTGGTACAGGTTTGATTACTTCAGGCTGTGTATCTATTATAAAGAATAAATACTATATAGGATTTAGTTATAGCTATAAATAGTAATAGTACATATTAGATGAGCTAAATATTTAATTTTTTACAATAATAAAATAATCGTTTTAGTGTAAGTAGATATCAGGGCACCTTGCTATTTGTTTGGTGCTCTTATATAAGGTTATATAATGATTTTGAGTAAGATTATATAATGTAAAGGATAATAAAAGGGGTGTACTATGATGAGGAAAGGTATTGTATCATTTGTTTGTATAATGATAGTAGCTATGTCAAACATTTTTTATACTACTTATCTTTTTGCTGTTGATATTGCATTAAATTATAGCCCATGCTCTCTTTTAGCTGATTATAAGGAAAATTCGCGAACTATAAACATTAAAGATGACAGTGTAGATTATTTTGATAAATGGGGTTACTTGAGTAAAGCATCACTATTGTTTTTATTTCCCAACAATGATAAAGAGCATCCCTATATGACAGGATATTTTATTGATATATTGCATAAATCAGTTTCCATTGAACCGGTTGATATAAAATATTTTGAAAAAGGTGGTGATATCCATATTGTATCGGGTATTGCTGGAATTATGTTCCGAGGTCCAGTTAAAACAACAAATATTTATTTTGATTTTGGTTTTGGAATAGGCTATACTGCTATTTTTAAAGATAGTTACGGTGCGCATTCTTATGGCAATGATACAGACTACACATTCAAATTAGGGGCAGGCTATAAGGTTAACCTTTCACATTCTATAGCATGCAATTTTGGTGTTGATTGGATAGCACCTGGATTAAGTAGCTACCATAAATTAAATCATGGCGGTTATGTGAATTTATACTATGGAGGAATTTATCCTTATATTGGTGTTGCATTTTAATGTAAACTATTATAGTATATGCGCAAATTTTGATTTGTAAAAATTTGCATGGTGAATAAAGTGATGAAGCAATTCTGCCATTATGGCATAGCTATAATGTTATTATTTTGTCTTTATTCTATAGCTTTTGCTAATGAAGACCATGATTTCTATATAACAACGGCATTAGGATGTGGCTTTTCACAAGGTGTCCTTGGTGAATATGTGTATGATAATGGTAGAAAAGTAAGTCAATTACATTGGAATATCGATCACCTTTACTACTATTTTTATGAGGTAGCATTATACTATGGCTGGTTTACCACTGGATTATCATTGCAAAATAGTTATGACCATTCTATTGGAACAATAAATGATTCGGATTGGACTGATAATAATAATCCATATGTAAAAACTAACTTTTCGCATCATGACAATTATCTGGAATATATGCATAATTATAATGTTTACTGTGGATTTTTAGTAGTTAATAATAAAGATTTTCAACTTATAATGAAAGCTGGATACATCTATAAAAATATAAAAATGTCGGCACGTGACGGCTATGTAGAATATCCACCCGGTTCGCCAAAGGTATCAATGTATGGAATAGGTATTATCTATCAACAGGAGTATTCCATTCCCTATATCGCAATAGAAGCTATGTATACTATGTATAATTTATCACTATCTGGAGGACTATCCTGCGGTATATTTGCCGATGCTGATGATGTTGACAATCATGTTAAACGCGACATTGATTTCCATGATGATTTTGATGGGATACTCTATCTTTGTGGAAAAGCTGGCATACAGTATTCATTTACCCATTTTATCATTGGAGGCAAAGTGATATATGAATATGTACCGGTAACCAAAGGCGATGAATATTATATCAATAATAGCAATGGAAGCAAATCTCCAGTATATAATAATTGTGGAGGCTGTAAACTTGCGGTAATGAGCATTGAACTTTTTATTTCAATAAAAGTAGAATTATAAATGCTGCATTTTATATAAACATTTTCTGAAATCTTCATATAAATAAATACATTTGACAAAATACTATAATTTAATACATTCGTTATAATTTTTTTCAAGGAATATCTATGCGATTATATGAACTGTTCATAGGATGGCGGTATCTTAAGGCAAAAAAATCTCAGGGATTCATCTCTTTTAATACATTTTTATCGCTGTTTATAGTTGCTATTGGCGTATTTGTCATTATCGTGGTTATGTCAGTAATGACGGGCTTCCAGAGTCAGATTCGCGATAAAATTCTGGATGTTGATGCGCATATAACAGTGAGTCGCTTTTTTGTAGATAATAATAGCGAAGGTTTACCCGATTATAAAGAACTATCGAACAAGATAAAAACAATAAAAGGAATACGCTCTATAGAACCATTTGTCCAGGGACAGGGTTTAGTGCGTGTTAAGTCATATATTTTTCCTGTAGCAATCCGTGGTTATGGCATTCCCGGTATGGTCCCTGATGATATAAAAAAATTTGTCACTGCCGGTGATAAAGAATTTAGTAAACCTACTACAATAGCTATTGGCGAGGAGATGGCATTTAATTATAATTTGCGCTTAGGCGATTATTTAGAGATTATTGTTCCCAAAGGAAGGTTAACCGCAAAAGAAGGGATAACGCCCGGCATCGGGAAATACCGCATCGCAACTTATTTCAAAACGGGATATTACGATTTTGATACCAAGCTTATCATCATGACAATACCGCAAACGCAACAGCTCTATGGCATTGGTAATATTGTAAGCGGACTTGCTTTGAAACTTGATGATATATATGATATGGATAAAATAGCTTCAACTGTTCAGGGACTCATTGGCTATGATTATCAGGTAACAACTGCTGAACAACAAAATCAAAATTTATTCTATGCACTGCGTCTTGAAAAGTTAATTATGACTATTATTTTATTTTTAGTGATAATCTCAGCTTCATTTACCATAATGGGTACACTTGTCATGGTGGTAATGGAAAAACGTAAATCTATTGGCATATTAAAAACAATGGGGGCGCATCCATATTCCATCATGACCATCTTTGTGCTTGAAGGTTTTTTCATCGGGCTCATTGGTGCAATTGTTGGCGTTATTACCGGGCTTGTTACCGCCATCAATTTGGAATCAATCATACACTGGATTGAGAGAACTATTAATGGTGTAATGTCATGGATATTTATAACTTTTGATTTAGGTATTTTTTATCCTGTTTCGCTGGTGCCAAAGAATGTATATTATATTGATTCGCTTCCCACGCAAATACAACCTGAATTTGTTATGATTGTTGCTATACTGGCAATCTTTATTGCCACTGTGGCTGCCATTCTGCCATCATGGTATGCATCACGATTGCATCCTGTTGAATCAATACGCTATGAATAATTATTGCTATGGATAACCCTATGGATGATACCGTACACAATAGTGCCATTAAAGGCATGGATATTATTAAACAATATGGATTTGGCAGCAGCACTATTACAGTGTTAAAAAATATTAGTATAACCATTAATAAAGGTGAGATAGTTTCGATAGTTGGTCCATCAGGTGCAGGAAAATCAACCCTGTTAAATATTATTGGGTGCCTTGATACCTTCCAGCAGGGATATGTTCAGATATTAGATCAGGATATTTCACCATTTTCGTATGATGAGCTGGCAACATTTAGAAATAAGCATATTGGTTTTATCTTCCAGATGCACAACCTGATGCCCGAATTTACCGCACTGGAAAATACCATGATGCCTCTTTTAATACGAAGAGTATCAAAAAAGGAAGCAAAACACAAAGCACTTGAGTTGTTAGAGCACTTCAAAATAGTTGATAGAGCAGGGCATAAACCTGCTGAGTTGTCGGGTGGTGAATGTCAGCGTGTTGCTGTTGCACGAGCACTCATAACGCAACCTGATATTATACTGGCTGATGAGCCAACAGGTAATCTGGACAGTAAAAACTCGGATATTTTAATTGAACTTTTATTTAAAAATTGTAAGGATAAAGGCTCAACAGCAGTGGTTGTTACTCACGATCAGAGCATAGCAGCAAAAACACAAAGAATCATTACATTAATAGATGGGATGATACAGAGTGAAACAATGAATTTATAATTAATAATAAAATGAAAAAGGAATTATGGTGTTATGAAAATTGAATTTGTTGGTGGAGCACGCACGGTAACTGGTTCATCATTTATTGTTAAGAATAATAATTTTACCGTTATGATTGATTGCGGTATGTTTCAGGGAACACGTGAGCTAAGGGAACGAAATTATCTTAATCTCATCTATGCACCTTCACAGATAGACAGTTTACTTTTAACCCATGCACATATTGACCACAGTGGACTTATTCCAAAATTAGTAAAAGAAGGTTTTACTCAGCCAATATATGCCACAAAGGCAACCTGTGAACTTTGTAGTATTATGTTGCCCGATAGTGCCCATATTCAGGAGCAGGATGCTGAAATCATTAATAAAAAGCGAAAAAAATTGGGACGCGAATATATTGAACCACTATACACCTCTGAAGATGCAGAGCGTTGTATGCAATACTTTAATCCTGTGAGATATCATCAAACGGTATCAATTCATCCTGATATTACAGTAAGTTTTAAGGATGCTGGTCATATATTGGGTTCATCGTTTATAGAGATGAATATCAAAGATAATGGCAAACAAAATGCTATAGTATTTTCTGGTGATATTGGCCAAAAAAATCAGGCAATAATTCGTGATCCTGAACTTCCCGACTATGCTGATATATTGCTTATAGAATCAACCTATGGTGACAGACTTCATAAAAGCAAAGAAGATACCTATAATGAATTAAAAAAAGTTATACTTGAATCATATAATAAACATGGTAATATAATTATTCCAGCATTTGCTATTGAACGTACCCAGGAATTATTATACACCATAGCACAGCTTGTGAAAAAGGGGGAAATCCCCCCAATACCTGTTTATTTAGATTCACCTTTAGCAACATCAGCTACTCATATTTTTTTGAATAACCAGGATTGTTTTGATGATGCTATAAATAACTTATTGCGTTCGGGCGATAGTCCTCTGGATTTTCCTAATCTTCATTTTGTTAAAACAGTGGAAGAGTCAAAATGGTTAAACAAGAATGCAAAAGGTGCCATAATCATATCTGCAAGTGGGATGTGTACTGCAGGGAGAGTAAAGCATCATCTGTTGAATAATTTATATAAACCCGAGTCAGCGGTTGTATTTGTTGGATATCAAGCAGAAGGTACTCTGGGAAGACGAATTGTTGACGGTGCACACATGGTCAAAATATATGGCGAAAATGTTGCTGTTAGAGCCAAAATTTATACTATTGGTGGATTTTCTGCTCATGCTGATAAAGAAGGACTGCTTGATTGGATGAGTACTATCAAAAATCCTAAATTAAAAGTCTTTGTTGTCCATGGCGAAGAAAATGCATCAGCATTGTTAGCGGAAGAAATACGTAACAGATTTGGCTATACAGTTTATGTGCCTCATTGGGGTGAGATAGTTGATCTTGAAACAATGAAATCAGAATATGCAAAATATAGTCCATTTGAAATTACTGATAATGTTGAATCTGAGCTTGAGCATGTTGAAAAATTGGTGCAAACTTTAAAAGCACGATATAAAAAAGCAAAAGAAGAGGGCAGGCGCATCAACTGGAATCAAATTGAAAATGACATATCTGATATACGCGAGCTTGTATCAATGATTAACGATGAACTGTAGCGCATGCCCAATCTTTAATAACTATCACTCATAAACCTTTTCTTCAACCTGATCTGCACCAGGAGCATCCTGTTCAACATCTCGCAAATTTAATTTTGAGATTACCTTAAAGTATTCTTTATACCATTCATTCTGAATGATTAAATCCATAATCTCATTGGTACCAACCCATATCATGGATAACCTGATATCCCTTACAATACGTTCAAGTGGATAAACATTGGTATAGCCAATACCACCCATTACCTGCATGCAGTTATTGGCGATAGTCCATGCGGATTCGGTTACAAACTTTTTGGATTCGGACACCATCCTTCGCACTCTTCCTGGATGTACTTTGCCTGAATCAATAGCCAGCGCTGTACTGTATACCAGTGATCGGGTAGCATCCAGTAACATGACGCTATCTGCCACTTTAAAGCCAACTGCTTCAAAATATGCTATGGGTTGACCAAATGCTTTACGCATAGAGGTATATCGGGTTGCTATCTCAACTGCAGGGCGCACACTGCCAATAGTCATTGCAGCGGTACCTAAACGTTCGGGCAACATATTTCTGACAAAAACATCAAAACCACCATTAATACCATTCAAAGCATACCGTTCAGGGACTCGTACCTCGTTTAAAATTAAGCGACCAGCACCACCCCCACGAACTCCCATAAGTCCGTAGATATATTTTGTTTCAACACCTTTTGTTCGTGGCACCATAAAGCAGGTTAAACGCTGATGAGCCTTCCCTTCAGGATTGGTTACCGCGTATACCATAAACCAATCAGCACCTTCAGCTCCAACAATAAATCGTTTTTGACCGGTAATAATCCAATCACTGCCATCTTTCTTGGCAACTGTTGATGCTCCAAAAAAATCTGAACCGCCGCGTGGTTCTGTCAGGCATTCTGCAGCATAAACATCACCTTTTAATAACGGTACAACGATTTCCTGTTTTAATTCTTCGCTTCCAAATTCAACTATTGCTTCACACACTATATCAGCACCAACGCCCCATAAACAAGCTAATGAATAACTGGCAACGCCAATCTCTTCTGCAACAATACAATCATCTACCCAATTTAGTCCTCTGCCGCCATATTGTTCTGGCAATCGTATGCCCAGCAAATTCCTTTTTCCAGCCTCTTTTAAAAATTCTTTTGGGAAATGTATTTTTTCTGCATCCATGTCTAAAATCATTTCACGAGGTACCCATTTTGCAAAATCACGAGCTTCATCCCTCAACTTCAATTGTTCATCGTTCATGATATAATCAAACATATATGCCTCCTCACATATATATGGTATTCATTGCTACATTCATTTATCAGGTTCAGTTCATTATTGCGATAACAACTATCGATAACAATATATGCTGATAATTATGATGCTATTACTCAAAACTATATTCAACAATTTTTTGTACGATAGTTACCTATGAAATATAACATATTGTTATATTAGTGTTATAGCTGTTATACTGTCAATACAAATATCAAAAAAAATTTTTTATTGTCATAAAAAAGTAAATATGCATTAATAATCGCGTAACACAGTATACTACCTGTCTGCTAAATGTAAGATGCGAGACTATCATGGTATGTTTTCAGAGAAGTATAAAAACTTATATTTTTCACTATTTCTATGACATCGATGGTACTATAAAAAATGAGTATATGTTATGGCATTTAAAAAGATTGGCAAAAAGATTCAAATAGCTCGTGAAGAGAAGGGCATAACGCAGATTGAATTGTCAAAGATGCTTGGCATTACACAGGCTGCATTATCAAACTATGAATTAGGCAAACGCAGATTGTATTTACAGCAAATAGAAGAGATTGCAAAACATCTTGAAAAACCTGTATCGTATTTCCTTGATGAAGAATCTTCTTCAAACATTGATGATGAACTATCTGATATTACCATTAACTCTATCACTGATAAAATCAAAAATCTTACACATTATGAAATAAATGAACTAAATCAATTTATTGATTATTTGCTATGGAGAAGAAATCATGAGTAACGGGATATCAACTGATAATCTTGATGCATTAATAAATAATTGTATACAAACATTAAATATTAATAAAACAAAATTTGATAATTTACCCGATTATGAAAGGGCTTTGGCATATTATTCAATATACCATACTAATAAAATACATCTGCTGCTGGTAAGTAATACATACAAAGGTCTTGCTACAACATTTACTCAAACGGGAAAAGTATTTGAAGAACTTGCGTATCATTATTTTGATACTTTGCCAACCATGTTAACTACGATTCATTGTCTGGAATTAATAAAATCTATTGCGGATGATAATAAGAAAATATTTTTACTTAATCATATCATCGATGCAAAAAAGCCTTTTGCATTTTGTTTAACCGAAGAAAATGCTGGCTCGGATATTACAGCTATAACAACAGTTGCAACAAAAAATAATAACCAATATATTATTAATGGTACAAAGGACATTGTCATAAACAGCGGCATTGCATCGTTTTATATTGTTTTTGCACGGAGCGGTAAAAAGGGCAGGGCAGGTTTAAATGCATTTTTAATTCCGGAAAATGCTAAAGGATTATGCACAAACAAATTAATGTTAGATAGTTTTTATAATAGTGTGCTTGGAACGGTAACCCTGGAAAACGTAACTATAGATGAAGAGTATCAAATAGGAGAAGATGGAAGTGGTTATTTTTTGTTAACTGAAATGCTTGATAAGGGAAGGCCATTGGTAGCTGCTTGTTGTGTTGGTGGATCACAAAGAGCCTTTGATATAATATTAGAACATACAAAGAAACGAAAACAATTTTCAAAAACTCTTTACAATTTTCAGGGAATAAATTTTACAATTGCCGAATTTGAAACCCGTATCCATGCAGCACGATTATTATATCAGGATGCATGTAAAAAAATTGATAATGGTGAACCTTTTAGCAAAGAATCCTCTATAGCAAAATATTTTGCATCACGATTATTTTTAGATATTACAACTTTTGGTATGGATGTTTTAGGCTACCGTTCCATTTTCAATGCAAGCGAGATAAAACATCTTAACAACTGTGCGCATACCATGATGTTTATTGATGGCACGGAAAATGTCCAGAAAATGATCATTGCCTCGCTACTATAAATGTATTAATAGTTATCCTTAATTTTTATGTTTTGATAGTTGTCATATAAAAACAGATGTTTTATCAACTCATTCTTTCTGTTTATTAAATAGTTTATATATTCACTGTTGTTGTTTTCTTTTTTAAGCAGGTTTATATACTGCATAATAGCGATGGGTTGAATTCTCTTCCCATATTTATATTTTGATTCAGTGTCAGGAATGTTGATTATCATTACGGGAATTACTGTATAGTGGTGATTGTTTTCAGTATTCTTTGTTACAGTAAGCTGTACAATAATTGTTTCACGTGTACTGCATTCAACACTGCTTATGGCATCAATATGGACTGAAGACTGGTTGGCTATAAAATTACCAAGGCTGTAAAATATGGTACAAAAACGTCCATCATTTGTTTTAAACTGTTCAACAGGTTGAATCACATGCGGATGGTGTCCTATAACACAATCTACGCCTGCCTCACAATAGGTGTGTATAATATCCCTATCTTTTTTTGCAGGTTGTGTTTTATATTCTTCACCGATATGAGCCACCATAACAAGAAAATCACATTTTTGTTTAATACGAGCAATATCATTCAATACTTTGTTTATGCTATAAAAATCATTTATATAAATATCTTTTTTTAGTTTTCGTGATAGTTCATAGTTGAAAACTCCTGTATAGGCAATAATGCCTATTTTGATACTATCACCAACTACAATGCCATTTATTGAATCTTTTGTTGTGTTTATCAGTGTACCTGCACCAATATAATTAATATTTTTTGATTCAAGTATTTTTATGGTGGACAGTAAACCTTCGTATTGTTGATCAAGAATATGGTTATTTGCAAGTGTCACAATATTTATATGATTGCTCACAAATGCATCTAAAACTGCTGGAGTGCAATTGAATATAAAAGGTTTGCTTGTAAACGGTGGAGCAACGGGAAACTCCATATTTGTAACAACATAATCTGAATTTTCAAATTCTGGTTTTATATGTTCAAATAGTATATCAAAACCACCATTATTGATAGTTCGTTTTGTTTTTATATCAATAATATTATTTCTGAAAGCAAACGACTTTACAGGACCATGCATAATAACATCTCCTGTAAATGATACTGTTAACCCGGTGTTATTGTTTTTAGATTCTACCGTATTAAAACAGGAAATAACAAATATAAATATTATTGGGATTGCAATGCTTATTAATCTCATACTATATGATAGTCCCTATGGTTTATTGGCTCATTATAAAGTACATATCCATTATGCAATATCTTTTAAAAGATATTTTATACAGGTTTAAATTTGTCTATTCATTTATCGTAATCTAATAAAAATAGATACTGAACTTCCATTTGAACTTTCATTACTTCTGATAAGATATATTATGTCACATTAGAAATTGTATTCATAAAAACATTAAACACATTCCAATTACTCTATAATAGTAACTATCACCACCAAATGTAACAAACCGACAGCATACCGTGAACCTGCTCTCCGTATAATTTAAGTGTCATAGGTATCAACAGAAATAAATTTTTTGGCATTGATTGTAATGCTGCTGTTAATACGTTATTTACGAAAATATTCATAAGCAGTAACTATCGCATAAAAAATGAACATGATATACCATGAAACATGGAACCAGATAGTATAGTAGTTTAACCTTAATTAATATAAAGCTGCAGTATAATAGATTACATTGTCAAATGAATATTTGATGACCTCACCTTCAATGCACATTGCCTCTAAATGAGTGTATGTTTCTGAAAGTGAAAGATACATATCGAGCACTAAATTTATTCCCTTAAGACTTTTGAAAACCTTTCGTGCAAGCGAATAGACTGTGTAATCATTATTCAATAGTATGGAAAATATTCGTTGCTTCCGTAATTGGTATATCTTGTGATAGGTGTTGATTAACCTGTCAAGTTTTCCATCAAAGGGTTCACCGTGTGCAGGAAATGTTACACGGGGATGTAGCTTTGTAATTTTTTTCAATGCAGTATGAAAAATAGCATGACTCTGTGAAACGGGGAATGATGTATTTGGTTCAAAGCCCGCTAAAATAATAGGTTTTACTCCAGGAACAATATGATCTCCAGAAAATAGCAAACTCTCCTTTTCAATAAATAAACACATCTGCCCTTTTGAATGTCCTGGTGTTAAAATCAATTTTGCATTATAATCTCCTACTCGTAATGTATAAACTTCATCAATTATTTTATGGGTGATGGTAACGTTATGACCCATAGATTTAAATGCAACATCAAGGATTGCTAATGGCACAATCAACGCTTTTGGTACACCCATAGATTGCATAAATCGCAACATTACCAATGGATTGGCATAAACTCCTTTTTCTATCCGCATTGCGTCAGCATTATGGGCTATCACCTGAATATTATTATTGCTTCTTTTCACTATTGCATTTGCTGCACCATAATGATCCACATGACCATGTGATGGTATAATCTGATGAATATCCTTAAACTGCAATCCAATCTCATGCAAAGCTTTTTGCAATAATCTCCATGTCCATGATATTCCGGTATCAAAAAGGGTGTTTACTTCGCCTTTAAAACAATAAACATTAATGTAAGGTGGATTACCGGGAAGTGGCAGGGAAATTCTGTATATGGAATCATTAATCTGTGATATTTTATATGATAGTTTCAAATTTTACCATGTTTCCATCAAATAATAATCTTCACGCTGAAAAATCATTTTTGACTATTTATACTATTTATTTTATTATAATAAAAAGTACAAAATTTCCACTGTTTATACTAAGAGAAATACATCAAAAATTATTTATAAGTGGCATCATTATGTATTGAATAAAATAATTGTTTATCTCCGATAGTTGTCAATGATTTTATAAATAAAATGTTGATGAATCAAAACCTGGTATGGCAATACTATGTGATAGAGATGCAGAATCATACCTTGCAGTTGTTAAAGAATTATTAGCATGGCTTATATATCCTTTAACTTCATAAATAAATCACTCAATTTTGAATCTTTCCGGTAAAATACCGGTGGCTGCCCTAACGGTGCATCTATTTTTACGGTTCCACCAGAAAATTCTTTTCCGCTCCAAACATGAATCCAGTTGTCATGCGGAAGATATACTTCCCACTTCTTTTTCCCTTTACTGTACACTGGAGCTACCAGTAAATCCCTGCCTAACAAATACTGATATTGGAATAGATGTAGTTTCTCGTCATCAGGATAATGGATATACGGATGCCTGATCAATGGCAAGCCATTAGTATGGTATTCATCCTTGCATTTTTCAAAATAGGGTTTGAGTGCTGTATGAATTCTGGTCATTTTAGCTAAATGCTGCAGGGTTTCTTTATCGCTGTTAAACTGCCAGTTAGATTCCGGGCGGTTACCTTCATGTGTTCGCATTACTGGCGTAAATGCACTCAATTCAGCCCACCGCATAAATAGTTCTTTGCTTCGCTTAATCCATAGCAATGTTGTATAACCACCAATATCCGAATGGTAGTACCCTACTCCACAAAAACCCAGAGAAATTCCTGCCGGTATAACCGAAGCAAGCCCATCGTTTTTACTCCAGTTAACAAGCTGATCGCCAGCCCAGATTAATGGACTGTATTGCGAAGTACCAGTATAACCAGCACGCGTAAAAAATACAATATCACCCAACTTGCCGGCTTCCTTTATAGCTTCATAATTTACTTTTGCCCACTGTACTGAATATGTATTATGAAATAGTTCTGCCGACTCACCTGAATAAAGCTGTGTATCAGTTTCAAGATATTCGCCAAAATCTGCCATCCAGCCGTTTAAACCTAAATCAATCATATTTTTCTTTATTACATCTTTAATCCATCTGCATGCATGCGGATTGGTTAAGTCAATCACCCCTGCCGGGAATGCTGTGGTTACAATATGCCGTACTGCGCCAGTTTTGTCCTTTACCAGGTATCCTTTTTGGGATGCTTCTTTATATAAATCGCCATCCGTGGTTAAAAAACAATTTATATAGCCTAAAAATTTTATATTTTTGTGCGATAGTTCCTTAATAAGAGCCGGCAGGTCAGGATATAATTCTTGTGAATATCGCCAGTCCCAGAATAACTGCTTCCCAAACCATGTTATCCGTTTGCCAACCCAATCCTGCACCCATACAGCCGAAACCCTGACACCCGAATCGAGAGCATCCTGCAATTTTGATTGTACCACTTCAGTCCCGCCCTGAACGCCAAGCCACATACCGTCATGAACCCATGCAGGGAGGCGAGGCTGTCGTCCAACAAGATCACCTACCGCTTTTATACATTCAACTGCAGAATCATAATAACCAATAACTATAGATACCGGTATCTGCCAGAAATAGAGACAATGGTTGGTATCGTTAAAAGAAAACTGTGCATAGGACGAAATATTGCAATGCACAAAATAGTTGTTACTTGAAACAAAGGTTGGTTGTGGATAGTAGGTTGTATTCCATGCACCACCAGCGCCATGAGAAATAGTAGCTAAAAAGGTAATCAAATCATGGCCCCGCCCTACTCCCTGCTCTTCCACCCACAATGGTATGGTTTTATTTTTTAAATCCAATTTTGAAAATTGTTCACCACAACCATAGATGTGTTCTTTTTTATATGCCTCAAGCTTTAACCACAATCTGTTATAATCTGGTTTACATTGAAATGAAATAGTACAGTTATCTTTTGCATTTATTGCAATGGTAACGGTATCATCAAAATTTATGGTTATCGTATCAGAATTTTCTTTTATGGTAAATTTTTTAAGATTTATTTTATTGGCAATCTTTTCCTTTATTTTGAAAGAACCCTTACTCATGGCATACTCTGCAGTACCATTGCCAACAGCAATACATGGATTGTTAGCAGAATGTTTCAAAATACAACGGTTTTTATAATAAACTAAAAATGAGCTTTCATCATGTTCCACCTTTAGCATGGAATTGTCATCAATCTGTGACCCGTCAGGTTGCACTTGTTGTAACGCTTTACCTTTTTGCGCTATCACAGCGCCTGTCTTTTCTTGCTGCAACGCATCTTTTTCGTATGAATATGCACTATGCAGTTCAAATGTTGATAGCCCCGGTGAACCCAGCATAACAAATGCAACCATCACCATGGTAATGGTGATGGTAATGTCAGCAGTGGATAAACAAGATGCAGTATTTCTGTACCTACCCAATATGCCCATGCCTCTACTTTTATCAAATTGCAATAATATAATGATGATAAACAGAATCGCCAGTATAACAAAAAGTATCGTTCCCATTGCTATTATTGTGTTCATACTGCACCTTGATTATTCAAATTTTGCTACAATGAAATCTATTTTCAGTATAACTTTAAGATTATGCTAAAATAATATCTATGTCAAGAAAAGATTATATTATTAACTGATATCAGTGTAATGGAAAAAGTCTATTCTTTGTTAAATGTCTGCAACGTATAACCGTAAAATATTGAAATACGAATGGATAAAGCTTTACCTAATTAATAATCCTCATCATTTTAAATTGCAAAAAATAATTGAAAAAGTAAAAAATATTTGCAATAATGTTATATGTTATTTTTTAAGAAAATGATACTATCGATATTGATTTATATAACGAAACTAATCAAATACGAGGTTACCGTATGGCTCATGGTGAAAGAATAAATAAAAGAAAAGAAAATAAACGTAGACATATAGTAGATATATTCCGCCACCACACTACTCTTTCAAAAGCTGAAGTGAAACGTTATTCCGGTTATTCCATGGATACCGTCATGAACTCATTTAAAATCTTAAAAAATTCAGGTATAATAGTACCTACCGAAGGCAAACAAAAAGAAAAAGGCAGGAAAGCTTTTTTTTATACGTTAGATCATGAAAAACAGGTTTATCTTGGCATCACCTTCAATCAAAAAGCTATATATGTTTCCATAGTAAGTTTCAGTAATAAGATTTTAGCTACATCCAAAAGAACTATTAAAAGTAATATCTCAGCCAGTGAATTTAGCAAAGCTATAATCAATCAAATTGATGAGGTATTGGCACAAAATCCAATGTATAAAAAAAATTTAGTTGCAGTTGGCTGTTCAGTACCCGGCGATATAGATACAAAACATGGTATTTTACATTCATATACCTTAATGCCTCAATTAAAAGAATTCAACTTTAATGAACTTTTACTCAGCAAATTTCCCAATACTCGATTATTTTATGACCACAATATAAGCAGTATGATATCGTATGTCCTATCAACTTCAGACATTACTCAACGATACAATAGAATAATGATTGTTTCAGCACGTGCTGCCTGTGCTATTGGTTTAATATATAAAGGAGAGATCGTTAACAGTAGAGGTGAGATTGGTCACATTAAAGTAAGTGATAGCAATATTCAATGTATATGTGGTAGAAAGGGTTGTCTTGATTGTTATTTTTCTTACAAGGCATTTTTTGAATTACTAAAAAAATATGATTCCGCAAGACAGGATGAATGTTATGATAACATTGTGGAAGCATTGAATAAGCATTACTCCCAGAGAGCACCTGATATATTTGAAGTATTGGATAATGCATTGAAATTATTTTCTGATGCACTCCTTAATGTAATTAATATTTATTCACCTGATTATATTTTATTAACTGGAGAACTTTTTGAAATATTCAATGATGTTGTAGCTGAAATTGATATACATATAAAAAATTTGTTCAAAGATACCGGGTACATAACAATGTATAAACGTGCTATAATGGAGTTTCAAGATATGAAAACTGAAACGATAGCCCATGGTATATGTTTGACATTAATAAAACAAGATTGGGGATATACTGTATAATTACTTCTTTTGCAATACTATAACTGTTAAATCATCCCCAAGCCTTACCTCTCCCCTGAATTCATTAAAAGCTGCAATTATAAATTCACATATTTCCTGTACAGTGTTGCCCTGAGCGTGCAAAAAAGTTTCTTTGAGCCGGTCAAACCCATATTCTTCACCTGCTTCATTTTTTTGTTCAGTAAGGCCATCACTATATAATAACAGCATATCTCCCGGTTTCATACTGAATTGAAGAGGTGTATAGATATTTTGCAATGCACTTTTACCCAAAAACATCCCCTTTATATCTTTTTCTTTATGTGCACATACAATAACATTATTAGCTTCTTTTCGTTTTAATAGCAAATCAGTATGAGCAGCATTTACATATTCAACCTTATCGTCATTAAAACGCAATAGTATACCCGTTAAATAATTATCAACATTTTCAAGTTCCTGAATTAATTCCTGATTTATAGACTCCAGAACTTTACCTAAATGCACGCTAGAAAGCATTTCAAAATGACGGAAAACAATTGATTTTGACATAATTGTTAACAAACCAGAGGCAATGCCGTGCCCTGAAACATCAAATAATCCAACACCCGCTAATGTGGTACCCTGAATATAAAAATCATAAAAATCACCTGATACTCCTGACATTGCCTGAGCATATAATCCAATGTCATAATTATTTACAATTGGTGCTTTTTGTGGTATAATACTGCGCTGAACATTAACTGCCATAATCATGTCTCTGTGCGCAATTTCCTGCTGTTCGCGAATTTGTTCCAATGCTAATTTTAATTCCAGATTGGCTTCATATAACTGTTGTGTGCGTTCTTCAACTTTTTTCTCCAATGTAATATTTAACTCTTCTACTTCATTATGGTACTGCACTGTCTGAACAGCCAGTATTGCTGCTACCGATATTAAAAAAGATGGGAAACCAAATCCCATGAGATATATGGCCTCATCAATTTTTAATATATTATGCACAATGATATCCCAGAAAGCACAAAAATAAAAAGGAATACTTCCTATCATTAAAATTTTAGCTTCCTTTTTCTTTTGCTTTAGCGCTATAACCGTAATACTAATAATATAAACAGCAGGTATGATAATAAAAAGGATTACTTTATATCTGAGATTAAGAAATGTTGGATAATCCCTGGCTAATAATAAAATAACAGAAGGTATAATAGTTGATACTATTAATACATATTTAATAATTTTATTGTCAGAAATAGCAAGATACCTTGTTAAAAATCTTGATAATAAATACGCAATGATAAAAATCAGAATAAAAATAATTTTTTGCAATAAAAGATACGGTAAGAGGTTATAATGAAACCCCGGAAGCCGCGTTATAAAAAAATTTAACAGGTAGAAAGAAAAGGCAATACATGTTAATCCAAAATATAAATTTTCTATATCTTTCTTACGTAATGCATACATTAGTATATAATAACAACCAACAAGAAGAAATAAAAAAGAAATAATTGCATTGATCCGCGAATCAATAAAATCTAAATAATCATATTTCTTTTCTAATTCTTTGAAGTTGCCTATTATATTTTTGCCAGCTATTGAGCCTTCATGATTAACATAAACTTTAATGAGCAGTATATTTTTTTCATTAACTTTCAAAAGACTTTTTGGCAACATATATAATCGGTATTTATTCCATTCACTAAAAAAATTTGGAGGAAATTGCCCTGTACTTCCAATCAGTTCACCGTTGAAATATGTTTCATCAGCTATCATTATTCTACCCAGTAAAACTCCCAGCAATGGCATGTTTGCAAATGAACTGGGAATTGCAAAATCATGGCGCAACCATAGAAATCCTTCATAATTCGGAACTGAAGTATGCAAATCACTGGCGGTTTGTAATGGCTTAAATGGCAGGTTTACAGCAGTATCATAACTTTGTTCAGGTTTACCTACTGCATATTCCCAATTGGATAAATGAAGAAGTTCAGATGCAACCGCAGGGTGATTTGCAATATACAACATACTCAAAATCAAAATAATAATTGCAATTGAACTGTTTTTTCTAATCATTAACTAAACCCCCTCCTCAAAATACTTAGAAATTAATTTTTATTTATAAACATAAATCCGTTATTACCCAAAGGAATAATTATTATAATTAATATTATTATCGATAGTAACTGAAAATATACCTTAAATCCAATTAAATAAAAATTACATCACCGTATCCATTATGAAGACTGATAATAAAATAAATCAATAAATTTATCGTTAACGATATATGTAAATAATAAAAAATTTACTTACCTGATAGTATAATGTATCCGACATAATATATGAGACATAAAAATATATGATGAGAGGTACCTATGCAGAAAAAAACTAAGAGCATCTCATTTAGTAAACAATTAAAAAAATATATTTCAATTAAAGGATTGGAAATGGTAATTCACCTTGTCAATGGTGAGATAATTGAATTGCATAATAATGTTCGGCTTGAAAAAAATACAATAGTAGTAAAAAATAAAAACAATGAATTTTACATTCCATTGTCAGATATCAAATCTATTGATCTTTATGCGGCATAAATATTTTTTACATTATATATAATAATTATTGACATACATATATTTTTAAATATATTTTTGTAACCTGAGTATATTTCACCATACAGAATGAGTATGGTATATTCTATTTTTAAATTTATAAATATGAGTAAGATTCAAATACATATCATTAACATAATTTCAGTGATTGTTTTTTCATTCATTGCAGCGCAGGTTGTTAATCAAACCATAAAAATATTTATTAAACCACCTGATTACAAAAACTATGTGCATACACGATATAAACCCATTACTACTCCGGTAAAAAGTTTTTCTGAATATCAATCGATGCTGGATTCTAATTTTTTTAAAATAGCCATGGCCGATAGTTCCGGTAATTCAGTAGTCAGCAGCGAAATAAATGAACTTGTTGTATTGGGTACTATTTCTGGACCAGCTACTATTGCACGTGCTTTAATAAAAAGACAATCAGAAAGCTCTGCACAAATTTATAAGATTGGCATGGACGTATATGGGTTCAAACTTATTAAAATTGATAATGCAAAAGTTTATTTAAAAAAAGATGGCAAGATTGAGATCATTGATATGTTTGCTAAAGAAAAACCTCAGGAGGCATTATCTTCACAGCAAACAATGCAACAAGGTACAACTTCTGCAAACAGAGTTGCCAAATCAATAAGTAAAGCTGAAATCCAACAAAAAGTACTAAACAATCTTGACAATGCTTTAAATGGTGTTAGAGCTGGTCCATACAGAGTTGGGGGTAAAATAGAAGGATTTAAACTATTTTCAGTAGCTCCATTTAATATATTATATTCTATGGGAGCACGTAGTGGTGATATAGTAAAAAGAATAAATGGACAACCAATCGATAGCACCGAAAAATTAATGAAAATGTGGGAAACCCTTAAAACTGACACACGCTTTGTTATAGAATTAGAACGTTCAGGAAAGATGATAACCTATGATTTAAATGTTTCAGAGTAATTATACTAACAATATAAAAAGATTGGTGATTCAATGCTAAACAAAATTTTTTGCATTTATAAATATTTCCTGTGTTCAGCACTTGTTATGATTTTTTTCACAATAATTTATGCGCAACAGGAAAATATAACTCCGGATAAATCTGTTGATTCACAAATACAGGCAGAAATTACTCCAAAGGCTGTTGAAGCAAATCCTCAAAGTCAGGAAACTGTTTCTCAAAATGAACAAAAGGATGTAACACAAAAACCAGAAATAAAAATTGAAAAATTTAAAGGCAAAAAAAAAGATGAGGAAAAATATTTTACGCTGAATTTTAAAGATGTTGAACTCGCCGAATTTTTAAGTGTGATGAGTCAGCTTATAGGTAAAAATATAGCTCTTGATGAAAGGGTCCGTGGTAAAATAACTATCTCATCAGTTAAAAAAATTCCAGTTAGAGACGCCTATGATATTATGAAAGCTATCCTGGAGTTAAAAGGATTTGCAGTGGTAGAATCAGAAAATTTAATTAAAATTATCCCCATAAAAGATGCAATCAAGAAAAATGTTGAAGTTATTATAGATACTACAAAAAAACAAGTTATCCCATCAGATGATCAAACCATAACCTATTTGCAGGAAATTAAAAATGCTGATGCAGAACAGATTGCCAATACACTGCGAGCTTTAAAATCTCCTAACACCGATATAATTGTTTATAGAGATTTAAACATTATCATTTACAGTGGTACTGCATCAGAGATAAATGGGTTAATAAAAATAGCCAGTGCACTTGATAAAAGAATTGCAGAAATAGAAGTGGATAAAGCAATTAAAGGAGATATCCATGTTGTACATTTAGAAAATGCTGATGCAGAAAAATTAGCAGCAGTTTTATCAAGAATACCTTTTGCTGAATACGCTGCAATTAGCGTTGGGGAAACACAAACACCACAAACAGTTGAAGCTATAAAGAAAGCACAACAAGCCGTTCAGGCTAAATCATCGATAACTGACAAACAAAAGCTTTCAATCATAGCCAACAAAGAAACCAACTCCCTTATCATTACTGCCAAACCTGAAGAATTTAAAATGATAAAAAATATTATTGATCAGCTCGATATTGTTCGTGAACAGGTGCTGATAGAAGCTTTAATTATTGAAGTTGCAGCAGATAGTGGCTGGGGATTTGGCATAGACTGGATGATAGGCGACCAGAGTGGCACCCATCTATATGGCGGTTCATCCATACAGGGAACTCCACCATCATATACACTGCCATCGGGAATGACTGGCAAAGAAGTTGCAGTGCCTTTATCAACAGGCTTCCAGATTGGGTATTTATCTGATAAATCAATGTTAGGATTTGCACTTCTAAATGCTACAGGAGCTGAAAAACATTACAATATACTATCGACCCCTCAAATTTTAACTACCGATAATCAGGAAGCAGAAATAAATGTAGGAGAAGAAATACCCGTTCCCACAAATAACAGGATTAGCGACACGGGTGTACAGTTTTATACCTATGAATACAAATCGGTAGGTGTGAAATTGAAAATTACTCCGCACATAACATCAGAAAAAAGTATAACCCTGGACCTGTATCAGGAGGTAAATTCAGTGCTTGGACAAACAACAGTACTGGAATCTGGTTCTATAATACCTCCCACATTAGGAAAACGTGATATCAAAACAAAAATAAATGTTGCTGACAGTAAAACAATTGTAGTTGGGGGATTAATTACCAACAATAAAAGTGTGGAAGAAACAAAAGTGCCTATTTTAGGTGATATACCACTTTTAGGATGGTTTTTTAAACGGAAAGTTGTTGAATATAAAAAAACAAACCTTTTAGTTTTTATTACCCCTCATATTGTGACTAAACAGGCTAAAATGGATGCCTTATCCGAACAAAAACGAGAGGAGCAACGAAGATTACAATTAGAATAACTATGATAGGGATTAAAACAAAAAAATTAGGTCAAATTTTAATTGATAAACGGTTGATTTCACAGGAAGATCTTCAGGATGCATTGTTGTCTCAACAAAATACTCCTTTAAAAATTGGTCAGATATTGATAAAGAAAGGGCTTATTTCTGAAGATGATGTATTGATAGCTCTGGCAACGCAATATTCAATTGATTATGTTGAAACACTTGAATTTAATGATACAGATAATATACTTGGTAATATCCCAGTACAATTTTTAAAACGGTATAAAATCGTACCGTATACTGTTAAAAAAAATACCATTAAAATTGCTATCAACGATCCTCTTCTTATACAGCCTCTGGATAACATTAAAATAATGTATGACAGCTATAAGATCATTCCGGTGTTATCTACCGAAAAAGAAATAATGAAAATCATTAATAATCATTTTGATGTATTAAAAGAAGATTCAACAACATCTGTTATTGAGAATTTAGAGGAGTCTGATTTTGAAATATTGTCATCGCCTATAACTGAAACCGAAGATATTTTAGACATGGCCAATGAGGCACCCATTATTCGTCTTGTCAATACTGTAATAAAACAAGCAATTGAAGACAGGGCAAGCGATATACATATTGAACCTTTTGAAAAAGATCTCATTATACGTTTTAGAATTGATGGTATATTGTATAATATGTTTACGCCGCCTAAAAAATATCAGGCTGCAATCATTTCACGAATCAAAATTATGTCTAATCTTAACATTGCAGAAAACCGATTACCACAGGATGGCAGAATTCAATTAAAAGTTGGCGGCAAGGATATTGATATCCGTGTTTCCGTGTTTCCAACGTATTATGGTGAGCGTATAGTATTACGGTTGCTTAATAAAAGTGATATGAAATTTGACCTTGATTCACTAGGTTTTTCAAAAGATTCATTATCAATATTTAATGAATTAATAAAAAAAACACATGGAATAATTTTGGTAACAGGTCCAACGGGAAGTGGTAAAACAACTACACTATACAGTGTATTAACACGATTGAATACCTATGATGTAAATATATTAACTGTAGAAGACCCAATTGAATACCAGCTTCACGGTGTTGGACAGATGCAGGTAAAACCTAAGATTGATCTTACATTTGCAGCAGGTTTACGCTCTATATTACGTCAGGACCCTGATATAATTATGGTAGGTGAAATACGTGACCTGGAAACTGCTGAGATTGCCATTCAGGCAGCACTCACAGGCCACAGAGTATTTTCAACCATACATACAAATGATGCAGCAAGTGGCATAACTCGTTTACTTGATATGGGAGTTGAACCGTTTCTTATTGCTTCATCGGTCAATGCATTTTTAGCACAACGACTGGTTAGAACTATCTGTCCTCATTGCAAACAATCATATAAACCAGATGCTGTAGTTTTAAAGGATTTAGGAATAAAATCAACACAGCTTCAAGGAAAAAAATTATACAAAGGAAAAGGTTGTGATAAATGTATTAATACCGGCTATTTAGGAAGAACTGGCATCTATGAATTACTGCCAATAACAAATGATATACGAAAATTGATAATGGAACATGCTGATGCTGTAACCATAAAGGAAAAAGCCATAGCCAATGGTATGAAAACGCTTTTACTGGATGGCATTGAAAAAGCATTTCAGGGGATAACAACACTTGAAGAAGTATTACGGGTAAGTTAAATCATGGTTTTTGAATATATAGCATTGACAACTCAAGGTAGCACCATTGCTGATATCATTGATGCCCCTTCCGAAGTTGTTGCACGTCAGCGACTACGCAATAACGGATTATATATTGTTAAAATTTTAAAGCAAGATACTGTAACTGTTCATGGTACTGAAGGTAAAATTAACATCATTAATACTATCTTTGATAAAATATCACATCATATAAACCTGCGTTTAAGTACAAAGGAAATAAGCACATTTTCCAGGCAACTATCTACCATGCTGAAAGCCGGTATGCCCCTTCTTGTTTCGATCTCAACCATCATTGATCAAATTGAAAATCCTGTTTTCAAAAAAATAATTATTGATGTTAAAACAAAGGTTGAAGAAGGTTCATCATTATCAAATGCTCTGGATCTACATAAAAACATCTTCAGCGAGATGTATATCAATATGATCAGAGTTGGAGAAAGTCTTGGTTCATTAGACAGCGCACTGGAACGATTGGCAGACTTAGAGGAAAAGCGTAACCTTTTAAAAAGCAAAGTGCAGTCTGCTTTATGGTATCCTGCATTTATGATATTATTTGCCTTTGGTGTTGTCACATTCTTAATGATCAGCATTATCCCTTCGCTTGGGAGGATGTTTGCTGAACTGGGGAAGGATTTGCCTTTGCCTACAACCATTGTTATGGGTATCAGCAATTTCATTGTTTCATTCTGGTATGTGATACTCATAGTTATTATTTTTGCAATATATTATTTCAACCGCTATAAAAATACTGAAGAAGGCAGAAGAAAATTAGATGAACTAAAATTAAAATTGCCGTTGGTAAGCTCGTTATACAAAAAACTCTTGATACATCGTTTTACCTATAACTTAGGCGTTTTGCTTACCAACAAGGTTGATGTTATAAAATCATTTGATATAGTTCAGCGCATCATACGGAATGTCTTAATTCAAGAAAATATTGCACGTGCAGCTAAACTGGTGCAGGAAGGTTCATCCATTGCAAATGCATTGTCACGGGAACGTTTTTTGCCTCAGTATATTATAGGTATGATAGCTGCCGGTGAATCAAGCGATACAGTAGATGAAATGCTTTTAAATATTGGGAAAATCTATGAAAATGATATAGATCTATCTATTAATAGCATGACAAGCCTTATTGAACCTATCATTATTGTTTGTATGGGTTTTGTTATTGGTTTGATAGTTATTTCAGTATTACTACCAATATTTGAAATGAACTTAATTGTTAAATAAGGAGGATATGTATGGGCATTAAAAATAGTAAGTTATTTTTTAAAAAAATAATAAAAGCTCTTAGAGATGAAAGGGGTTTTACATTAATTGAGCTTTTGATTGTTCTTACAATCATTGCCATTTTATCAGTTGCAGTAGTTCCTCAATTTATAAATGTAATTCCCTCTGCACGTGTTAGTGCTGCACGCCAACAAATAGCTTTATTTTCTACAGCACTTGATCTTTATTACTTAGACAATGGCAATTACCCAACCACCGAACAGGGGTTGCAGGCTTTGATTGAAAAGCCAACAACTGATCCCATACCTCAAAACTATAATCCCAAAGGCTATTTATCAAAAGCAACAAAGATACCCAATGATCCATGGGGCAATCCCTATATTTATCACTGTCCTGGACAACATAATAATGACTACGAAATCATAAGTTATGGTGCAGATGGCAAAGAAGGTGGCACTGGTGCTGATGCTGATATTACAAGCTGGCAATAAGTAATATCAATGTATGATTACTTTTATAACACGCAACAACAAAGGATTTACATTAATTGAACTGATTGTAGTATTAGCAGTTTTTTCAATACTATCTGTTGTTGTGATGCCACGAATAATGAATTATTTATCATCAGCACGAGATAATTTTTTATTATTAACTACAACAATAAAAAAAACTTTTGATGATGCATTTATTAATCAACATACAAATTTTTTGATAATACATTGTGATAATAAGGAGTCAGAAATTTCAGACATTTCCAGCTCAATTTTTGAAAGAAGCAATGGCATTTCGGTGGCTATCCTTAATGAAAAGTCAGAATTTACTGAAAGTCAAAATAAATTGCTAAAATTTAGACAATTCCCTGATTCATTTTCTATAAAGGAAGTGTTGCTAACCGATGGAACAATATATACTACCGGCAATATTTTTATACCTTTTTATCCATCCGGATTCTCAAGCAGTGCTATCATTCATATATTGATTAATAATGACGAAGAGTGGTCGGTAACCATTAATCCCTATTTACGTGAGCCATCAGTAATAAAAGGCTATAGCACCTATGAAGAAACTAAATGATGGCTTTACATTAATAGAGATTCTTGTCGCAATTGCCATATTGTCAATATCCATGCTGGGGATTATGAGTGCTGTATCATCAGGAATCTTAGGAATTACCAAAAACAAAAATTTAACAACTGCAATGCTTATTGCTCAAAGTCAGATGAATAAATTTTTAATAGATAATCAAAGAGGACCTGATTTGCAGGATGAATCAATATCAGAATATCCAGGATTTAGTTTTTCACGAACTATCACCCGATATGAAAATGCAATGATTGGTCCAATAGATGCTTATAAAGTAGTCATTACGGTTAAATGGCTGGAAAGAAACCAGGAACGTAATCATAGCATATCCTATATTTATCAAAATCGGTAATATGAAGTTTCATTATAAAATACGCACAACATCTGATGGGTTTACACTTATTGAAATTCTGGTGGCAACAGCCGTTTCTTCAATTATACTGCTTATGGTTTATACTGCTCATCATTCTATCATTCAAGCAGTAAATAGCTTATCAAAAACCGCTTTGTTCTATGAACATGTTAATCTGGCTCTTTACCGTATGAACAGTGATTTTTCATGTGCATATTTTGACCGCTATAAAGAAAAATTGTTTTTTATAGGAAATAATGAATATGGTGATAAAAGCCTTGGAAAAGTTGATTTTGTAAGCATAAATACTGCAGACCAATTAATAGCAGGAAAAATTTCTGAATCAATACCAACCAGTGATGTTATTGAAGTTGGCTATTTTTTAAAACAGATGGAAACCCCAGATAAAGAAGGTAATTACTTATACTATTTAATGAGACGTTCTGATATCACCTATGATGACGATACTACTAATGGTGGCGATAGTTTTGTACTTTTATCAAATGTTGTCGACTGTAAATTTGATTTTGGTGTTGCTCAAAAATATACTGATAAGTGGGATTCTAAAGAATACCGGCGTTTCCCAAACTCTGTAAAGACAACCTTAATACTGAAAAATCCTTATGGCAATGATGAAAAATTTATAATAATTACTTATATTAACTTAAGTAAATAGTAAACATGAAAAATATAATAACCAGAACTATCAAACATATTAATGTAGTATTTTCCAATAAGGGATATGTATTAATAATTGTGCTTATTATAATAGCAGCCATTATATCTATTTCGTCAGAATTTTTAACGTTAGCACAAACAAATACTAAATATTTACAATCATTTACTAATAGACAAAAGGCATACTGGGTTGCACGTTCAGGAATCAATTTAGCTATTGAGTTGCTGGAAGCGGATAAAAAAGGTTCCGTAGCAAATTTTATAAGTGGTGATATAGAGACTGACCCCAACATTGATTCATATAAGGATATCTGGGCATTACCGCTCCCTGAGATTCCGCTGGAAAATGGGAATATTCAAATACACATTGAGGATGAAAATTCTAAAATAAATCTTAGTGTCCTCGCTAATGAATTTGTGGAACAAACTCCTTATTATATTATTACACAACGATTTTTTATTAATATGGGATTGCCACTTGATTTAGCTGATTGTATTCTTGATTGGGTAGATATTGATGATGCACGGTCACCGTATGGTGCTGAGTCTTCAGACTATTACCAAAACTTGAAAAAGCCATATAAGGCTAAAAATGATGCACTTGATAGTATTAATGAGCTTTTATTGATTAAAAATATAACACCTCTCATATTTTATGGTCTTGGTGGTGGTAATTTTGGTCTGGAACAAAATCTTGTAGATGACAACAAAGGCTTACAGAATGTTATTGAATCTTTAACTAAAAGCGCAAAGGTAGAAATTGCAAAAAGCATTTCACAGATAAAAATTGGCAAAGAAAAGAATAGAGCATTTTATAATTATTTTCGGGTTAATGGTGATAGAAGTGACTATCTCAATGATATAAACAAAATTAATATTAACACTGCAAGCTACAGGGTATTATCAGCATTGACAGATTCTATGACAGATGATAAAGTGACTGAGTTAATAAGAAGGCGTTTACAGAAACCTTTTAAAAATGTTGATGAAATCAGTGATATAATTACTGATGAAAATGTCAGGAAGAATTTATTAACAGTGAGATCATATATTTTTCAGATTAGATCAATAGGGAAAGTTGGCTCAACCACATTATCAATCATAATATTTTATCACAGAGAGCGTAAACAAATTATATTCTGGTCCGAAGCATGAGACAGGAGGTTTAGCTTGTTTGAAAATTTAGCCGTTTTTGATATTGGTTCAAGCTCAATTAAATGCATTAAAGCAAAAACAGGGTTTAAAAATTTTCAGATAGAATCACTCATTATTGAAAAATTGGATTTATCAGTAGAAGATAAATTTAATCGGATTGAAATTGCAATTGATAAAATCATATCAAATAATGATTTTACTGATTATACAATAATAACAACTTTGCCATCTAATAAATTATTTTATTATTCATTAAACTTTCCTTTTAATAATATTGAACAGATATCTGAAGTTATACACTACGAAATTGCTGATTGTATACCTCTTGATATAGAATCGGTAATATATGATTTTCAGCCTGTTGAAATAAAAACATCGAATGGAATGGATGTTATTGCAGTTGTGTCACAAAAATCTTTAATAAATAAGTTAATTGACCTATTTTCAACATATAATCTTGCTATAACATTTATTGGTTCTGAACATAATGCTCTTTATCATTCATATGTGTATTTCAACACTGTACAGGACGAATCGGTAGTACAACTCAATATTGGTTATGAAAAATCAATAATTAACCTTGTCATTAATAATGAATTAATTGCAACACGTTGTCTTTTGTTTGGAGTAAAAAATTTAGTACAGCATTTTGAAAAATATAAACCTGAAAACATAGCATTGCAGGAAATACTCTCATATTTATCTTTTGATTTTTCATCAATTGAAAATAATATCCATTTTGAATTACCAAAAAAATTAAATATAACTCAACAAAAGTTTAAATCATTATTCAATGAATTACAGGAAGAGATTAATAACTTAATTCATGAAGTTGTTTTATTTCTCAATGTTGAAATTAATAAATCTGCCAATGTTACCATTCAAAGAATAATTATATCCGGTGGTGGCGCACTTATTGCTGGCTTAAGTTCATTAATTTCACAAAATTTACAAATCCCAGTAGTGATGCAGGCATTGATCAATCAAACTAATGAAACCGAACTACAATCGCAATTTTTCATTGCATTTGGTACCTTGATAAATTATATTCATCGGAATAAACATAAAACTATTGATTTTTTAAAAGATGAATTTGGAACATCTTTAAAATTAAAGTCCAAAAAGAATTTTTATATCGCTTTTTTTTATGGTTCACTGAGTATTATTTTCTTTATCATTCTTATTATCATTTTGCTGGTAAACCAGGTATCAACATCATCCTATTTTAAAACAATTCTTGAAGAGCGATACAAACGATATTTTTTAACAAGCACTATACCTGACGATCCAATAAAAGAAGCAACCAATAAATACACCATGGTAAAACGTGAGGTTGATAGTATTGAATCATTTTTAAAAATAGAACAAAAGATGATAGATATTCTTTATTTGCTCATTTCTAATTTTCCCTATGACGCTAATTTTGATCTGAATAATCTTGTCATTAATGAAAGTATCATACGATTAGATGGATCAATAAATTCTATTGCAAAAATTGATGAGTTTAAAAATAGATTAACACAAACTCAAAAATTTGATTCTATTGTTTTCAACACCAATGTAATGCAAAACAATGTCAAATTTTCAATGACCATAAAGCTAAAATCCGGCAAACCAAAAAAAGCTGATGTAACTGAGGAATAGTCATGGTAAAACTATCTAACAGGGAAAAATTATTATTAAAAATTCTTATAGGGGTGATTATTGTTATTATGGGATATAATTTTATATTACTACCGTTAATAAAATTTTTTACTTCCTCAGATAGCACAATTATTTCTGATAAACAAAAAATTGAACAGCTTGACAGGATTTATAATAATTATAAAGAACTTGAAACAAAACGAAACTACTATATGTCATTATTGAAAGGTGAATCTGAGAATATAAGTACATTGATAGAACAATGGGCTCAAAATAGTAATGTTGCCAAAAATATAGCCTATTCCAGGAGAAATCAGACAAATGTTCAAAATAAATATATAAGAATAACTACCGATATGAAGTTGGATGGTGTGTCAATACAATCATTATTAAAATTTATTTACGAAATTGAAAATTCAAACAAATTAGTCAATATCAGCTATTTGCGAATCAACAAATCATTTAAAAGTCCCAACCTTTATGATGTTAATTTGAAGATTGAAAGTTACACATTACAATAATGCATCGGATTGGTTAATAACTATGACAGCTAATGATATAAAAATATTTATTTCAACATATTATATAAAGTTAAAGACTTTCATTAAAGAGATAGTAACTCTGCCATCTTTCTGGCACTATTGTATTTTATCAATTGTTTTAATTATTGTTTTTGTTTTTATTACATTTCCCTATGAGATAATTATTCAAAATCAAATTAAAACAATTGAAGGAAGTATTGCTAATTATATTTCTGTTGGAAATTTAAAAATCCATGCTCTTACTGATTCTTATGCTGAAGATATTATTATGGAATTGAAAAGTGGTTCGGAGGTTAATATTTCTAACGTTACATTCAACTTTACCATAAATCCTGTATCACTTTTTATCACACATAATTATGATGGGACTATTAAAATAAAAAATCTTAATATTAATTCAGAAAATCTTAAAATTGTATCTGATGCTGAATTTCTTTATAACATTACGCTGGATAAACAAATAGCATATCCTGTTGATGGAAATATCTTTGCAACATTCAGTAACGTATCAATTAGAGGAATCTCACTAAAGGGATTTGAAATACCCGACGTAAAATTGTCTCAGATAAAATCCGAACTAATTTTTCAAAAAGGAAATTTAATTAATATAAAATACCTCTTATTATCAGGACCAGAAATACGCGGCAATGCATATGGAACTATCTCTTTATCAAATTATTTTCAAAATTCTTCTTTGAATATTACTATCCAGATTGATTCACAATCCAGTATTTTAGAAGAATATAAAGTATTGCTTGAATCTTTACTAAAGCCAGGAAGTAAAAATATTACCTTTAAAATTATGGGTACAATTGGTAACCCACAGTTTATAACTGAATAGAATGAAAATAAAAGTAGCTGAAAATACCGGCTTTTGCATGGGTGTACGAAAAGCTGTTTTAAATATTGTTAATAAAATTAACAATGATAAAGAAACTATTTATGTTTATGGTCCACTAATACACAATCCTCAAACTATTGCAATCTTACAATCACGTGGTCTAGTCACAATAGATTCACTTGATAATATTAAAGGTAAAACAGTAGCTATCCGTACACATGGCATACCAAGAGAATCACTTCAAATACTAAAGCAAGAAGCATTACACATTATCAATCTTACCTGTCCAAGAGTTGCACGAGTTCAGGGGTTAGTAAAAAAATATTCCCGAGATGGTTATTTTATTATTATAATTGGTGATGATCATCATGCTGAAGTTGAAAGCGTTAAAAGTTATGCAAATAATGGAGTTGCAGTTATAGCTAGTATACAGGATATACAGACCATACAAAAGGCGGACAAATATATAGTAGTAGCACAAACAACCTTTGATGAATTATTATTTGAAAAAATAACAGATAAATTAAAAGCTAAATATACTAATATATTAATATTTAATACTATCTGTGACTCAACTCATAAACGCCAAAACGATGTCATTAAAGCAATTAATGAAGGGATTGACACTCTAATAGTTGTTGGTGGGAAAAATTCAGCAAACACTAAAAGGCTGGCTTCTTTAGGAAAAAATAGCAACATAAAAACTTTTCATATTGAAACTGAAGAAGAACTTCTATATAAAGATTTTAAGGATTCCAGATATGTTCTGGTAACAGCAGGAGCTTCAACACCAGGATGGATTATTAATAATGTATTAGAAAAATTATATGCTATTTCAACAAAATATATAAATCCATTACTACGAATTATCATTCATTTTCTTGAGATTGCAACGCGTTTAAATATCATTTCATCATTAGCAAGTTTTTTCATGACATTACTTATTGAGCACTTAACAGGCATATGGTCTGATTATAAATTACCAGCCATTTCATCATTATTCATATTCATAATGTATGCAGTAAATAATTATTTTCTCAAAGACACGCTGAAAATTGCTAATCCTTTTAAATACAGGATACATAATAATAATCATTATATTATTCTAATTTCAACCATTGCAGCAATTATATCTTCAATAATAATAAGCTATAATACAAAAAGCTATGCATATACTTTTATTTTTTATAGTATACTTATTGCGGGTATGGTGTTTTCAACAAAACAAATGCAAAATATTGTTTATAAGTTTTTACCAGCATTTATAAAAAAAATATATGCTATTAAAACCATACCGGCTAATATAGGCTGGATCACTATCATTTTATTACTTCCCATAGTATATTCATTAGAAATTACTTCATTAGATGTATCAAGGAATATTCAATCTATTTATATGATTATTTTTTTATCGTATATGATTATATCAAGGAATTTATTTTTGGATTTAATTGGTTTTGGAGGAGACCTTATATTGGGAAATATAACTTTACCAATTTTATTTGGCTTAGAAAATATAAAAAATTTTTTTATTATATTTTCTTTATTTTCGATAGCTCCTGTTGTGTATTTATCAGTATATGATAATATAATTTATTTATTATTAATTTTAAATATAGTCTATAATTACGTTTTATTTAATAAAATAATCAAACTTACCTATTTCATATCATTAAAATACGAAATACTGACCGATACAAATTTTATATTGTTAATTATCTTTATATATATAATACTATCTATCTAATAGCTTGTGAGTATCTTATATTTTTTAATTATTCAAATTCTTCTTTAAATATCAAAAATTCTTTTTCCGCTATTACATTATCTTTAAAAGTAATAACAATTTTATATAATCCTTCATCATAATCTTCAATATGCCCATAAATACATGGTTTGTCACGATTCAGAGTCTCATAAAAAGAAAATACATCAACCCAAACTTTTTCTTTTTTTAAAATTATTGCTCCAATCTTTTGCTTGTTTCTTATATTATTAAAACAAAATGTCCAGTCGACTATATCGTTTTTATTAAATTCACATAAATTATCCTTAATAATAAATCTGTCATCACCAGATGTTTTAAAAGCAAATGTACCAGTATAGCTAAAACATGAAATGACAGTAATAGATACTATCAAAATTAAAATGACAGTAAAAAAGTTATTCAATTTTATAATCATCTTTATCTAATTCAATTACTTTATTATCAGAATGTTTTGATCTGGTATAATTTCTTTTATTATCTGAATTTGAAGAACGTGATAAAAACAATCGTAATATATACTTTAATACATAAATGAAAAAGTATACGATAAAAAAGAAAAATATTATTTTAATCAAATTTCCTATCATGGGACCATAGTATAGTTTTATTTAATATTGTCATTAATAATTTTTACCATTTCTTGAACTGCAGTAGCTAAACCGGTAAAAATGGAACGAGAAATAATGGAATGCCCAATATTCAACTCTTCAAGTCCAATCATGTTAACAATATCTTGTGTATTTACATAGTTTAAACCATGTCCAGCATTAACACGTATTCCTATCGAAGCAGCAAATTCAGCCGCTTTATAAAGCCTGTTCTTTTCATTTTCAATTAAGCTATGAACTTTTGCATCACAATATGTTCCCGTATGTAATTCAATAAAATCTGCTCCGGTGTCCCTGGATAATTGTATCATATTTTTTTCAGGTTCAATAAATAATGATACAAGAATATTTTCTCTGTGAAATAATGGAATCACATCACTAATTTTTTTGAATTGCGATTCAACATCCAGACCACCTTCTGTAGTTATTTCATGACGTTTTTCAGGAACTAACGTTACCTGATCGGGTTTTACTCGCAAAGCTATCTGTAATATCTCATCTGAAAGCGACATTTCCAGATTAAATTTCCCTTTTACTACATCACGTAATGCAAAAACATCATTATCCTGTATATGTCTCCTGTCTTCCCTTAAATGTACAGTAATCCCTGCAGCGCCATTTTCCTCACAAATAATTGCACCTTTAATGGGATCAGGTTCATCATGTCCACGTGCCTGCCGTAAAGTTGCGATATGATCCACATTGACACATAACTGTACGTTTGATTCTACTTCTGACATTTTAAAAAATCCCCCATTATTATTTATTGTTTTATACTGGTAACAGTAACCTCAACCTCTGAAGGTTCAAAGCTAAAAATATCAAATGGATATTTCCCTTTTTTTTCTACAAAAACTGGCATATGTAAAGTACCATGGTATGAAGATTCTATATCGCCATTAATATAAGCATAAAATGCATTTTCATTCAATTCAATATTTGCATTTTTTTTTAGATAAACTATAACTCTTGTAATTTTTAAATTATAGTTGAGTTCAACATTACGGTTTTTGATTTCAATTGGCACCGTAATCGAAACAAGGTTTGCTATATGACTTATTGGAATGGTAACTTTAACAATATCGGGATATACAACTATCTTTGAATATTGTGAAGTATCAATACGTGATTCAATATTGATTGTCTGTTGCTCATTTGCAATATTTATGGGATATGTTTTCATCATTTTTATTTTATCAATTGTGGGTTCTGGTCCTGATATTTTTACTATAAACGGCTCAACTATTACAGTTCCCTTTTTAAATTGCTGTGATAATTCCCCAACAATCAATGGTTCTATGGGAACATTTTTATTTTTAATTTTATGAATTGTTAATTCAATATCTTCTTTTTCTAAGATATAATCAATAGCATTTGTCCATTCATTATTTTTAATCTGGATTGGATATCTATATTTTTTCCCTATTAGTGGTTGTGATAAATCAATAAATAGTTTAATTTTTGATAAATTTATAGATTTTAGATATTCTTTTCTGCCTCTTACAGTTACTCTGATTTTTGGAACATCTTCTATAATAACAAGATCTGTAGCTAAATTTCGTATTTCAGGATATAGATTATAAGAAATTTCATCAATCTGACTATTTTGCAAATTAGCCCATAAAATAAGTGCTAAAAGTATGGACAATACTTTTGGTAGTAAATCATAGGTTGTAATAAAGTCTTTTATATTTTTTAAAAATTTACTCATTTTGTGGTAAATACTTCATCCTTAGTTTTTGGATTCATATAAAACAAGATCATATTTTTTAAATCGGTAATTTTAATTTTTGAGTACATCTTCCCATTTACCATGATAGATATATTACCTGTTTCTTCAGAAGTTACTATAACAAGAGCATCCGATTCCTCTGCCATACCTAATGCTGCCCTGTGACGAGCTCCATGATACTTTTTCAACTGACGCGAGTCACTCAAGGGTAAGTAACATGCTGCAGCAGCAATTTTAGATTCTTTTATAATGATAGCACCATCATGAAGTGGTGTGCTGGGAAAAAAGATAGTTCGTATCAATTCTTCAGTTATACCGGCATTAATAACAACACCTGATTCAATATAGCCACGCAAATCTGTACCTCGTTCGATAACAATAAGTGAACCAACCTTTTCTTCAGACATGGCAATGATAGCATTTACTAATTCATCTAAAGGGAATACATCAATATTGAAAGAAGAAGGTAACCAATTTCTTTGTCCAAACTGTGTAATAATTTTTCGCAATTCTGGTTGAAATAATATAATAAGCATTATAACAATAGACGAAGTCAGGTTGGTTATTAACCAATTTAAGGTATCCAGTCGCAATATCTTTGATAAAACGGCTGCAATAAATATAATTACCAAACCTTTGACAATCTGGATTGCTCGTGAGCGGGATAAAAATGTATATATCCAGTAAAATATATAAGCAACAATAAGTATATCTATAACTATCCTGCCATAATCCCAGCTTATCTTAATATAATTCCATACTGTTATAAATGCTGAATTCATCTACCAACCTTTAGTAATAGCTTAAGAGATTCTATAATAAGTTTATGTTCTTTGACATCATGTACTCGTATTATATCAGCTCCATTATATAGTGCTATAGAATTCAATGCGATAGTAGCTGGCAATCTATCTTCTTTGGTAGAATATAATTTACCAATTAATGATTTTCTTGATAATCCTATCAAGACAGGATAACCCATTTTTTTAAAAAAGCTAATATTATGAATAATATTATAATTTTGTTCTAATGATTTACCAAATCCGATGCCAGGATCTATTATAATTTTATGATCGTCAATATTTGACTTTTTTGCAATAGCAATCGATTCCATCAAAAATTCCTTGATCTCGAATAATAAATCAGAATATGTGGTATTCATTTGCATAGTTTGTGGTGTGCCTCGAATATGCATAATAATACAGTAAGCATCATGTTTAGCAATTATATCTGGCATGTGATTATCATTTCTTAACCCTGAAATATCATTAACAATACTTGCACCTAATTTCAATACTTCATCTGCAACTTTTGATTTTTGCGTATCAATAGAAATGGGAATATTAAATTCATGTATAATCCGCTCAACAATGGGACAAACTCTATCCATTTCTTCCTGGATGGTTACTTCTGAAGAGCCTGGTCGTGTTGATTCACCACCAACATCAATAATATCAGCACCATCTTTAACCATCTGTTGAACATGCGAAAGGGCTCTATCAATTGTAGTATATCTCCCGCCATCATAAAATGAGTCAGGTGTTACATTGAGAATCCCCATTATTAAAGGGACTTTTTTTAAATTAATAGCTATTTTATTCATAAGGCTATCATAAGTGAAATAAAATTATTGTATCCCATGTCGACTGAATCATATGAAAAAGCATATCCTATATGTAAATCACCAATGATAATTGTACAACCTGTCGTAAACAAAGAGTCGTTTAGCCCAAGATAAACAATCATGCTTTCATAAACCTGCAACTCTAATCCTATATTAAATTCATAATCATCTTGTTCAATTTTCTTGATCCCTGAGAATGCAATAGTAAAGTTATTTGTTCTGCTAACAATTGCAGAACTTATTTTAAGAGATGGAGAACCAAAATCATATTTTTGTTCAATATATTCCTCATCTTCGGTAGGGTAAAGACCAGTTGCAATATCCTGGATTACAAAACCAACCTTTAAAAATGGGATTATCTCAGTTATCACTCCTGCATCCATGCCTGCACCAGCATAAGGAATATCTGCTATTTTTTCATATAATCCTTTTATGGTGATACCTACGGCAGTATCACCAATATAGGTTGCATAAGAAAACATACCAACATTGGCAGAGTAATTTGTTTCCCCAGTTTTATTGCCGGCAATGTCATAGGTATCGATATCAGGAGAATAAATAGAATACAATCCTATTCCAATAGCATGTCCATTAAACTTGTATGCTATTCCACCAAATCCTGCGTAGCGTGATGCATCTATCATGCCACCTGATGTTCCTATTTGTAATACATTAAAGCTTGATTCATCCTGTGAAAAGGTTAATAAATCTTTTTCAGATATACTATCTATTTTACCCTCTTTAGCCTTCTGTTTGATCTCATCAGGCGATAAAGGCTCTGGCCCTTTTAAACCTAACAGTCCTGCAGGATTCCAGTATATAGCAAATACATCATCGGCAACAACCTCGGCGGCTTTACCCATCGCAATATATCGAGTACCTACCCACCCTGTTCGCGTGAAACTTGCTCGGGAACCAGCATCATTTGCCATACCATGTATTGGTATTACAAAAATAATAATTAATACTACCAATGCTATAATAGCTTTCTGCATTCAAAAATCCTGTTTATTGAACTAAAATCCTTATTATTTTTTTCTTATATTCTCCACCTATACCTTCTAACTCGATTTTAATAATATATAAGCCTGGAGCCACGATTTCTCCATCGTCATTTCTTCCATTCCAGATAATATTAGCAGTTCCTGATAATTTTTTTACAACATCACCATTTATATCATATATACTGCATTTTGCATGTGTTGCATCTGAAATTTTAATAGTAAGAAATTTATGAATGTGTGGTATAAACGGTACAGGAAAAGCATATACATCGCTAAGATTAATTGAATAACCGTTTTGATTCATAAAACAGAACACAATTATTGTAAAAATTAAAGCAGTAAGTTTATATTTCTTCATTATTTATCCTTTGTTTCAAATAAATATTTGTATATAGTTTGTATTAATGAATACTTTTGACTTTGTCCCATTGTTTGTTGAAATTGAATAACATCCCCATCATCATTATGCAATCTTATTATTTTCTTCAATCACTTTTTTCCCAAACATTGCAATATTTAGCAATAATGCATCAATGTACGTATGCCCGTTAATCTTTCGGAAGTTTC